>JRYL01000427.1_pt2 | contig 11108 bp, 6 predicted proteins | sample 235391 | NCBI WGS metagenome assembly JRYL01 (sample SAMN03074223, study PRJNA261481) | activated sludge metagenome | biome: Wastewater Treatment Plant; feature: Wastewater; material: Activated sludge; isolation source: activated biomass of a wastewater treatment plant treating wastewater from... ... | reverse complement strand
TCGCGCGCCAAGGCCGACGGGTTTTCGCCCGAGCGCGCCGCGGAGCTGGCGCGAAGCCCGCGCGAGCGCGAGGCGGCCGACCTGTACGGCCAGTACCAGAAGCGCCTGGCGGCGTTCAACGCGGTGGATTTCGACGACCTGATCCGCCTGCCGGTGGCGCTGCTGGAGGCGCACGCGCCGCTGCGTGACGCCTGGCGCGAGCGCCTGCGCTATCTGCTGGTGGACGAATACCAGGACACCAATGCCGGACAGTACGCGCTGCTGAAGCATCTGGCCGGGCCGCGCGGCGCGTTCACCTGCGTGGGCGATGACGACCAGTCGATCTACGCCTGGCGCGGNNGCCTTCCTCTCGCACAAGCACGCGGCGCAGTGGGGCGATTTCGCCATCCTGTTTCGCGGCAACCACCAGTCGCGCGCGCTGGAAAAGGCGCTGCAGCTGCAGCGCATTCCCTATCACCTCTCCGGCGGCACCGCGTTCCTGGAGCGCGCCGAGGTCAAGGATGCGCTGGCCTGGCTGCGCCTCATCGCCAATCCCGACGACGACACCGCCTTCCTGCGCGCGGTGGCGGCACCGCGCCGCGAGATCGGTGCCACCACGCTGGCCCGGCTGGGCGAGCTTGCCAACGGCCTGCACCTGGGCCTGGCGCGCGCGGCATCGCGCGATGACGTGCTGGGGCAGCTCGCGCCGCGCGCGGCCCGCGCGCTCGACGCCTTCATGCAGCTGGTGGCCAGCCTGCGGCGCGCTTCCACGGTGCTCGCGCCGGGCGCGCTGTGCCGTCGGCTGGTGGAGGAGAGCGGCCAGCTTGCCGCGATCCGCGCCGAGTGCAAGGACGACGCGCTGTTCGAGCGCCGCCGCGGCAACGTCGAGGAGCTGGCGCAATGGTTCGATGCCGCCGGCAAGGGCGGTGCCGGCGAGCTGGTGGCCCAGCTTGCGCTCCTCACCGCTTCCGACCGCGACGCGCCGGGCAACGCGGTGCGCCTGATGACCCTGCACGCCTCCAAGGGGCTGGAGTTCGATTTCGTGTTCATCGCCGGCGTCGAGGACGGCCTGCTGCCGCACGAGTCATCGATCGAGGAGGGCCGGCTCGACGAGGAGCGTCGGCTCATGTACGTCGGCATCACCCGCGCCAAACGTCTGCTGCACCTGAGCTATCCGCGCCACGCGCGGCGCTTCGGCGAGCTGCACAGGGTGGTGCCGAGCCGCTTCATCGACGAGCTTCCCGCCGCCGAGCTGCACGTCGTCGGGCGCGACGACGTGCAGGACGCCGAGCGCACCGCCGAGCACGCGGGCGCGGCGATCGCGCGGCTGCAGGCGCTTTTCGCCAAGTGAACCGTTTTGGCGGGCGGCGTGCGGCGATCCGTCACACAGGCCCGCTACACTGGCCCCACCTCAATCCACGAGAGCCGACCGATGAAACTCCTGCGCGCGGGCCTGGCGGCCCTGACCCTCGTTGCCCTGGGCGCCTGCACCACCGCGCCGAGCCGGGCACCGGCACCTGCCGCTGCCGTCGAAGCCGCACCGCCGGCGCACGACAACCTCAACGCCACCCTGTGGATGCAGTCTTCGGCCGAATACGCGGCCACCGCGCGCGGCATCTACGCCGCCGCAAAGCGTTCGCTCGATCAGGCGCTGGAGGATCCGAACTGGAACGCCCTGCCGCGCGGCGAATCCATGTCCGGCTTCGAGAGCAAGCCGCCGGCGATCATCGCCGACGCCGACGAGACGCTGATCGACAACAGCGCCTTCCAGGCGCGTGCGGTGATCGAGGACCGCGGCTACACGCGTGAGAGCTGGGTCGAGTGGGTCCAGGCCCGGGACGCGCGCGCGATTCCCGGCGCGGTCGAATTCGCGCAGTACGCCGACAGCCGCGGCGTGACGATCTTCTACGTCACCAACCGCGACGCGCCGGACGAATACGAGGCCACCGTCGCCAATCTGCGCAAGCTCGGTTTCCCGGTCGCGGCCGATGCCAGCAACGTGCTGCTGCGCGGGGATGCGCGCGCGCCGGCGCGCGAGAAGGGCGAGCGCCGCCGTTACGTGGACCGCAGCTACCGCGTGGTGCAGATGTTCGGTGACAACCTCGGCGACTTCCTGGACGGCATCAATTCCGATGTCGCCACGCGCCAGCAGCTGATGGCGCCTTATGCCGACTGGTGGGGTGTGCGCTGGTTCATGCTGCCCAACCCGACCTACGGCTCCTGGCCCAACGCGGTGCTGCGCGGCTGCGAGAAGGACACCAATCCGCGCGCCTGCCTCCGTTCCGCGCTCCGGCACGACTATTGATTTGATTATAAAACAATGAGTTGGTGGACTACTTGCAAGTTCCACATTAACTTGCTAACTTGGGTTCCAAGGAGTCATGCCGCAGAAGACGGCGATTGCCACCGCGCCCACAACCATAATGATCCGATCCGGCAGGATGCTGGAACTGCAGGGAAGCCAATTGGCTTCCCTTGTTTTTTTCCGGCGCGGCTTTCGGCATCATTGAGCGTTCGCTCTTTACCCAACAACCCCGGAGTCTGCGATGAAACGTCTTGCCCTGCTGGCTGGTGCCGGCCTGATTTCCCTTGGTCTTGCGGCCTGCGGCGGCAAGGACGCCGGCGAGCCGATGTCCGAAGCCAAGGTGGCGCAACAGACCGCCGATCCTGCGGGTGCGGTCGAGGCGGTGGCTGCCAGGCTCAAGGAAAACGACCTGCTTGCCGCCGTGCAGCTCATGGTGCCGGCCGCCAAGCTGGACGAACTGCGCGGCGACTGGAAGCAGGCCATGGCCAAGGAAACCCCGAGCGAGGAGGAGCGCGCCGAGTTCGCCGCGAACATGGCGAAGCTGACCGCGCCCGGTGCCGAGCAGGCCCTCTATGCCGAGCTTGAGCCTGCCCTGGTGAAGTTCGAGACCGAGATGGCCGCGCAGATGCCGATGATGATCGGCATGGGCCAGGGCTTTGCGATGCAGGGCATCCAGGCCAGCGAGGACATGACCCCGGCCCAGAAGCAGCAGGGCATCGACATGATCAATGCGCTCGGCGGCTGGCTGCAGACGGCCAAGCTCACCGATCGCGACCTGGCGAAGAAGGGCATCGGCATCGTCGTCGCCACCGCGCGCCAGATCGACCTCAAGACCCTCGACGAGCTGCGCGCGCTCGATTTCGACCAGGCCATGGGCAAGGCGGGCGTGGCCTTCGGCGGCATCAAGGACCTCTTTGCGCTGTACGGCCTGGACATGAACCAGAGCTTCGCCAGCCTCAAGGCCAAGGAGATTTCGCGCGAAGGTGCGGCCGCCAAGGTCGGCTTCAGCTACAGCTTCCTCGGCAAGGAGCTTTCGGGCGAGACCGAGATGATCGAGCAGGACGGCCGCTGGTACGGCAAGGACACGGTCGAGCAGCTGGTCAAGGGCATGGCCGGCGTCGAGGACGAGGTGGCCGACGACGAGATCGTGCTGGAGGATGAAGAGGACGAGGACGCCGTGCAGGAAGACGCCAACTGATCCGGTTTCCGGAGCGGCCGACGCTTTCTCTTCGCCGAATGCGCGGCACACCGGTCCCGGTGCCGCCGTACGATGCGATGCTGCTGTCATGAACGCCCAACCTTCCACCGCAGAGCGCGCCGCGCCGTCCATGCTGTTCCGCCTGCTGGGTCGGATCATCGCGCCGTGGCTGCAGATCCGGCGCGAGCCGGTCGCCGCCGATGCGGCGCTGGTGCTGCCCGACCTTCCGGTCTGCTATGCGATCGAGCGTTACGGGCTGTCCAACGTCCTGATCCTGGAGCAGGCCTGCCGCGAGGCCGGCCTGCCCTCGCCGCTGGTGGAGATGCCGACCGATCTGACGGGGCAGGGACGGGCGGTGGTGGCGACGTCGCGCCGCAACGGTTTCTGGTTCGGCCGCCCGCGCAATCGCACTCACTCCGAAGGGCTGGCCAACCTGGTCGCCGCGCTCGGCCGCGATCCGGCGCTGGACGTGCAGATCGTTCCGGTGTCGATCTTCGTCGGGCGCGCGCCGGACCGTGAGTCGGGCTGGTTCCGCGTGCTGTTCGCGGAAAACTGGGTCATCGTCGGGGGCTTCCGACGGCTGTTGGCGGTGCTGCTCAACGGGCGCAACACCATCGTGCGCTTCTCCGCGCCGGTGTCGCTGCGCTCGGTGCTGGCCGAAGGGGCGACGCCGGAAACGTCGGTACGCAAGGTCTCGCGCGTGCTGCGCACGCACTTCCGGCGCATCCGTACCGCGGTGATCGGGCCGGACCTGTCGCACCGGCGTACCCTGGTGGACGGCCTGCTGGCCTCCGACCCGGTGCGCCAGGCCATCGCCGACCAGGCCCGGCGCGACAGCATCAGCCACGCCGCCGCGTGGCGGCGCGCGCACGGCTATGCGCGCGAGATCGCGGCGGATTACTCCAACACGGTGATCCGCTCGGCCTCGTTCGTGCTCACGCCATTCTGGAACAAGATCTACCGCGGCGTGAAGATGCACCACTTCGAGGGGCTCAAGCAGATCGCGCCCGGGCACGAGGTGATCTACGTGCCCTGCCACCGCAGCCACATCGATTACCTGCTGCTGTCCTACCTTCTGTACGTGAACGGCGTGGTGCCGCCCCACATCGCGGCCGGTGTGAACCTCAACCTGCCGGTGGTCGGGCCGATCCTGCGCCGCGGCGGCGCCTTCTTCCTGCGCCGCAGCTTCAAGGCCAATCCGCTTTACTCGGCGGTGTTCGGGGAATACGTCGCCACGCTCATCGCGCGCGGCGACTCGATCGAGTACTTCATCGAGGGCGGCCGCTCGCGCACCGGGCGATTGCTGCAGCCCAAGGCCGGGATGCTGGTGATGACCCTGCGCGCCTTCGTGCGCCAGTCGCGCCGCCCGGTGCTGTTCCAGCCGGTGTACATCGGCTACGAGCAGATCATCGAGGGCAAGAGCTATCTCGATGAACTCTCCGGGCGGCCCAAGCAGAAGGAGACCGTGTGGGCGCTGCTGCGCGCCGCCAGCGGTGCCCTGCGCCGCACCTACGGACAGGTGGCGGTGAACTACGCCGAGCCGGTGCTGCTCGACGAGGTGCTCGCCGAGCACGCGCCGGACTGGCGCGAGCGTGCCGCCGAGGGCGGCCGGCAGGAATGGATGAACCCGGTGGTCGATGCGCTGGCCCAGCGCATCCAGATCAACATCAACCGCGCCGCCGACGTGAACCCGATCAATCTGCTGTCGGTCGCCTTGTTGTCGACCCCCAAGTACGCGATGAGCGAGAGCGATCTGCTGGCCATGCTCGACCTGGCCAAGACGCTGCTCGCGTCCGCGCCGTATTCGGATCGGGTCACGATCACCGCGCTGGATGGCGCGCAGATCATCGCCTACGGGGAAGCGTCCGGGCTGCTCGTGCGCACCCGCCACCCGCTCGGCGACGTGCTCTCGTTCGAAGGCGAACAGGCGGTGCTGCAAAGCTATTTCCGCAACAACGTGCAACACCTGTTCGTCTGCGCGGCGTGGGTGGCGAGCTGCTTCCAGAACGCACGCAGGATGTCGCGCGCCGGCGTGGTCCGGCTCGGGCAACTGGTCTATCCGTTCCTGCGCCGCGAGCTGTTCCTGCCGTGGGACGAAGACGGGTTCGCAGCACAGCTCGAGGCCACCATCGACGCCATGGTCGGGCTGGATCTGCTTTCCTTCGATGCCGAATCCGGCCAGCTCCAGCGCGGCCCGGGCCAGACCGATGCGGTATTCCGTCTGCGCGTGATCGCCAATTCGGTGATGCAGGCGTTCGAGCGCTACTACATCGGCATGGCCGTGCTGGCCAAGAACGGCTCGGGCACGATCACCGCGGCCGAGCTCGAGAACCTGTGCCACCTGACCGCCCAGCGCCTGTCGCTGCTCTATGCCCCGAGCGCGCCGGAGTTCTTCGACCGCGCGCTGTTCCGCGGCTTCATCGCGACCCTGCGTGAACTGGGCCTGGTGCGGGCCGACGAGGCCGGCAAGCTGGCGTTCGGCGAGGCGCTGGAGACCTGGGCGAACGACTCCAGGCTGATCCTCTCGCGCGAGCTGCGTCACTCGATCCTCAAGATCACGCCCGACATGGCGCGCGAGGCCGCTCCGGCGGAAGGCGTCGGCTGAAAGGCGCGGGCTGCGGGCGGTTGGGCGCGTTCGGGCCTGGGCAGGCCGCGCGCGGCGCGGCGGATCAGAGATCCTGTTTGTAGCGCACGTACGGCGTGCGACCGCCGGGGGCCTCAAGCGCGGGCAGGTCCGACAGCGGCCACTTGCTGGTGTCCGGGGACTGGTTGAGCAGGTTCTGCGCGCCGAAGCTCAGTTCGCCCTGCCACGGCGTGCGCCAGGAGAAGCCGAGGTCCAGCGCCTGGAAATTGCCCTGGCCGCGCGGCAGTTCGATCAGGCGCCCGGTCAAGCGCCCGCTGAGGCCGCGGTAGCCCACGCCGAAGGTGACGGTGGTCGTGTCCCAGCGCTGCGGCCCGCCCAGCAGCAGGTTCATTTCCTGCGAACCCAAGCTGGCACCGGCCGAGAACCAGCGCTGCGCGCCCAGATCGAAGCGGCCGCTCCAGTACGCCTGGCGCAGGCTGATGTCGCCGAGGGTCACGGGAGCCAGCGGCGGCAAGGCGGGCAGGGGCGTCGCGGACTCGCCCGGGCCGGGCAGCGCATCCTCCTGCGCGGTGCGCAGCGACGCATCCAGCCAAGCCAGACCGAAGCTCATGTCCATCGCGCCGCTGGCGGAACGCCAGCCGGTATCCAGAACCAGCGCGGGGCGCGAGGTGGACACGCGCAGCAGGTCGTCCTGATCGCTGATCTGGGCCAGAAGGCACTGCTGGCTCAGGGGCCCGAGCGTCACGGCCACCTGCACGCCCTGATTGCAGAGCAGCGCGAGGCCGGCGTTCGGATCGGGCTGCAGGCTGGCACGCAGCTGCCGGCCGCTCGTCGTGTTGCCCCGAACCCTCGGGCTGGGCAGGCTCCCGATGCGCGGAAACAGACGATCCAGCGGCGCGATGCCGCTGCCATCGGGTTCAAGCAGCAGCAGGGCTTCGATCTGTCCGCTTTGTGCGTTGAGCACCGGCAGAACCTTCGCATCGCTCTCGCCATAGGCCAGGTTGCCGGCCGGATCCGCTGCGCCGGGCATCGCCGCGCACGCAAGCACCGCCGCCAGAAGAAGGCGTGCGGGTGTGGCGCGGTGGCGGCGGCTATCGGGTTGCATGGCCTGCGGTTGGATTCCTGCGGGGATACCGAAGTTCCCCCCGAAACGGGGTTGGTGGCGGTGCACGGATTGTAGCGTTTTGATACGAATTTAACAATTGAGCGGGCCGCTCGGGCCCGCCGTGCCGCGCGGTTTCCGCCCCTGCGGGTGCTGCCTGGCGGCGCACGGGCGCACGGGCGGTCGCGCCGGCGCATGCGGCATCGCGCACAGCTTGAGCGCCCGGGCATGGACACCGCCGATGCCAGACGTGACACTAGCAGCGCCGGCGCAGGCCGTCGGCGGGATCGACAGGTCCGTGCGGGCATCCGGGAAGCCCGGCACGGCGCAGGAACGCGGCCGCGCAGGTGGCCAAGATGCGGGTCCGGGGATGAAGCAACGCGGTAACGCCATTGCGACAGGCGAGGCGTCGGCAGACCGATGCCCGGATGTCGCGCGCTCCGAGCTGGTGCTGACGGGCAATCGGGTCCAGTCGCTGCTGGAGTCGCTGTTGACCTGGTCGCGCCTGCGCATGGACGTGCGCGGGCACGCCCTCTATGTGCGCGACGCCGCCGGCGCGCTGGAGTGGTGTGGCGCGGCAGGCGGCGTGGATCGGGAAGTCGGTGACTTTCTGGCTGCGGCATGCTGGCGCGGCGAGGCGGAATTGCCTTCGCTCGACTGGCTCGCGCTGCCGCTGGCGGATCGTGAAGAGCGGCTGGGCGTGCTGGTCACGCGGTTCCGCAACCCGGTCGATGCCGGCCAGCACGACGCCATGGATGCCGCCGCGCGCATCCTCTCGCACCGGCTGCCCGGCGCGCTGGAGCTGGAGCGCCTGAGCCAGGCGATGGAGAAGCTGGCCGAAGCCGAGCGGCTCCAGTATGCGCTTTACCGCATCGCCGATCTGGCCAGCGGTGAGCGCGAGATGGACGAGGTACTGACCGAGCTGCACGCGATCATTGCCGGGCTGATGTACGCGGAGAACTTCTACATCGCGCTGTACGACGCGCAGCGCCAGATGATTTCGCTGCCGTATTTCCGCGACAGCGTCGATCCCGATCCGCCCGACATCGGTGAGTTTCCCGTGAGCCTGTGGGAGGGCTCGCTGACGCTGCACGTATTGCGCACCGGCAAGGCGATGATGGGCCCGTCCGATGCGCTGCTGGCCGAGCATGACCTCGAGCAGGGTGGCTTCGGGCCGCAGAGCGAGGCCTGGCTGGGCGTGCCGATGCTGCGCGGCACCGAGGTGATCGGCGCGCTGGTGGTGCAAAGCTACGACCGCCGCCGCCGCTATGGCGAGAAGGACCACGCGCTGCTCAACTTCGTGGCGCAGCACGTCGCCACCGCGCTCGACCGGGTGCGCTCGCACGAGGAGCTTGAACGCCGCGTACGCGAACGCACGGAAGACCTGAAGGCCGCCAACCGGGCGCTGCGGCGGCAGGTGCAGGAGCGCGAGCGCTCCGAAAAGCTGCAGGCCGCCCTGTTCCGCATCGCGGAGCTTGGATCCACCAGCGGCAGCCTGGACGCATTCTACGAATCCCTGCACGGGGTGATCGGCGAGCTGATTCATGCGCGCAATTTCTACATCGCCCTGCTGTCGGAAGACGGCACCAGGCTGGACTTCTCCTATTCGGTCGATGAACGCGACCCGGTGCGCCAGTCGCGCCAGCTCGGCTGCGGGCTGACCGAGTACGTGCTGCGCACCGGACAGCCCCTGCTGGCCGACGTGGCCCGGATCATGGAGCTGGAGGAGCAGGGCGAGGCGCGCTCGCACGGCACCGTGGCGACGATCTGGCTCGGCGTGCCGCTGATCTACGATGCGCGCACCGTGGGGGTCATGGTCACGCAGAGCTACGACCAGAAGCACAGCTACGGCAAGCGCGAGCAGGACATCCTCACCTTCGTGTCCTACCACATCGCCAATGCGCTGCAGCGCAAGCGGCAAGCCGATTCGCTGCGCGAGGCCAACGTGGTGCTGGAGGAGCGCGTGCGCGAGCGCACCGAGGCGCTGGCCGCCACCAATCAGACCCTGCGCGAACAGATCGCCGAGCGCGAGCGTGCCGAACGCCGCCTGCGCCACGCCGCCCTGCACGATTCGCTCACCGGCCTGCCCAACCGCGCGCTCCTGCTCGAACGCATGTCAGGCGCGCTGGAGCGCTACCGGAAGGATCCGCTGAACCATGCCTTCGCCGTCCTGTTCCTGGACCTCGACCGCTTCAAGGTCGTGAACGATTCGGTCGGCCACCTGGTCGGCGACGAGCTGCTCAAGGCGGCCGGCGCGAGGATCCGCACCCAGCTTCCCGACGAGGCCCTGATCGCCCGCCTCGGCGGCGACGAGTTCGCGATCCTGCTGGAAACGCGCGACGCCGCCACGCGGGCCCAGGACGTGGCGCGGCACATCATCCGCACGCTGGAAGAGCCGCTGCACATCGGCGGCAAGGACATCTACAGCTCCACCAGCATCGGCATCACCTTCGCCCAGGCCCATTACCGCACCGCGGAGGAACTGCTGCGCGACGCCGACGTGGCGCTGTATCGCGCCAAGGCGAACGGGCGGCGGCGGTTCGAGGTGTTCGACGAAACCCTGCGCGGCCAGGTGCTGCTGCAGATGGAGCTGGAGGGCAACCTGCGGCGCGCGGTGACGCGACGCGAGTTCGAGCCGGTGTTCCAGCCCATCTTCCAACTCGATGACGGACGCATCGCCGGTTTCGAGGCGCTGCTGCGCTGGCGCCATCCCCAGCACGGACTGCTCGCACCCGGTGCCTTCCTGGCGCAGGCCGAGGAGTCGGGCCTGTCGGAAGAGATCGACTGGCAGGTGTTCGACAGTGCGTTCGCGCAGGCGGACGCGCTGCTCGGCCGCGAGGCCTATCTGGGGATCAACGTCGGAGCGCGCCACTTCCGTGCGCCGCAGTTCGTCGAGGTGCTGCTGTATCGCCTCGATGCGGTGGGCTTCAATCCTGCGCAGCTGCGGATCGAGATCACCGAGCGTGTGCTGCTGGAAGACCCGGTACACAGTCGGCAGCTCATGGATCGCCTGCGCAGCCACGGCATCTCGGTGGCACTGGACGACTTCGGCACCGGTTATTCCTCGCTGAGCTACCTGCACCAGTTTCCGCTGCAGGCGCTCAAGATCGACCGCTCCTTCATCAGCCCGCTGGACAGCAGCGAGCCGGGCAATTCGCCGACCGTGCTGCGCGCGATCCACGCCCTCGGCACCGAGCTGGGGCTGGAGGTCATCGCCGAGGGCATCGAGACCGACGAGCAGCTTCGTCTCCTCAAGAACCTCGGTCGCGGAACCTGCGGGCAGGGCTTCCTGCTCGCGCGCCCGGCCTCGCTGCACGATCTCCTGGGCGCGGGCCTGCGCGGACGCTGAACCGCGCGGCGATGGCTATTGCGGGGTTGTGGAGCCGGGGGCCGCGGGTTCGCCGAACAGGCTGGCGATGTCGATGCGATCAAAGGTGTAGCGCTGGCCGCAGAACTCGCAGGTGATGGTGGCCACGTCGCCCTGCAACGCCGCATGGGCCTCGGCTTCGCCCAGCCCGCGCAGCATCCCGCCCACGCGCTCGCGCGAGCAGGTGCAGCCGAACGCCAGTGGCTGCGCGGCCAGCAGCCGCACCCCGTCCTCGTGGAACAGGCGGTAGAGGAGGGCCTCGGCCGGCAGGTCGAGCAGCTCATCCGCGGTCACGGTGTCCAGCAGGGCCTGCAGGCGCGGCCAGGCGTCCTCGTCCTCGCCGTGTCCCGGCAGGAGCTGGAGCAGCAGGCCCGCGACCTGGTCCCCGCGCTGCAGCAGGACCAGGCGCGTGGGCAACTGCTCGGACTGGGCGAAGTAGCGCTCGCAGGCACTGGCGAGGCTGTCGGCATCGAGCCCGACCAGGCCCTGGTAGCGCATCGGGTCATGCTGCCCGGGGACGCGCGTCTCGACCGTGAGCGCGAGCAGCGCGCCGTCGCCGAACTGGCGCGGGGT
>JRYL01005718.1_pt1 | contig 11127 bp, 11 predicted proteins | sample 235391 | NCBI WGS metagenome assembly JRYL01 (sample SAMN03074223, study PRJNA261481) | activated sludge metagenome | biome: Wastewater Treatment Plant; feature: Wastewater; material: Activated sludge; isolation source: activated biomass of a wastewater treatment plant treating wastewater from... ... | reverse complement strand
CGAGATGCACCGCTACCTGGTCGACGAGCGCGGCTGGCTGTCGCACACGCAGTTCGTCGCCTCGATCGCGCTGGCGCAGGCGGCGCCGGGGCCCAACGTGCTGTTCGTCGGCCTGGTGGGCTGGAACGTGGGGCTGAACGCCGGCGGCGGCCCGGCCGGCGGGCCACGCGCCTATGCGCTGGCGCTGGGGGGCGTGGCCGTGGCCATGCTGGGCATGCTGATCCCTTCGGGCATCCTGACCTACACCGCCACGCGCTGGCTGTACCGGCACCGCGGGCTGCGCGCGGTGCGCGCCTTCAAGGCCGGCATGGCGCCCATCGTGGTGGCGCTGCTGATCGCCACCGGCTGGCTGCTGACCGCCGCGCACGACCAGCCCGCGCGCGACGCGCCGCTGTGGCTGCTCACGGCCGCGGCCACCTTGATCGTGTGGCGCACCCGGCTGCACCTGCTGTGGCTGATCGGCGCCGGCGCGGTGCTGGGGATGCTGGGGCTGGTGTAGCGCCGCGCTGGCGGCCCGCGCATCGGCGGGCGGGCACGGGTCAGCGCAAGCATTAAGGGGGAGTATGCCTCTCCAGCGCCTTCCCATCGGGCGCTGGCGGCCTGCATGGCAGGGAGTATCCCGTCTCACTGTGCGGCGGCCACGCCGGCCGCTCACCCTTCCCTCAGAAGTCGAGCAACTGCGGCAGCACCTGCGCCGAGGTTCCGGCCAGCACCCGGTGGGCAATGTCGTCCAGCTCGCTCGGGTGCGGGTTGACGATGACCACGCGCGCACCGGCCGCCCGCGCCTGGTGCGCCAGGCCGGCGGCCGGGTACACCGCGCCGGCGGTGCCCACCACCAGCATCACGTCGCAGCGCTCGGCCGCCTGCTCGGCCGCGGCCAGCGCGTCCATCGGCAGCATCTCGCCGAACCACACCACCGCCGGGCGCAGCAGGTTGCCGCATTGCCCGCAGCGCGGCGGGCGGCCGGGCTGGGCCTGCGCCACGTGGCAGCCGTCCTGCGGGCGGCGCGCCAGCGCGCAGGGGTCGAGCCACTGGTCGTCGAAGATGTTGCCGTGCAGCGCCAGCACCTCGGGGCTGCCGGCCTTCTGGTGCAGGCCGTCCACGTTCTGCGTCGCCAGCGTCAGCCGGCCGGGGTGGCGCTGCTGAAACGCCGCCACGGCGTGGTGGCCGGCGTTGGGCTGCACGTGAACCATGTTGGCGCGCCGCTCGGCGTACCAGTCCCACACGCGCTGCGGGTCGCGCCGGAAGGCGGCTTCGGTGGCCAGGTCTTCGGCGCGGAAGTGGGCCCACAGGCCGGTCTGCGCGTCGCGAAACGTGGGCACGCCCGATTCGGCGCTGACGCCGGCGCCCGTCAGCATGGCGATGTGGGCTGCGTCCTGCAGCCATTGGCGCACCTCGTCCTGCGCCGGAAAGAAAGCAGCGGTCATGGCGCGCGAGCTTACCAAGCCGGCGACATCAGACCGGCGCGCGCAGGCACTGCCGGTAGCGCGTGTCGACGCGGCCGGCGAACCATTCGGTGGTCAGGCGGCGCTGGATCTTGTCGCTCTGCAGGCGGATCTGCGGCATGGCCTCGGTGATGGCGTAGCCGGTGCGCTGGCGGTGCAGCGCGGCGATCTGGCGGTAGGTGGCGGTGTCGAACAGCGCGGCGCGCTTTTCCTGCCGCAGGTCGCGCAGCACGGCCTGCGGGTCGGCAGTCACACCATGGCGCGCCAGCGCCGCCAGCACGGCGCGGTAGGTGGCCGAAGGGGCGGCGGCGCCCTCGGCATACGACAGCAGGTCGCCGTCGGGCGCCAGCCGCTGGCCCGACAGTGCCGACACCATGCGCTGGAAACCCGCGTTGCGGCTGGCGTAATGGCCGGCGTTGTAGTCGGCGAACAGGTGCCGCCAGTCGGCGTAGTGGAACTCGTACTTCAGCAGGTGCGCCATGCCGTAGAACAGGCCGCCGGCGCGGCTGTAGAGCCGGGCGCGGATGTCGGGTTCGGGGATGTCGTGCTCGCGCGCGAAGTCGCGCGCAAACGCCACCGAGACCTGCATCGAGCCCAGCGTGGAGATCAGCGTGTCGACATCCTTGCCGGCCAGCCGCAGCAGCGGGCCGGTGAGGTGCGCGGCCGTGAAGGCCTGGTGCCAGTGCTCCAGGTCGCTCTCGGTGCGGATGGCGAGCAACTGGTCGTAGAAGCTGCGGCCATCGGGCGCCTGCTGGCGCAGGCGCACATTGATCGCCGCCCAGGCCGCGGGGTTCTGCGATGCCTGCTGCAGCTTGCCGAGCGTGATGTCGGCCAGGCCAGGCACTGGCGGGTCGGCCACAAAGCCGCTTTCCTGCGCCACCACGGCGATGGCCGCGCACACGTTCTGGCGCGTGGCGCGCAGGTCCAGCCCCGCGAAGGCGGCGCGCATGTCGCGCGCCCAGCCGGCGTCGATGGTGCGGTGCGGCGTGGCCTGGCGCATCAGGCGGTGCATCTGCGCCACGCTCAGCTCGGGCGGCGGCGCTGCGGGCTGCGGCCCGCAGGCCGACAGCGCCAGGGCCAGCAACCCCGCGCCCGCTGCACGATGCAGCGCGCGCCAGCAAACCGGGGCGGAGCGAAACAGGGGCATGCCGTGCAACAGGGCTGTTCAGAAAGGGGGCCCGCCTTCAACGTGCCAACCCGCCCAACCGGCGACCGGCCGCCGCTTCAGCTGTGACAGGCTGCAACCTGCGGCAGCCTCACAAGCCGTTCTCGACCATTTGCAGCAAGCGCTCGCCCAGCGCACGACGCGCGGTGGCAGGGGTGCCGCGCAGCGGCCCGTCGATGATGAGCAGCGCCATGCCATGCACCGCCGACCAGGCCAGGTATTCGGCCTGCGGGCGCCGCTCGGCCGGCAGCACGCCGGTGGCGACCATGGCATCCAGCGCGGNNCGCTCGATGGCCTGCGCCAGCGCGCCCAGCGCGTGCGCGCGCACGGCGTCGAACAGTGCCTGGTGGTTGGCGAAATGCCGGTATGCGGCATTGGGCGCCACGCCGGCCTGGCGCGTGGCCTCGCGCAGCACCACAGCGGTGGGCCCGCCCTCGCGCGCCAGCGCAATGCCGGCGTCGAGCAGCGCACGGCGCAGGTCGCCGTGGCGGTAGGTCTCGCGCGGCGGCGCGGCATGGGGCGGGCGTTTGCGAATGGTCACAGGCGTGTCGTCAGGCCGGGCTTAAGGTGGAATCCCTGATGGGCACAGGGTTAAATGTGAACGCTGTCCATTTTAGTGCAGAATAAAAGTGAACGGTGTACACAATGGCCGCTGCGTTTTCGGCAAGACAAGGAGACAGACATGAACCCCGAGCACTACATCGACGGCTTTCTGGCCGCCGTGCCCACCGCGCAGCGCGAGGCCTACCACCAGCACGCCGCCGAGGCCGCACGTGTCTTCAGAAAGCACGGCGCGCTGGAAATCATCGAAGCCTGGGCCGACGACGTGCCCTAGGGCAAGCTGACCTCGATGCCCATGGCGGCGAAGCTGAAAGAGGACGAATCCGTGGTGTTCTCGTGGATCGTGTGGCCGTCGAAGGCCGTGCGCCAGCGCGCCATGCAGGCCGTGATGGACGACCCCGACATGCCGCAGAGCATGCCCTTCGATGGGCAACGGCTGATCTTCGGCGGCTTCACGCCGCTGCTGATCGCGTGATGCTTCATTCGCCTGCACGGAGCCCGCCATGACCGCACTCGCCCGCAACACCATCTGCCTGTGGTTCGACCGCGATGCCGAAGCAGCCGCGCGCTTCTACGCCGCCACCTTTCCCGATTCCGCCGTCGGCGCCATCCACCGCGCGCCGGGCGACTACCCCGATGGCCAGCAGGGAGACGTGCTGGTGGTCGAGTTCACCGTGCTCGGCCTGCCCTGCATGGGGCTCAACGGCGGGCCGGCCTTCAGGCACAGCGAAGCCTTCTCGTTCCAGGTCGCCACCGCCGACCAGGCCGAGACCGACCGCTACTGGAACGCCATCGTCGGCCACGGCGGCCAGGAAAGCGCCTGCGGCTGGTGCAAGGACCGCTGGGGCATCTCGTGGCAGATCACGCCGGTGCAGCTCACCCGCGCCACCACCCACCCCGACCGCGCCGCCGCCAAGCGCGCCTTCGACGCCATGATGACCATGCGGAAGATCGACATCGCGGCCATCGAGGCGGCGGTGGCCAGACGATGACCAATCCCCCCATCCCACCCGCAACGGAGCAAGACCATGCAATTCAGCCCGTACCTCAACTTCGACGGCAACTGCGCCGAGGCCTTTGCGTTCTACAAGGACGTGTTCAACGGCACCGTGGTGCACCAGAGCACCTTCGGCGACATGCCGCCCTTGCCAGCCGAGGCGAAGCACCGCGTCATGCACGTGCACCTGCAGGTCGGCCAGCAGGCGTTGATGGGCTCCGACACCCTGCCCGGCGCGTGCAGCGGCGAACCCGGCGGCTACAGCAAGCCGCAGGGCCTGTGGGTGTCGATCGGGGTGGGCAGCATGGCCGAAGGCCAGCGCGTGTTCGACGCGCTGGCGGCTGGCGGCCAGGTGACGATGCCCTTCGCCGCGACGTTCTGGTCGCCCGGCTTCGGCATGGTCACCGACCGCTTCGGCACGCCGTGGATGGTTAACGTGGCGCCTTGAGAGATGCCCATCACCATCGAAACCACCGTCCGCGCCCCGCTTGACCGCGTCTGGGCCGCCTGGAACGACCCGCACGCCATCGAGCAATGGAACGCCGCCACGCCCGAATGGCACACGCCGCGCGCCAGCGTGGACCTGCGCGAAGGCGGCAAGTTCTGTTCGCGCATGCAGGCCAGGGACGGCAGCGCCGGCTTCGACTTCGAGGGCATCTATACGCGCATCGAGCCGCAGCGCCTGATCGAGTACGTGATGAGCGACGGGCGCGCCGTGCGCGTCGAGTTCATCGACGGCGCCGATGGCGTCACGGTGCGCGAGAGCTTCGACGCCGAAGACGCGCACAGCGCCGAGCAGCAGCGCCAGGGCTGGCAGGCGATCTTGGACAACTTCGCGCGGCACGTCGAAGCGCGCGGCTGAGCTTTTCCTCAACCACCCAAGGAGCATCCCCATGAAACCCAATCCCGTCGTCTGGTTCGAGATCTACGTGCAGGACATGGCCCGCGCGCAGGCGTTCTACGAGGCCGTGTTCCAGTGCAAGCTGGAGCCGCTGGGCGCGCCCGAAGGCGAAGCCAGCGACTACCAGATGCTGGCTTTTCCGGGTGACATGACGACCATGGGCGCCGCCGGCACGCTGTGCAAGATGGAAGGCGTGCCCTCCGGGGGTGGCGGCACCCTCGTCTACTTCGGCTGCGACGACTGTGCCGTGGAGCAGGGCCGCGTCGCGGCCGCCGGCGGCCAGGTGTTCAAGCCCAAGTTCGCCATCGGCGAATACGGCTTCGCCGCCCTGGTGACCGACACCGAGGGCAACATGATCGGCCTGCACTCGATGGCCTGAGTGGCCCCACACCCCCGCCATCGCGGGGTGTCGCCAGGAGTGCCAGGCGCCCGGCCCATGTCGGCCACAGGGTTTTTCGTGAAGCAGTTGCGTTTCGCCGGCGCTGGCAGGCAGGGCAGCGGCGCAGGCTGGTGACAATGCGGCGGCTGCCCTGCCAGGGGCAGCATGTCCGCCCCTTGCCACGCCAAGCCCCGTCACCGTGCTGCCCCTGCTGCGTTCCCTGTCATTGCGCCAGGTGCTGACCCTGCCCTACGTGCTGGTGGTGCTGACGGTGACGCTGGTGATCGGCGGCCTGTCGTACAACGCCGGCCGCCACGCGGTGGACGAACTCTCGGGCCAGCTGCTGCGCGAGACCACGGCGCGCATCGCGGCCGCCACCAAGACGCACATCGCCGGCGCCGAGGGCGTGCTGGAGGCGGCCTTCCCCGCCGGCGTGCAGCCGCCGGCCGACTGGGACGCCGACGACATCGCCGCCCTGCGCGAGCGCTTCTGGATCGCCACCAGCATCCACCGCAACCCGCACAACTATGCCTATTACGGCGACCAGCAGGGCCGCTTCTTCGGCCTGATGCGCCATGCCGACGATTCGGCCGAACTGCGCCTGCGCCCCAGCGGCCAGGGCGTGCGCCAGCTGCACGCCTTCAACGGCATCCGCGGCACGTTGGGGCCGGCGCAGCCCGAAACGCGCGTGTTCGAGCCGCGCGAGCGCCGGTGGTACCAGCTTGGCCTGCAGGCCGCCAGCAACACCTGGTCGCCGATCTACATCGACTTCCGCTCGCAGGAACTGGTGACCACCTTCGTGCGCCGCGTGCCCAGCGACGGCGCGCCGCCAGCCGGCGTGGTGGCCACCGACCTGCCGCTGCAGCGCATCAGCGAATTCCTGCACCAGCTGGAGCTGACGCCGAACGCCGTCGCCATGGTGGTCGAGCCCGACGGCCAGATCATCGGCATGTCGGCCGGCGACCCGGTGCAGCGCGACGCCAGCGGCCAGTACACCCGCGTGCACGCCGAGCGCGCCGGCAACGCCCTGGCGGCCGACGCCTTTCGTTCCGTGCGCGCCTTCATCGGCAAGGACAGCGAGCCGCGCACCGCCGCCTTCCGCAACGAACAGGCCCAGACCATCCAGGTCGGCTACACCCACCTGCGCGACGAGGCCGGCCTGAACTGGTGGGTGGTGGTGGCCGTGCCGCGCGCCGACTTCATGGGCGACATCGAGCGCAGCGCCTGGCGCTCGCTGGTGCTGTCGCTGCTGGCGGCGCTGGCGGCCATCGGCGTGGGCTGGGTGGTGCTGCGCGTGGTGGGGCGCATGCTGGGCCAGTTCATCGAATCGGCGCAGCTGGTGGGCGAAGGCCGGCCGTCGCCGCCACTGCCCGTGAGCCGCCAGGACGAGCTGGGCGTGCTGGCGCGCAGCCTGTCGGACATGCAGGTCAAGCTGCAGACCGACACGCTCACCGGCTTGCTCAACCGCGACACCTTCATGCGCGGCCTGAAGGACCGCTTCCAGCGCCACGCCAGCGGCAGCCATCCGCAGCCCTTTGCCGTGCTGTTCATCGACATCAACCGCTTCAAGGCCATCAACGACACGCTGGGCCACCCGGTGGGCGACGCCGTGATCCGCGAGATGGCCGAGCGCCTGCGCACCCACGTGCGCATGCAGGACCGCGTGGGCCGCTACGCCGGCGACGAGTTCGTGGTGCTGCTCGACCAGATCCGCGACCCGGCCGACGCCGAGACGGTGCGCCACAACCTGGAGCAGCTGCTGCGCCAGCCGCTGCAGAGCGTGCTCCTGCTCGACCCGGCACTGGCCGCCATGGGCGCCACCGTGGGCGCGGGCGTGTGCCCCACCGACGCCACCGAGATCGGCGACCTGCTCACCTTCGCGGATGGCGACATGTACCGGCGCAAGCCGGGCGCCGCGGCGGGCGACTCCAGCGGCTGACGGCCGCCACGCTGATGAAGTCAACCTATTGGACGTTTTCCAAAAGCATGGCGGCGCATGCCGCGCCAAGGAAAGCCCCCTCTCCCTCTGGGAGAGGGTTGGGGTGAGGGCCGGCAGCGTGTCATGCAGGACGGAATGGTCGATAAGAAGACATCTGTGTCACCACGGCGGCAGCACATGCTCTGCCGCATGAACGCTCTTCAGAAGCGCATGGCCCAGAAAGCCGTTGAACGCAACGACCGCCACAAACCCCAACCAAGTGGTGAACAGGTCTGGCATCACCAGCCCGGCCAACGCCCCAATGAACAGGCCAAGGGCCGAACCTGCCACGGAACACCCCAACCGATAGCTCCTGGGCACATCACGCAAACCCGGTGACCGCCAGGCCAGCGCCCACGCGACCAGGCAGCCCAAGGCAAACGACGACACCCACCAAGGCCAGGCAGGCATGCAGCGTCACACCCCGCGCAGCACGCCGCGCTGGCGCCGCGCCTCGTACAGGCACACGCCGCTGGCCACGCTGACGTTCAGGCTTTCCACCGCGCCCATCATGGGGATGCGCACCAGCGCGTCGCAGGTCTTGCGCGTCAGCTGGCGCATGCCCGGCCCCTCGGCGCCCAGCACCAGGGCGGTGGCCATGGCCAGGTCGACGTCGTACAGCGTCTGCTCGGCGTCGTCCGACGCACCGACGACCCAGATGCCGCGCTCCTTCAGCTCGCCCAGCGTGCGCGCCAGGTTGGTGACCATGAAGTAGGGCACCGTCTCGGCCGCGCCGCTGGCCACCTTGGCCACGGTGGCGTTGATGCCGGCGGCGTGGTCCTTGGGCGCGATGACGGCGTGCGCGCCGGCGCCGTCGGCCACGCGCAGGCAGGCGCCCAGGTTGTGCGGGTCGGTCACGCCGTCCAGCACCAGCAGCAGCGGCACGGCGCCCTGCTCCTGCAGGTCGTCCAGCAGTTCGTCCAGCGTGCGCACGCCTTCCAGCGCCTGCACGCGCGCCACCACGCCCTGGTGGCCGGCGCTGCCGCACAGCTTCATCAGGCGCTGCGCGTCGGCCTCGATCACGCGCGCGCCGGCCTCGGCGGCGCGGTTCAGAAACTGCTTCATGCGCGCGTCGCGCCGCGTGGGATCGACGTAGATCTCGACGATGGACGCGGGCGCCGTCTTCAGGCGCACGCCGACGGCGTGGAAGCCGAACAGGACTTTGGGGGCAGGCATGGCGCGATTATCCGCGCTTGCGTTTTGATAGTGGCTGGCGCTTGTCACACATGGTTTTCCAGAGGAATCGATCTGAAATCATTGAATGGAGAGCGCAGACAGCTATCAAACCAATAGTACTTCGCCTCGTGTGCTTAGACCTTGCGAGCCGTTTGCAACGCCGAGGGCGGGCCGGCCAAGCCTCACGCGGGGGGCATTGGTTTGAGGCCACGCCCTAAACTCTGCACCGCATGATGAGCCTGCCCGCCCTCACCCCGCTGGAGCACGCCGCCTTCGTGGCCGCGGGGCTGCTCACCTACATCGTCATCACGCGCGTGCGGCGCCAGCGGCGCCACCCCTATGCGGCGCTGGCCTGGGTGATGGGCATCGCGGCCTTTCCGTACCTGGGCCTGCCGCTGTTCCTGGTCTTCGGCACGCGCAAGGTGGTGCGCCCGGCCACGCAGCGCCAGCCCATGCCCGCTGGCCCATGGGCTGCAATGGCGCCCGACTGGGCCACGCGGCTGCTGGCGGCGCTGGGCGCGGCCGGCGCGCGGCCGCAGGCGGCGGTGCGCTTTCAGGCCGAGGGCGAGCACGCGCTGCAGGCGGTGCAGGCCGTCATCGGCTCGGCACGGCACACGCTGGACCTGTGCACCTACGTGCTGGGCGACGACGAGGTGGGCGCCCTGATCGCCGCCGCGCTGGCCGAGCGCGCCCGCGCCGGCGTGCGCGTGCGCCTGCTGGTCGACAGCATCGGCAGCCTGAAGAGCGCGCACAGCCACGACGAGCTGCTGAAGCGCGCCGGCGTGCACACGCGCCTGTTCATGCCGGCGCTGGGCAGCCCCGGGCGCGGCCGCGTGAACCTGCGCAACCACCGCAAGCTGCTGATCGCCGACGGCGCGCGCGTGTGGTCGGGCGGACGCAACCTGGCCAACGAATACTTCATCGGCCGTGTGGGCGAGCCGCCCTGGCTGGACCTGAGCTTCACCGCCGAGGGCGCGCTGGCGGCGCAGGCGCAGGCACTGTTCGACGGCGACTGGCGCATCGCCCGCGGCGCGCGCCAGGCGCTGCGCCTGGGCTATGCCGAGCGGCTGGCGCGGCTGGACGCGGAGCTGGACGCCGACACCCCCTGCCACGCCGACACGCTGCCGGCCGAGCTGCTGCCCGCCGACGTGGCGCTGGCGCAATGGGTGCCCAGCGGGCCGGACTTTCACGAGGACATCCTGCACGCGCTGCTGGTGTCGGCCGCCTTCCACGCCGAGCAGCGCCTGCTGCTGGCCACGCCCTACTTCGTGCCCGACGAAGGCCTGCAGGAGGCGCTGGTGCTGGCCGCCAAGCGCGGGCTGCAGATCACGCTGCTGCTGCCCAAGCAATCCAACCACCGGCTGGCCGACTGGGCACGCGGGCGCGCCGTGCGCGAGCTGGTCGAGGCCGGCGTGAACGTGCGCCTGCTGCCCGCCATGCTGCACGCCAAGGCCGTGGTGGTCGACGACGTACTGGCCCTGTGCGGCTCGGCCAACCTGGACAGCCGCAGCCTGTTCATCAACTACGAGGCCATGGCCGCCTTCTACGGCCGGGCCCAGATCGACTGGCTGGCCGACTGGATCACGCGCACCGCGGCCGATGGCGAGTCAGCGTCGGACAAGCCACCCAGCTGGCTGCGCGACATCGGCGAGGGCATCGTGGCGACGGTGGCGTTCCAGCTGTGAACGGCGCGGCGGCCCCACGCGGGCAGGCAGCGGCAGAAACAGAGGGGGGACTTTCCGAATTTTTCTACCCATCCAACAAGGCTCCAGCGCCCATATATCAGGCGCCAGCAGCTATGGATTCATGACCGACATACCGCGCCAAAGCGTGATCGCTTGATTCCGCCTTTTTGCACGCCCTGAGCGTGCGCACCGCCCGCCCCAGCAACGAAAACGGCGCCCTAGGGCGCCGTGTTTCGCTGCGTTGGCCGCGCTACCCGCGCGGCAAATGGGTTTTTAGCGCCCGTCGCCGTCGAAGTCGCCCGGCAGCGCGTGCTCCACGCGGTGCCATGCGGCGCGGGTCGAGGCCTTGGCTTCTTCCCAGGTCAGGCGCGATTGGCCTTTGACGCGCTCCCAGTCGGCCTGCAGCGCCGACTCGATGTCGTCGTAGCGGCGGCCGGCGTAGCGGCCGTAGCCGTCATAGCCCAGGCGGTAGGCAGGGCCGTAGTCGTCGTACGTGTAGCCCGCGCGGTAGCCCGGCGCCAGCGTGTAGCTGTCGCGCCAGTAGGCTTCCTCGGCGGCCGGGTTCACCACCCGGGCCACGCCGTGCCCCGCGGCGCCGCCGGCCAGGCCACCCACGGCCGCACCCACGGCCATGCCCACCGGGCCGCCCGCGGCGCCCACCAGGGCACCCGTGGCCGCACCGGCGCCGGCACCCGTGCCGGTGGCCAGGTTGTGCTTGCCCACTTCGTCACCCGCCTTGGGGTTCACGGCTTCGCCCAGGCCCTTGCCGGCCTTGCTGCCCAGGCCAGCGCCCACGGCCGCACCCACCGCGGCGCCCACCGGGCCACCCACGGCGCCCAC
>JRYL01001648.1_pt1 | contig 11142 bp, 12 predicted proteins | sample 235391 | NCBI WGS metagenome assembly JRYL01 (sample SAMN03074223, study PRJNA261481) | activated sludge metagenome | biome: Wastewater Treatment Plant; feature: Wastewater; material: Activated sludge; isolation source: activated biomass of a wastewater treatment plant treating wastewater from... ... | reverse complement strand
CGCAGCCAGGGCCGTGCGCAGGCGCGCATCACCGTTGCGGAACGCGGAACGTGGCGTGGGCAGGGGCATGGGGAATGGCGGTGGGTGGCGGGAAATGCGCGGGCGAATCCGTGCGAAGGGCGCAGCTTACAACGGCGGACGGCCCTGCACCACAGGCGCTGGCCGCAAATCTGTCACAGGAGGTGCGGGCACGCTGCCCTGCCCGCCCGCGCTCATGCGCCGCGCAGGCGTTCGATCAGGCCGTTCAGCTCGTCCAGCGAGCCGAAGGCGATGGCCAGCTCGCCCGCCTGCTCCAGCCGGCCGCCGCGCTTGGTCTTCTTCTTCACCCGCACCTCGACCTGCGCCAGCAGCAGGTCGGACAGCTCTTCCTCCACCCGGCGCACGTCGCCCGACTTGTCGGCGCCCGCGGCGGGCTTGCGGGGCGAGGTGAGGTTGAACTCGGCGTTCAGCTTGCGCACCAGCGATTCGGCCTCGCGCACCGACATCTTCTTCGCGCTGACCTGGNNATGTCGCCGGCCATCAGCATGGTCTGCACCGGCTCGGTCAGCTGCAGCAGGCGCAGCAGGTTGCTGGCGGCGCTGCGGCTCTTGCCCACGGCCTGCGCGGCCTGCTCGTGCGTCAGGCCGAAATCCACCGTCAGGCGGCGGATGCCCTGCGCCTCTTCCAGCGGGTTCAGGTCCTCGCGCTGGATGTTCTCGATCAGCGCCATGGCGGCGGCGGCCTCGTCGGGCACGTCGCGCACCAGCACCGGCACCTCGGTCAGGCCCGCCAGGCGCGCCGCGCGAAAGCGGCGCTCGCCAGCAATGATCTCGTAATGCGCTTCCAAATCAGGAGCTGTCAGCGCTTGCCCCGTGGGCGTTGGCGGCCGATTTGACCCCAAACGCCGCACCAGGATCGGCTGCATGATGCCCTGCGACTTGATGCTCTCGGCCAGCTCGTACAGCGCGCCCTCGTCCATGCGCGTGCGGGGCTGGTACTGGCCGGGCGCCAGCTCGTGCAGCGCCAGCATCATCGGCGTGCCGGCAGGCGTGGCGGGTGCGCTGCCTTCGGCAGTGCCCACGGACAGCGACGGCCCCAGCAGCGCGTCGAGGCCGCGGCCGAGGCCCTTGGGTTTTTTGGTGACCATGCAAATGTCCTATAGAGAGCGCAGCGCCCGCTGGCGCCTGCGCCGCACAACCCGAAGGACTATACCGAAGGCAATCAGCCCCAGCACCGCCGCCAGCGCGAACGGCCCAACGGCGGCGGCAACCGCCGGACCGCCAACGCCTCAGGCGATGAACGCCACCGGGTGGCGCGTGGGTGATCGCGCCGCCAACGGCGGTGCAGATCGCCGCGCACGATGAGGGTCAGGTGCGACAGGCCGCGGATCACGCCGCGTCTTCCGCTGGCACCAGGGAAAGCAGCAGCACATGCCCTTCTTCCCAATCGCCCAAGCCCGAATCGGCATTGATGTGGCCCTTCGGCCCCAGGCTGACGAAATCCGCGCCCCAGTCGGCCGCCAGGCGGCTGGCGCAGTCGAGGCTGCCGAAGGGGTCGTCGCTGCTGGCCACCAGGATGCTGCGGAACGGGAGCCGCTGGCGCGCCGGCGGCGCCCAGCCGGGAATCTGCTGGCGGTTGTCGTCGCGTTCGATGTCGGGCGGCGCCACCAGCAGGGCGCCGGCCACGCGCTGGGTGTGGCGCGAATGCGCGGCCCACCAGGCGGTGAGGATGCAGCCCAGGCTGTGCGCGGCCAGCAGCACCGGGCGCGGCTGGGCCAGGATCACCTCTTCCAGCCGTGCCGTCCAGTCGCCGCGCAGCGGGCGCATCCAGTCGTGCTGCTCCACGCGCTGGTGGCCGTGGCGCGCCTCCCAGCGGCTTTGCCAGTGGGCGGGGCCGCTGCCCTGCCAGCCGGGCAGCACGAGGACGATGGGGGAAGCGGCCTGGATCACTATTATTTATATAGCTGCTAGCGCTTGATGGGCGGGCGCTGAAGGCCGATTTGGCTTGAAAAATTCAGCCGCGCAAGCCGCGTTCCACCATCTCGTTGGCGAACTCGACGAAGGCTTTGCTGCCCTTGGCCGAGGGGTCGAACACCACGCCGGGCAGGCCGTAGCTGGGCGCTTCGGCCAGGCGCACGTTGCGCGGGATGATGGTGTCGAACACCTTGTCGCCGTAGTGCGCCTTGAGCTGCTCGCTGACCTGCTGCTGCAGCGTGATGCGCGGGTCGAACATCACGCGCAGCAGGCCGATCAGGCGCAGGTCGCGGTTCAGGTTGGCGTGCACCTGCTTGATGGTGTTGGTGAGGTCGGCCAGGCCTTCGAGCGCGAAGTATTCGCACTGCATGGGCACGATCACGCCCTGCGCGGCGCACAGGCCGTTCAGCGTGAGCATGCTCAAGGACGGCGGGCAGTCGATCAGCACGAAGTCGTAGTCTGCGCTCACTGCGGCCAGGGCATCCTTCAGCCGGCGCTCGCGGCGCTCCTCGCCCACCAGTTCCACCTCGGCACCGGCCAGTTCGCGGTTGGCGCCCAGCACGGCGTAGGCGCAGCCGGCCTCCTTCAGCTTGTCGGGCACCACGGCGGCTTCGGCGATGGAGGCCGATTCCAGCAGCACGTCGTACACCGACAGTTCCATCGCCCGCTTGTCGACGCCCGAACCCATGGTGGCATTGCCCTGCGGGTCCAGGTCGACCAGCAGCACGCGCTGGCCGATCCTGGCCAAGCCGGCGGCCAGGTTGACCGTGGTGGTGGTCTTGCCGACGCCGCCTTTCTGGTTGGCGATGCAGAAGATTTTCATCATTTTTGAATCGCCAGTTTCAGACCAAAGGCGAGCAGCATGGAACCGGCGATTCTATTCAACCACGCCGACGCGCGCGGGTTGGCGCGCAGGCGCTCGGCGGCGAAATGCGTGATCAAGGTGAGGCTGGCGCAATAGCCGAAGGTCAGCACCGCGATGGTGGCCGCCATGACCCCAAAGGTCAGCAGCCCCTGGTGCCGCGCCGGATCGACGAAGAGCGGGAAGAAGGCCATGTAGAACACGATGGCCTTGGGATTGAGCAGCGTGATCAGAAGAGACTGCCTGAAGTAATGGTGCGGCTGGATATCGAGCACCGGCGCACCCCCCGGTCTGGCGCGCAGCATCTGAAAGCCCAGCCACGCCAGATAGGCCGCGCCGGCGTACTGCACCGCCGCGAACACCGCCGGGTTGGCCTTGAGCAGCGCCGCCACGCCGGCCACGGCCAGCCACATCAGCACCTGATCGCCCGCGATGATGCCGAAGGTCGACGCCACACCGCCCCGGATGCCACCCTTGCCCGTGGACGTGATGACCGCGAAATTGCCCGGGCCGGGAATGGCCAGGAACACGATGACGGCCGCAACAAAGGCCCCATAGTCCTGGATGCCGAACATGCTTATACGTACTCCTTTGGGCGCAGCCACAGCAGGCAGCGCTCGGCGTCCAACCCCGGCACCTCCAGTTGTTCCACGTGAAACACTTCCACGTCAGCCGGCAGGGCGGCCAGTTCGTCGTCGGGGTGCTTGCCCTTCATCGCCATCCAGACGCCCCGCTGGCCCAACGCCTGGCGCGACCAGGCGGTGAAATCGCCCAGCGAGGCAAACGCGCGCGAGGCAATCACGTCGTAGGGACCAGTCAGCGCTTCGACCCGCGCGTGAATGCCGCGCAGGTTCGGCAAGGCCAATGCGCCGGCCACCTGCTGGATGAAGGCAGCCTTCTTGCCCACGGTGTCGACGCAATCGACCTGGGCTTCCGGGCAGCAGATGGCGATGACCGCACCCGGCAGACCACCGCCGGCGCCGACGTCCAGCAGGTGGATCGCCCCGCCCCCGGTGTGGCGGTGCAGCGGCGCGATGACGGAGAGGCTGTCCAGCAGGTGGTGCGTCAGCATTTCGTCCGGATCGCGCACGGCCGTCAGGTTGTAGACCTTGTTCCATTTGGCCAGCAGGTCGAGGTAGGCCAGCAGCTTCTGCTGTTGCTCTGCCGACAGCGCCAGCCCCAACACCTGCAGGCCCGCTGCCAGACGACTGGCCTGGGGGTGGTGACTCATGCCGCTTCGGCAGCGCGCGGAGAGGCGGCGCCCTCGAAACCCTTGAACCCACCCTTCTTCAGGTGGACCAGCAGCAAAGAAATGGCGGCCGGTGTCACGCCGCTGATGCGGCCGGCCTGGCCGAGCGTGGCGGGCCGCTGCGCCTGCAGCTTCTGCCGCACTTCGATGGACAGCGCGCCAATCTGCAGGTAGTCCAGCTCGGGCGGCAGGCGCAGGCTTTCGTAATAGGCAGCGCGCTCCACTTCGTCGCGCTGGCGGTCGATGTAGCCGCTGTACTTGGCAGCAATCTCCACCTGCTCGATCACCGGATCAGTCAGGTCGCCCAGTGTTTCACGTGAAACGTCGGTGCCGGCATGCTTGCCGCCGTCCAGGCTGATGAGGCTGGCGTAGCTCACCTCCGGGCGGCGCAGCAGGTCGAACAGGTTGTGCTCGTGCTCGATGGCCTTGCCCAGCACCCGCTCGGACTCGGCCGCCGGCAGGTTGCGCGGGTTGACCCAGGTGGACTTGAGGCGCTGTGTTTCACGTGAAACAGCATCGCGCTTGCGGCTGAACGCGTCCCAGCGCGCATCGTCCACCAAGCCGAGCGCGCGGCCGGTTTCCGTCAGGCGCATGTCGGCGTTGTCTTCACGCAGTTGCAGGCGGAACTCGGCGCGGCTGGTGAACATGCGGTACGGCTCGGTCACGCCCTTGGTGATCAGGTCGTCGACCAGCACGCCCAAATAGGCCTCGTCGCGGCGCGGCAACCACGCGCCGCCAAAGTCGTCGGCCCGGCCATCGAGCTGGCGGCATTGCAGCGCGGCGTTGATGCCGGCGAACAGGCCTTGCGCCGCCGCCTCCTCGTAGCCGGTGGTGCCATTGATCTGGCCAGCAAAGAACAGGCCCTGCACCTCGCGCGTCTCGAAACTGCTTTTCAGCGCGCGCGGATCGAAGTAGTCGTACTCGATGGCGTAGCCGGGGCGCAGGATGTGGGCATTCTCCAGCCCCTTCATGCTGCGCACCAGTTCCAACTGGATGTCGAACGGCAGGCTGGTGGAGATGCCGTTGGGGTACACCTCGTGCGTATCCAGCCCTTCCGGCTCCAGGAAGATCTGGTGGCTTTCCTTGTCGGCGAACCGGTTGATCTTGTCTTCCACGCTCGGGCAGTAGCGCGGCCCCACGCCCTCGATCTTGCCGGTGAACATGGGGCTGCGGTCGAAGCCTGAGCGGATGATGTCGTGCGTGCGCGCGTTGGTGTGCGTGATCCAGCACGGCAGTTGGCGCGGGTGCATGTCGGCGCGGCCGATGAAGCTGAACACCGGCATGCGCGGGTTCTGCCCGCCCGGCATGCCGTCGCCGGGTTGTTCCTCGCAGGCCGCGAAATCGATGCTGCGCCCGTCCAGCCGCGGCGGCGTGCCGGTCTTCAGGCGCCCCTGCGGCAGCTTCAGCTCTTTCAGCCGCGCCGAGAGCGATACCGCTGGCGGGTCGCCCGCGCGGCCCGCCTGGTAGTTGTCGAGCCCGACGTGGATGCGCCCGTCCAGAAAGGTGCCGGCCGTCAGCACCACCGTGCGGCCCCGGAAGGCGATGCCCACCTGCGTGACGGCGCCGACCACGCGCCCGCCCTCCAGCAGCAGGTCGTCCACCGCCTGCTGGAACAGCCACAGGTTCGGCTGGTTCTCCAGCCGGCCGCGGATGGCGGCCTTGTACAGCACGCGGTCGGCCTGCGCCCGGGTGGCGCGCACCGCCGGGCCCTTGCTGCTGTTGAGGATGCGGAACTGGATGCCCGCCTCGTCGGTGGCCAGCGCCATGGCGCCGCCCAGGGCATCGACCTCCTTCACCAGGTGGCCCTTGCCGATGCCGCCGATGCTGGGGTTGCAGCTCATCGCGCCCAGGGTTTCGATGTTGTGCGTCAGCAGCAGCGTCTGCGCGCCCATGCGCGCGGCGGCCAGCGCCGCCTCGGTGCCGGCGTGGCCGCCACCGACGACGATGACGTCGAAATGCTGCGGATGGGTGTAGGTGGGTGAAGGCACGCTGGTTCGCTTGCGAAAGCCTGCCATTCTAAGGCTGAATCAGCCTTCTGTCAGCGCCCATACTGCGCGAGCAGCTATATTTTTAATAGCTACCACCCAGTCGTGGGCATGCCCTGGCCTGCCGGAGCCCGGTGCTATGCTGCACCGTCAGGGTGCGCGGCCCCTTGCCTGCCGCGCGCCGACGCTTCCACGACAAGGAGACCCATGCCCCGCACCCCATCCAAGAGCGGCGCGCCCGCCGCCAGCGCCCACGCCCTGCCCTCGTACCTCGATCCCACCCACCTCGGCCCCTGGGGCATCTACCTGCAGCAGATCGACCGCGTGACGCCCTACCTGGGCTCGCTGTCGCGCTGGGTCGAAACTCTCAAGCGCCCCAAGCGCGCGCTGATCGTCGACGTGCCTATCGAGATGGACGATGGCACCATCGCCCACTTCGAGGGTTACCGCGTGCAGCACAACACCAGCCGCGGCCCGGGCAAGGGCGGCGTGCGCTTCCACCAGGACGTGACCCTGTCCGAGGTGATGGCTTTGGCCGCCTGGATGTCGATCAAGAACGCCGCCGTCAACGTGCCCTACGGCGGCGCCAAGGGCGGTATCCGCGTCGACCCGCGCACGCTGTCGCACAAGGAGTTGGAGCGCCTGACCCGCCGCTACACGTCCGAGATCGGCATCATCATCGGCCCCACCAAGGACATCCCCGCGCCCGACGTCAACACCAACGAGAAGGTGATGGCCTGGATGATGGACACCTACTCGATGAACATCGGCGAAACCGCCACCGGCGTCGTCACCGGCAAGCCCGTCGACGTGGGCGGCTCGCTGGGCCGGCGCGAGGCCACCGGGCGCGGCGTGTTCACCATCGCCTGCGAAGCGGCGGCGCAGATCGGCCTGAGCATCGAGGGCGCGCGCGTGGCCGTGCAGGGCTTCGGCAACGTGGGCGGCACCGCCGGCAAGCTGTTCGCCGAGGCCGGCGCGCTGGTGGTCGCCGTGCAGGACCACACCGGCGCCATCGCCAACGACAAGGGCCTGAACGTGCCCAAGCTGCTCGAGCACGTGGCCAAGACCGGCGGCGTGGCCGGCTTCAAGGGCGGCGAGCCGATCAAGCCCGCCGAGTTCTGGGGCTACAAGTGCGACATCATGATCCCCGCCGCGCTGGAAGGCCAGGTCACCAAGGACAACGCCGGCAAGATCAAGGCCCGCATGCTGATCGAGGGCGCCAACGGCCCCACCACGCCCGAGGCCGACGACATCCTGAACGACAAGGGCGTGCTGGTGGTGCCCGACGTGATCGCCAATGCCGGCGGCGTGACGGTGAGCTACTTCGAGTGGGTGCAGGACTTCTCCAGCTTCTTCTGGAGCGAGGACGAGATCAACGCGCGCCTGGTCAAGATCATGAAGGAGGCCTTTGCCGGCGTGTGGCACACGGCGCAACAGCATCAGGTGAGCCTGCGCACCGCCACCTTCATCGTCGCCTGCACGCGCATCCTGCATGCGCGCGACCTGCGCGGGCTGTACCCCTGAAAGCAGGAAAGCCGCCCTCGGGCGGCTTTCCTGGCTTGGACGGGCAGCGCCCTTACAAGTTCTTGCTGACCGCCTTGCCGCCCATCAGCGCCAGCACCAGCATCACGGCGGCGACGATGAGGAACAGCACGAACAGGATCTTGGCAATGCCCGCGGCCCCCGCGGCCACGCCGCCAAAGCCCAGCACACCCGCCACCAGCGCGATCACGGCAAAAATAATGGCCCATTTCAGCATGTCTATCTCCTTCTCGAAAGTGGTCTGTCTGAATGCAGTGCCAGCGGTCAAAGCCTTCGGCCGGTTTGGTCAGTCGCCCTGGGGGCCGTCACTGCATGGCTTCATGGTCGCCCCGGTCGCGGCCAGCCGCCGTCATCCACACCGGCACAAGCGCGTAGGACAGCGCAACCCCGCTGCGGCGGCCATCCGCTCGCTCGCTATGATTATGAAAGCATATGACGCTTGACCCACCTGCGCTGCAGCCCGATCCGGCACCTGACCAGGCGCTGGCCTGCCGCGCCGGCTGCGGTGCCTGCTGCATCGCCCCGTCGATCAGCTCCGCCATTCCCGGCATGCCGCACGGCAAGCCGGCCGGCGTGCACTGCGTGCAGCTGGACCACGCCCTGCGCTGCCGCGTGTTCGGCCAGCCCGGTCGCCCGGCGGTGTGCCGCCAGTTGCGGCCGGCGCTGGAGATGTGCGGCCCCGTGGCCGACAACGGCGTGCACGCCATGCGCTACCTGGCGCAGCTGGAGCGCGCCACCCGCACCCGCCCCGCCTGAGCCGCCTGCAAGGTTGCTCGGCTTTTGATACGCTGATCGGCGCGGCAACAGATGCTATTCTTTAGATAGCTGTTCGCGCAATCAGGACGGGCGCTGGAGCCCGATTCGACCCATAAAACAAAGGATGCATCCATGAAGCTCTACTACTCTGCCGGCGCCTGCTCGCTGTCGCCCCACATCGCGCTCGAGGAAGCCGGCCTGCACTACGAAGCCATCTCTGCCCCCACCAAGACCAAGCAGCTGCCCGACGGCAGCGACTTCCGCCAGGTCAACCCGCTCGGCTACGTGCCCTATCTGGTGCTCGACGATGGCACCGGCCTGAGCGAAGGTCCGGCCATCGTCCAGTACATCGCCGACCAGGCGCCGGCCAAGAAGCTCGCCCCCGCCAACGGCACCCTGGCACGCTACCAGCTGCAAAGCCTGCTCAACTTCATCGGCACCGAGCTGCACAAGAACTTCGGCCCGCTGTTCGACCCCGGCATGCCGGCCGAGGCCAAGGAGCGCTTCAAGGCCAAGCTGGCCGACCGCCTGCAGCACGTGGACGGCCTGCTGGCCGGCAAGACCTGGCTGATGGGCGACGACTTCACCGTGGCCGACGGCTACCTGTTCACCGTCACCAACTGGGCCCAGCCGATGCAGATCGACCTGTCGCCCTACCAGAACCTCACGGCCTACCGCCAGCGCGTGGCCGCCCGCCCGGCGGTGCAGGCGGCGATGAAGGCCGAAGGCCTGATCTGATCGACCGGGCCTGAGCGCCCGCGCGCCGTCAGAACACCGGCGGCGCCGGCTGCTTGTTGGGGTTGCGCCAGGCGTCCAGCGTCATGTGGTCCACCTTCAGGCCCGCGGCCTCGGCCAGCTGCCTGGCCTGCGGGCCGCTCACCACCTTGGCCAGCGCGCGGTCCACCGCGTCGACAAACGCCGTGTCGCCCTTGCGCATGACGAGCGCATAGGGCTCCACCGTCAGCTGGTCGCGCCGCACGGCGATCTCCGCATCGCGCGGGATCAGCAGCTCGTCGGCCACCAGCGTGTCGAGGGCGCCGCCCTTGAGCAGCTTGGCGCCCTCGTCGTAGCTGGCGAAGGGCTTCACCGGGCCCAGCGCCAGCGTGCTGGCCTTCTTGGCGGCGTACACCTGCATCAGCGTCTGTGCCGTCGAGCCCTGCAGCACGCCGGTGCGGCCGAACTCGCGCGCCGACGCGAATTTGGCGTCCTGCTTGCGGTGCGCCGCCACCACCCGCGACACGAAGAAGGTGTTGGAGAAATCCACCGCCTTGGCGCGCTCCGCCGTGTTGGCCGTGCTGCCGCAGTGCAGGTCGATCCGGCCCTGCTTGAGCAGATCGAACGATTCACCCAGCGTCACCGGCTCGAACTTCACCGCGATCGGCGTCTTCAGCTCGGCCGACAGCTGCTGCACGATGGCCTGGCACAGCGCCCAGCTGAAACCGGCCGGCTTGCCCGCAGGATCCATGTACGAGAAGGGCGCGGCGTTCTTGCGCACGCCCAGCGTGATGGTCTTGCTGGCGCTCAGCTTGGCCAGCGTATCGGCCGGCGCGGGCGACTGCGCGAAGGCCGGCAGCAGGGCCAGTGAAGCCGCGGCAATCAGCGTGCGGCGGGCAAGGGAATGGGCGTTTATCATGCGCATGGGAGTCTTTCGGGTGAAGTGCCGGCCGCCCTGTCCGCGACAGCGGGCCGGCGGGCCCGATTCTGGCGCCGGGCCGCACCGGCGTGCGGCTGCAGTTGCCGAAATCAACCACTTGTGTGCACTTGTCCGCAGCCCGCACCACAGCGGCGCGACAAACATCACACACCCATGCGGTGTGCGGGCGGGGTTCAGGCCAGCGGCTTCTGGCGCCAGGCCAGCCATGCGCCCAGCCACAGCGCCGCGGCCGAATACACCAGCCCGCGCGCCAGCCCGCCCGGGCCGTCGGCCACCCAGCCGACCACCGTGGGCCCCACGATCTGCCCGAACGCAAACAGGATGGTGAACGCGCTGATGCCGGCCGCCCACTGGGCCTGCGGCAGGTTGTGGCGCACGAAGGCGGTGGTCGACGCCACCACCGACAGGAACACCGCCCCGAACAGCAGCCCCGAGGCCAGCACCACCGGCCACGCGCCGGTGAGCGCCGGCAGGATGGTGGCCACGCCCAGCAGCGCATTCAGCAGCGCCAGCGCGCCGCCGCCCTGGGCGCGCTGCAGCAGGCCGGCCCAGATGCGCGCCGACGCCACCACCGCCAGCCCCAGCAGCGTGTAGAACAGCGTGATGGCCCCGGCGCCCACGCCCTGCTCGCGCAGCAGGGCGATCACGAAGGTCATGTAGCCGATGTAGCCCACACCGAACAGCGTGTAGCCCGCCAGCGCCGGCAGCATGCGGCGCCAGGGCAGCGGATCAGGCATAAAATCAGGCTTTTGCGCAGTACTGGCCTGCGCTGACAGCTCTTCTTTATGTAGCAATCTGGCCGGCCACACCAGCACCGCCGTGGCCACCAGGCAGGCCAGCGCCAGCCCCCACCAGGCCCAGGTCCAGCCGTGCGGCACGCCTTGCGCCGCCTGCAGCAGCGCCGGCACGCCCAGCGCCGACACCGCGATGCCCCAGCCCGTGCCGCCGTAGTACAGCCCCAGCAGCAGCCCGGCGTGCGCCGGCAGGCGCGCGCCCAGCCGCGCCGCCAGCAGCCCGCCGGCCACGAACACGAAGGCGCTGGCCACGCCCGCCAGCAGGCGCTGCAGCAGCAGCGGGTTGGCCGCGGTGAAGAAGCCCGACGCCGCCATGAACAGGCTGGCCAGCAGCGCCCCGCCCAGCAG
>JRYL01001032.1_pt1 | contig 11147 bp, 7 predicted proteins | sample 235391 | NCBI WGS metagenome assembly JRYL01 (sample SAMN03074223, study PRJNA261481) | activated sludge metagenome | biome: Wastewater Treatment Plant; feature: Wastewater; material: Activated sludge; isolation source: activated biomass of a wastewater treatment plant treating wastewater from... ... | reverse complement strand
ACCTTTAATCATCATTTTAGACGATTTTCAGGAAATGAAGAAGCCAAAGTTGAAGTTACAACCGATGGTCAAAATTGGACGACAATTCAATCATACATTGCCACACAGGGCACAGCAACCAATTTCGCTTCTGAAACAATTAATTTAAATGCATACAGAGGGGAACCTTATTTTCAGCTTCGATTTAGATATCATGCAAATTGGGATTGGTATTGGGCAATTGATGATGTGAATATTACCGGCACCAATCCTTTACCGACCACTGTTACCTGGGATCCGATTACAGGTTTGTGGTTTGATGAGGACAGAACAATTCCTTATGATGGTACACATGCATTAACTTTATATGCCTCGCCAGCAACAACAACAACTTATACAATTTCTGCAAAGACTTCTGTCGGCTGTCCAGCTGAAACCACAGTTACTGTAAATCGTGGAGACAAAGACTGGATCAGTCCGTCAAGTACAGATTGGAATGTTGCCGGTAACTGGTCCGAAGGCGGTGTTCCTACTGCTGATCATTGTGTCAGGATTCATTCAATGGCATCAAGCAGTTGGCCAATTATTTCATCGGGTATAGATGGTCTGGCCAAAAATCTGACGGTAGATTCAGGCGGCGGATTAACTATAGAAGGCGGGGGTTCATTAACAGTTTCTGATCATATTGTCAGCTCTGCTCCGGCAGACAGCTTTGTAATAGAATCAGACGGAAATCTGGTTCAAAAGAATGATATAACTCTTGTAACCAGCAATGCATCAATTCGGGCGGAACGTTATGTATCCGGCATCAAAAACAATATTGTTACCGGAATGGATTATATCTACTGGAGTTCGCCGGTTACCGGTCAGGGCATTTATTCATTCTCAACCGGCACCCCGACCGGTGCAGGCAGCTGGGGCTTCCTTCAGTACAACGAATGGAACGATTATTTCAGCAATACCACAGACGGTACCTTCCAAATTGGAAAAGGATATGCGATCCGTGCGGAAGACGGAAAGGGAAATCCCTATTCTGAAACCTACAGATTTAGAGGAGTGCTCAACAACGGTATTATCAATCGCGGAATTACCAAAGACGGTCAGGGATACAATCTGGTTGGGAATCCTTATCCGTCCGATATAGACGCTGAAGAATTGTTTACTGCCAATCCGAATATTTATACCAGTGTATTCTTCTGGACCAACGATGTAGATTATACACAAAATCAACAGGGATCGGGTTATTCGGGAAGCAATTATGCGATTTATAACGGTACCGGAGGTAATCCCGCTGGAACCCACGGCACTGAAGTCGTAATACCTGATTCGAAAATCAAAATCGGACAGGGATTCCTGGTTCAGAAGATAGCTGAAGGAAGCGGTAATTTGACCTTTAACAACGGTATGCGAGTGACAGGTGCCCCCAGATTCTATTCAAAGGAAACCAAAGACCGTTTCTGGATTTCACTGTACACACCGACAGATATTATGAATACCACATTGATCGGTTATGTGCCGGGTGCAACCAACGGATATGAACAGAATTATGATGGAGAATTCTGGGGTGCTTCGGATGCGATCTATTCAATCACACCTGAGAGACAACTGCTGATACAGGGCAGACAGTATCCGTTTGAGATCAGTGATGCAGTGCCGTTGGGTTACAAAGCATTCAATTCCGGTACCCATATCATTTCTGTGTATAAAGCAGAAGGCATCTTCGCAGAATCACAGAATATTTATCTGATCGACAAGCTGCTGAACAAAACTGTAAAAATTACTGACAAACCATATAAATTTTTAACAAGAGCCGGCGAGTTCAACGATCGTTTTGTGATCGTGTACAGACCGGGCAACATCATCGGAACTGCTGCTGAAATCAGCAATCAGATTCTGTTTGCAAAAGTTGACAATCAGATCGTTATCACATCGACCATCGATAAGATAGCGGAAGTAGAGCTCTTCAACCTAAACAGTCGTTCGGTTTACAAGAAATCAGACGTCAATTCGAATGAACTTCGGATCGATGCGCTGAACTTTAACCATCAAATCGTGGTGGTTACCGTAAAAACTGAAACCGGAGAGTTTGTGACCAGAAAGTTTGTAAATAATTAATACCAACCCAAAAACAAATCAAGCTTACTGGATAAAAGTGGGAACCCTATCAGCTTAGTCGGGTTCTCACTTTGTTTTTTGCGGGGTATCAGGTGAGATGTGAGATGGCCGGGTGTCGGGCGTGGGGTGTGGGATGCTTGTTTCGTATTTCTATGGGTTATGAGCCGGTCAATAATTACTATTCACTAATCACTCCCCAAAGGCGTCAAAATCCAATACTGCCAGCCTGAAAATTCCAATTCCAAACCTTTCCACAAATGAATCGTGCCCGGCATAAAGTTTTCAAATACACCTTCGACCGGAAGTGAAAATTTTCGGTTTTCTGAAGAAAGATTTGCAATAAAATACAAACGGCGACCTTCCTTCTCGCGAACAAAAGCCAATATATTTTCATCATCCGAAGTCGGAATCCTCAGATAGTCCGCCTTTCGAAAACCGCCGTTCATCGCCGGATTTTGATTTTTTAATTTTCCGAGCGCCTTATAAACCGAAAACATTTTCTGCTTTTCTTTTTCAATTTCATCCTTCTCAAAAAATTTCAGCCGTTTTTTTGAATCATATTCCTGACCGTTGTAAATCAGCGGCAAACCGGGCAGCATAAAGCACAACGCAGCAAATACTTCTGCCGCATCGCCCATTCTTTCATATTCGCTTCCGTTCCACGCATTTTCGTCATGATTGGATGTGAAACGCATAAAGACGGTTTCTTTCGGATAATTTTCCTGTTCCCAAACCAGCATTTCATCCAAATCGGAAACATTCTTTTTTCCGGCAGCAATCTGATTCATGATGTAATGAATTTTCCAGTCATAACCCGCCGAAAAAGCAAATTCAAAATATTCTCGGTGATCAGATTCCGCCAGCATAAAAACCGGTTTGATTTCCTTCAGTTTTGCCACTGCAAATTCCCAAAAATCAAGTCTGACCATATCCGCCACATCGCATCTGAAACCGTCGATATCGGTTTCGGTCAGCCAGAATTTCATCTGTTCAAACATCGCATCATACAGCGCTCTGCAATCATAATTCAAATGCGCCACATCGTCCCAGCCGATTGGTTTTCCGGTCGAATAATCAAGCGGTTCAGTGATTTCTCCCAATTGGTTTTTGTGATAAAATTCAGGATGTTCTGCAATCCACCGATGATCCCAACCGGTATGGTCTGCCACCCAGTCGAGAATCACAAAAATCCCGAGTTCATGTGCTTTTTTGACCAGGTCTTTGAAATCTTCCAACGTTCCGAATTCGGGATTGACAGCCGTATAATCCGCAATCGAATAAGGACTTCCCAAAACTTTTTTTCGCAATTCCGGTTCTGTAATCTCTTCAATCAGTTTTCCGCTGTCAGACTTTCTTTTGGTCATTGAAATCGGCTGAATCGGCATGATCCAGATGATTCCGACACCGAGTTCTTTCAGTACCGGCAAATCTTTTTCAAATGCTTTGAAACTTCCTTCTTTTGAATACTGACGGATGTTCACTTCATAAATAACCGAATTTTCAAGATCTGTATTTGAAAAATTTCTCATCCTCAGATTTGATTTTGTTTGATCAGTAATTTTTCGCCGTTTAAAAACAACTCCAAATCTTCGCCCTCCAGTTCAAAATCGGTTTTTTTCTTTGAAATTGTTAAAGTCAGATTTCTTTCTCTGAATACGATACTGAATTTATAGGATTCCCATTCGTCCGGAATTTTTGGTTCAAAATACAAAATTCCTGCCTTCACCTGCATTCCTGCAAAACCCTGAACCACCGCCAGCCAAGCACCTGACATCGAAGTGATATGCAATCCTTCTTCCGCCTCCTTGTTGTAATCATCCAAATCCAGACGGGCAGTTCTCATCAGCAGCTCATAAGCCTTTTCGGTCTTTCCTGTTTTTGCCGCCAATATGCTGTGGACAGCCGGAGAAAGCGAAGATTCGTGCACCGTCAGCGGTTCATAAAATTCAAAATGTTTTTTGATTTCTTCCGTGCTGAAATTTTCTTCAAAAAAATAAATTCCCTGAAGCACATCCGCCTGTTTGATATAGGGCGAGCGCAAAATCCTGTCCCATGACCATTTTTGATTCAGCGGACGGTCTGCAGTTTTTAATTCAGAAACCGGACGGATTTCCTTGTCCAAAAAACCGTCCTGCTGAAGATAGATTCCAAGTTCTTCCGAATAAGGCAGATACAGATTTCCGGCTTTCTTTTTCCAATCAGCAGTTTCCATCTCCATCAGCTTTGTTTTTTGCTGAATTCGGTCAAAATCATTTTTTGATTCTGATTTCAGTTTTTGAATCTGTTCCAGTGTATATTCAAGACACCATTTTGCGATATAATTGGTGTAAAAATTATTGTTGACATTGTTTTCATATTCGTTCGGACCGGTCACACCCAAAATCACAAAACTGTTTTTTGGCTTTGAAAAATTCATCCGCTGTGCCCAAAAACGGCAGATTCCGATCAGCACTTCCAGACCGTTTTCGGTGATATATTTTTGGTCGCCGGTATAATTCACATAATTGTAAATCGCATAAGCAATCGCTCCGTTTCTGTGGATTTCTTCAAATGTGATTTCCCATTCGTTGTGGCATTCCTCGCCGTTCATCGTCACCATCGGATACAATGCGGCGCCATCCGTAAAACCGAGTTTTTGCGCATTTTCAATTGCTTTTTCCAAATGATTGTATCTGTACAGCAGCAGATTTTTTGCAACTTCAGAAACTTTGGTCGAAAGATAAAAAGGCAGACAAAAAGCTTCGGTGTCCCAATAGGTGGAACCGCCGTATTTCTCTCCTGTAAAGCCTTTCGGACCGATGTTCAGATCCGGATATTTTCCGTTGTAAGTCTGATTCAATTGAAAAATACAAAATCTGACCGACTGCTGCGCTTTCAGATCTCCTTTGATTTCAACATCTGACTGTTTCCAGATTTCTGACCAGCTTTGCTTCTGTTCTTCAAGCAATGCATCAAAACCAATTTCTTCAGCGTTTTCGGTCAGTGATTTTGCGATGTCATAAAACTTCACAGTTTCCTGTCGTGTCGAAACCAGATAACCGCCAAATTTGACAATCGAGCAGCTGTTTCCGGCTTCGGTTTCAACCGTATAAAAATGACTGACTTTCTTTTCTGAAATTTTCTTTTCGGCAGTCAGATTGAGTTTTTTTCCGTTTTGAAAAATTGAACTTTGCATATAGGTCATCACCTCAAAATTGGTTTTGTAAGTCCTTGTTCTCACAAATCCAAAATCGTCTTTTGAACCGCTGTCGGGCACTTCCCAAAAGATTTCATCCCAGTTGGAATCTCTGTTTTTTATATTCGCATCTACATAAGATTTGAAAACGATTTTAGCCGAATTTTCAATCGGTGTGATTTCATAACGGATCGCTCCGAGTTCGTCTCTTTTCATCGACAGAAAACGGATCACATTGACTTTGATTCGGCTTCCGTTTTGAAGTTCGGCTTCAAACGAACGTTTCAGAAAACCTTCCTTCATATTGAGTTCACGGCTGAAATTCGAAATTTCTTTTGCATTGTTCAAATCGAGATTTTCACCGTTGATTTCAATGTCGATTCCGATCCAGTTGGGCGCATTCAGCACTTTTGCAAAATATTCGGGATAACCGTTTTTCCACCAGCCGACTTTGGTGCGGTCGGGATAATAAACGCCTGCAATATATCTGCCTCTGAAAGTTTTTCCGGTATAGCTTTCTTCAAAATTCGCACGCTGACCCATCGCAGCATTTCCCAAACTGAAAATGCTTTCAGAAATCAGCTGTTTTTCTTTGTCAAAACCTTCTTCGAAAATCGACCATTCGTCAAGTCTTTTGCTGAAATTTTCCATTGTTCAAAGGTTTTTGATCAAAGCAGTTTTTAAAATTTATTTTGAATTCATTTTGTACAATTCAACGATTCCCTTCAGTGTGTGAAGGATATCCTGTTTGTCGATTTTATCGGTCAGCGGTGCAAAAACCGAACTCAGACCGCCGGTTGCAATCACAAAACAGTCGTCATCCAGTTCTTTTTTGATTCTTTCGATCATTCCTTCGATCAGACCGAGAAAACCGTACATCATTCCGCTCTGCATACAGGTTTCGGTGTCCATTCCCAAAACTGTTTTTGGCGGTACCAGATCGATTTCGGGCAGCTGTGCCGTCTGATCGACCAAAGATTTCAATGCGGTTTCGACACCGGGTGCAATCACTACACCCAAGATTTCACCGTCTTCTTTAATCGCAGTAAAAGTCAGTGCGGTTCCAAAATCAATCACGATTTTTTTGCCTTTGTAAAACGACTGAGCAGCGACTGCATTTGCAAAAATATCGGTTCCCATCTGATGCGAAGTATGACGAACATTTGCAGGCGTGCTGCGGTTGACGATCATCGGGTCGAGTTTGAAAATTCTTTTGAGCGAATTTGAAACCGGCATGGTCATCGGCGGAACCACAGATCCGATTACGATGGCTGAAATATCATTTTTTTTCAGACCAAAAGCCTGATACATGCCTTTGAATTTTGCATAACATTCGTCCTCTGTCCGATAGGGTTTGGTGTTGATCGTCCAGGTGAGAATTTCGTCACCCGAGTTCAAAACCCCGAATCGCATATTTGAGTTTCCGATGTTTACGGCTAAAATCATTTCTTATTTTTTGTAAGTATTGTTTGAAAAATCAATATCCGCCAGACGTTTGGTCGGATCGATCACCGCTGATTTGACTTCCTTCGAAATTTTAACCGAATATTCGGGTGCCGTCCAAGCCCAGGGATCCAAAACAGTTCTTTTGACATCTTTGTAAATTTCGATATTTTCTGTCGGTTTTTCACCTCTCAATTCAAGATTCGGAATATAAAACAGTTCTTTGCTTCCGTCTGTATATTCGACCAGCAGATCGATCGGCATCGGAAAATTACTCAAATTCTTCAACTTGATTTCATCTTTTTTAACCGTTTCAATCGAATAATCAATCGTTCTGACGGTATTGACAAACAGATTCTGATACCATTTCAGATTCAGACCCGAAATTTTTTCAGCCGTTCTTTTGAAATCATTCGGCGTGGGATGTTTGAATTTCCATTCTTTGTAAAATTCTTTGAAAGTTGTTTTCAGATTTTCATCACCGATGATGTAACCGAGCTGAATCAGATAAATCTGACCTTTCACATAGGCTTCGATACCGTAAGCATAATTGTAATTGTAATAATCTGCCATCAGACTCATCGGCTCCTCAATTCCGGCTTTTGCCAATTGAAAATAAGCATCATAAGCTTCAGGATTTGAATTGGGTTCTATCGTTTTTCCGGACAATTTCAAGTGTGCAAGCTGTTCTGCATAGGAAGTAAATCCTTCGTCCATCCATTCGTGAACCGTCTCGTTGATACCAAACAACTGCTGATACCACGAATGCGCAACTTCATGAAAAATCACACCGACCAGACTGTTCATACTTCTGCCGCCGGTCACCATGGTCACGGTTCCGTATTCCATTCCGCCGTCGCCGCCCTGAACAATCGAATAGGTTTCCCAGGGATACTGACCGAAATTTTCACTCATAAATTCAAAAAACTGAACCGTAATCGGCTGGGCTTCCGTCCAGTTTTGATTGATTTCGGGCTTGTCCAGATGAACAAAATAAACCTCCGGTCCGGACGGGACTTTCTGTTTTGAAACCACATAATTTTTATCTGCCGCCCAGGCAAAATCATGAATATTTTCCGCTTTGAAATGCCAGTTTACTTTTCCGTTTTTGGTTTTGATATTTGGATTTTCAACATACCCTTTCACTTCATTCGGATTCTGCAATTTGCCCGAAGAACCGATGACAAAATCTTTTTCGATATTGATTTTCACATCAAAATTTCCAAAAGGCGCATAAAATTCTCTGCCGATGTATTCGTCCAAATGCCAGCCTTCATCGTCGTAATTTGCCATTTTCGGATACCATTGGGTCATGGTCAGCGCAACGCCTTCTCTTGAATTTTTTCCGCCGCGACGTATCGTTTCGGGTACCTGAGCTTTCCAGTCAAGATCAAATGTTGTGCTTTTTCCCGGCTGAAGTTTTTCTGCCAGTTTTACTTCCATTACGGTTCCGCTGATTTTGTAAGTCAGATTTTTCCCGTTTTGTTTGATGAAATTGATTTTCTGATAGCCGATATCGTCTTTGCCCAATTTTGAAATCCGGCTGATTGTTTTTCCGTCCGAATCGCGTTCCACCATCCTCGAATCCGGATCTTCAATATTTCGCAGCCTCATATCCATCGCACTGCCCGGCTGAAATGCATTGTAATACAGATGAAAATAAACTTTGTCGAGCACATCCGGCGAATTGTTGGTATAAACCAGTTTCATTTTGCCGTCATATCGGGCATTTTTATCGTCAACATCTGCCTGAATGCTGTAATCGACTTTTTGCTGCCAATAGCAGTTCTGCTGTGCAAATCCCTGAATTGTCGTCAGCAGACCAAATAAAATACAAAGACTTTTCTTCATTGATATTCCTTTGGCGGTAAACTTACGAATTTTTGGAAATTAAGAAGGACAGCTTTTAATCGGCACAATATGTCAACTCATCCAGTCAAAAAATTAACCGAGGGCAATCAAATTCGAGTTCAGTTTTGGATCAGTCTCTTTCCTTGACGATTCTGAAACCGATAAAATTAAAACTGTATTCGGGCGGAAAATAAGATCTGAACGAGACCCTGCACGGCAGTGTGTTTCCGTACCAGCTTCCGCCTCTCAATACTCTTTCGACCCCCTTTTCGGGTCCCTTCGGATTTTCAAACGGACTCTTTGAATAATAAGTCGGCGAATACCAGTCGGCGGTCCACTCCAAAACATTTCCGGACATATCACAAATTCCGAGTTCGTTGGGCGTTTTTCGGTTGACCCGATGCGTTCTGTAATCTGAATTGTTTTCAATCCATCCGATTTCCTCGGGAAGATTTCCGCCGCTGAACCGGAACCCGAGACTTCTGATTCCGCCTCTTGCCGCATATTCCCATTCGGCTTCGGTCGGCAGCCTGTATTTGTCACCGGTCAGATCGGTAAGCCAATAGGTATAGGCAACCGCATCATTCCAGCTGACAATCACCATCGGATGATTGTCCTGCCAGCCCCAATAAGGTGCAGTCGGCATACTACGGTGGGTTGATTCGCAAAAATACCGGTACTGACCGACTGTAACCGGATATCTTCCGATTTCAAAATCATCGATTTTCACCTTGTGAACCGGAACTTCGTCAATGTCTCCATAAAGACTTCCAATTTCAATGATACCGCCGTCAATGGCGATCATTTCGGGAAATACCGAGATCACTTCGGGTTTTTCCCCGATGGTCAATACAGAATTTTCTGCGATTTCAGCTTCTGTAAAATTCTCTGAGATAATTTCCTGGGCCTGGTTTTCTGCAATAGAGAAAACCAGAAAAAGTGTAAGTATCTTTTTCATAGTAAGTTTAGGTAAAGGTTTGCAGTAAATTTAAAATTGATATTTCAAAAAACCAAGCCCAATGGTTGAAAAAACAGAGAATCGGCTGATTTATATAAATTTCAGCATTCGATTCAGCTCATGAAACCGGATGGTAATACATCTGTTCACCGGGCTGATCTGATTGAGGGTTCATAAAATTTCAGATGAGCAGATCAATTTGTTTTCTCTCTTTCAACCCGGATTTTACAATATTCACGAATGATTTTTATAAAATTATTCACTTCGGTCTGAACCGTCACATAATGAGTTGAAAAATTAAAGAGTTTCATTTTTAAATTGTCTCCAATCAGATAAAAACAGTGATCAATTGCAGATTCAGAATCCATGGATCTGACTTCTATCCGGTGATTTGCAGAAAGCGGAATCGATTCTTCAACTTTTGAAAAGAATGAAATATAGGCACGCCCGAAACTGAATTTCTTCAGTATGATTTCTGAAATAATTTTGAACCTCAAAAGAAAAAATGAAATCGCAGCTGTACCGATCAGAATCAATCCGTTTAACCAAACAGGAATTTCCTCTCTCAGATACACAAAAATCCAGCTGGCCAGAATCAGCAGTAAAATGGGAAGCACCCTGAAAACAAATATTGCAACCGCCAATTGTGAATTTTTTAATTTCAGCCGTATGAAATCGTCCCGCTGTTCAATCAGCCGATAGGGAAGAAAAGATAGATTTGAATCCATTGCAGAAGTTTTTTGAGAGATGATTTTCAAATTTAATGATTTTAATCGAAATCATAAATGAGACCGGTTCAAAAAATCATCTGACAGTCTGACGGATTCAACGTTTTCGGTTGGGGTTGTCCTTGAGAAAAGCATCCCAGCCGGTATAGGTTTTTTGGGCTTCTTCCCTGCCCGAATTAAAAAAATGACAGACCGCGGCCGCCAGACCGTCGGTTGCATCCAATCGTTTTGGAATTTCCTTCAGACCGAGCAGATTTTGAAGCATTCCCGCCACCTGTTCTTTGGATGCATTTCCGTTTCCGGTAATCGACATTTTGATTTTTTTTGGCGAATATTCCGAAATCGGAATTTCTCTGTACAGTCCGGCTGCCATCGCAACTCCCTGTGCCCTGCCGAGTTTGAGCATCGACTGTACGTTTTTTCCGTAAAAAGGCGCTTCGATCGCCAGTTCGTCGGGGTGGAATTCATCGATGATGCTGAGCGTTTTTTCAAAAATCCTTTTGAGTCTGAGCGAATGGGATTCGTATTTGTGAAGCAGCAGTTCGTCGAGCAGCAGAAAATGCATCTTGTTTTTTTCTGTTCTGATCAGTCCGAAACCCATCACGGTCGTTCCCGGGTCGATTCCCAAAATGATTCGTTCCATAGGGCGAAGATAAGGGTTTTGGACGGAAGAAATTCAGATTGTTTCTCCAATAAATACATTCAAAATTAAAATTGATAATATCAAAAATTCATAAATGTTTAAAAGAGTTTCTTTATCTAAAATCTTGATTATCAATTTAGTTCTCGTCAGTTCGAGTAGAGCGCTTTTAAATAAAATCAGTTCTTTGTTGAGATGAACTTTTTATCAAAATATAAGTATCAATAACAACTTTTTGAAGCGCTCGTATCGAGAACC
>JRYL01002100.1_pt1 | contig 11154 bp, 8 predicted proteins | sample 235391 | NCBI WGS metagenome assembly JRYL01 (sample SAMN03074223, study PRJNA261481) | activated sludge metagenome | biome: Wastewater Treatment Plant; feature: Wastewater; material: Activated sludge; isolation source: activated biomass of a wastewater treatment plant treating wastewater from... ... | reverse complement strand
CCCCCCCAAGCCCCCTAAAGCGAATAGGAGCGTACCGTTCACTCCGGCTAAATACGCCAACACTCCTCCCAGCGCCACCAAAACTAGGGAGGTACCCAAATCGGGCTGCACCAGGATCAGCAAAAAGAGCACCCCGAGCGCTACAGCGGTGGCCGCGAGCCTTTTCCAGATAAGTTTAGCGGAAAGGATAGTGGCACCGGTGAGAATGGCGGAGAGTTTAGCGAACTCCGAGGGCTGAAAGGTGCCTAACGGTCCTAGATCAATCCAGCGCTGCGCACCGTTGACCGAGTGGCCTGCCACCAGCACCGCGACCAGCGCGGCCGCGGTGAAGAGATAAAATGGCCAGTGCAGACGTCTCAGGTGCCGATAATCGAGAGCGCTCAACACAATCATCACGACACTTCCCACCGCGATGTAGACGGCCTGGCGATAGGCTTCTCCGGCTTGGCCGTACTGAGTAGCGGAGAAGAGCGCCGTCCACAAAAGAGCGAGTAGCCCGTACATTGGCGCGTATAGCGCTATGTCGAGATAGCGTAGCCTGTTCATAAAAGCTCCGGCACCTTTTCAGGCGCTCGGTCCCACCCCTCCGGAAAGAGATGCTCATACACCCGCCGAGCTATGGGAGCGGCAAGGCCGCCACCGTACCCGTGAGACTTCTCCAGGAAGACGACCNNGCATAGCTAACAAACCACACGTGATTTCGACCATGCTTATTGAAGACGCTGGGGCTGTTTTCCACTGTCCCGGTCTTTCCAGCCACCTTCACTCTAGCGATATCGGTGGCCACAGCCGTCCCGTGAGTGACTGCCCCCCGCATTCCCCGCTGGACGGAGGCCAGATACTCGGGAGCAACAGGGAGCTTTGTACGTTTGGGCTCCGGCTGAAACTTCACCGCTCCGTTTCGAGAGAGAGCGCGCTTTGCCAGCATAGGCTGCACGACATATCCACCGTTTGCCACCGCCGCTGTCACCACCGCCATTTGCAGCGGAGTCACCAGGAGAAAACCCTGCCCGATCGACATGTTGACCGTATCACCGTCATACCAGCGGTCCTCCCAGACCTTTTCCTTCCACTGAGGGCTCGGAAGAAGGCCTCCTATCTCGTCCGGGAGGTCCACTCCTGTGGGCTTACCGAGACCGAACAGGGCACAATACTTTCGCAGATGATCGATGCCCATCTCATAGCCCAACTTGTAATAGACTACGTCACACGAGTGAGCTAAGGAGTCCTCGAAATTGATCCCTCCGTGCCCGGAGGTCACGAAACAGTTTGCCTCCCCGAAGCTCCCACCGCAGACAAAGTAGCTATAGGGGGTGCAGAGACCTATCTGCAGCGCGGCGCAGGAGGTGATGAGCTNNGAACCCGGACTAAAACAAGAGTGCACCATTCGATTTACCAGAGGGAATCCATCGTCGGCTAAGAGCGCCGCGTATTCACTCGACTTTATACCGCGCGCGAAAACGCGAGGGTCATACTGGGGAAGGCTTGCCATGGCGCGGACCGCACCCGTGTGAACGTCCATCACCACCACGGTGCCCCCCGAACGCTCGCCGTTCTGCCGCCAAAGCTCTACTAGAGTCTCCCCCAACGCTCTCTCGGCCACAAGTTGCAGCCGTGCGTCGATGTTAAGATAAAGGTCGGGGCCTGCTAGCGCGGGCTTTAGCTCAGTAGAGGAGAGAGCGCGTCCCAGAACATCGATGTGGACTCGCCGCTGCCCCTTCACGCCGCGAAGCAGTGAGTCATATTGGCGCTCAAGCCCACATTTACCGAACGGGTCTCCCAGATCGTACTCCCCTCCTCGTCGTGTGCGGAACTCCTCAGCGTTAATCTCGNNCAATACTAACGGGGAGTGAGGGGCCGCTCCATCAATCTTCTTCTCCAACTCCACAACAGGCTCGTCGAGCAGTTTACTGAGCAGCTTGAGCGTCTTCTTGCGGTCTTTCATCTCGCCTGGGACCACCGTCAACTCAAACTGCGGCGCATTACCAACCAAAATCTCCCCGCGTCGATCGAGAATACGGCCTCGTGTCGCGGGAATAGGCTCCACCACAGCTGTATTGAGAAGGGCTCTCTTCTGGTAATACTCCCCTTTGCGAATCTGGAGATCATAAAGTCTTGCTCCCAGTACCGTGAGCAAGAGGGCACCACCCAGAGCGAGGTGCCGAATCCTATGCTTTAGTATGGCGATCTAGCCCCCTAAATCCCACCATCGGAAGGCCTAAAAGCGTGCACCAACCCACCGTAGTGAGGCTCCAATGAAGACTGGATTGAAACCCGTCGAGGGCAAGCGAAATCCAGCACTCACCGGAGACCATAATAAGAGCCAGACTGAAGGTGGCAACAGCGTAGGTCCAGCGTTCAGGGCGTCTCTCTGAATGAAGCCCGGCCAGCCAGCCGAGAGTGCCGTAGAGGCAGGCCAGCGGCGCAGCCAAAGACCCCGCGGCCGCTCCCAACCAGGCCCCCACCCAAAGGCCGAAGGCAGCACCGGCGGCCCCTCCGGCANNTACAGCTATCGGTGCACCGAGAGCGAGAAACGCATACGGCGAAACGAGCCGGGTGCGGTTCATCCTTTAAGCACTACCACATTTTCCAGATTAGCGAAATCGACTGCCGGTTTCACGATAGCTGCGAGATAGTTCTTTTCCGCGGGCTGTTGAATCCGCTGAATAACGCCGAGAACCATTCCGGCAGGAAAGACCCCGTCGTGGCCGCTGGTGAGCACATAGTCACCCTTTTTCACTCCGGAGTCGGGATCGAGGTAGCGCATCTCCACGAGATATTCTCCGCTACCGACCACCACGCCCGAGGCTTGTCGTCCCTCGAGTTTACCCGCGACCACTGCTTTTGCATCGGTGAAGAGCCGAACTTGACACCGCTCTTTCTGCACCTTATACACCTGACCCACCAAATTCGTTCCGTCGCTCACCGTCATACCTGAGCGAATGCCTTGCTCGGAACCGACATTGAGCGTGAGGGTCGACAGCCAGCCGCGGGGGTCTCGCGCCACCACGTCGGCTACCACACAGTTTTTCATAGCCGAGGGCCCCTTCTTTTTGTCAGGAGCGTTGAGAAGGCTTCTTAAGCGGGCGTTCTCCCGCTCCAGTTGGTCGCGGCGACGAGCTTCAAGCTCCGCCGTGTTAACCGCATCCGGACTGTGCCAACCCCAACCTTCAGCCATGGGTACAGATGGGGTCACCAAACCACTCAGATAGTGGTCGAGCGTGGTCGCCGCGCCCTGCTGCAGTTGCGGTGCACTATTGGCCGAAAAGGCGAGCGCCGCGGTGAGAAGTAGTGCCCCCAGTAGACCGGTACCTCGATGATTGGGCGAGGGATCCTTCGTAGGCTTCCCTTTACCGTGGTGGAAAACCGCGCGGCGGAGCGGAGAGTCGCCCAGCAAGCGTTGGAGGCCTCGGGCAACCGCTTGAGCGGGCTCCTTTGCCACGCTCACGCGCAAGCGACACTCCTCGGCTAGAAACTCATCCAGTCTGCTCAGCTGGGCCGAGCCACCGGACAGTACTACCCCGTTTCGATGAACGTCGATAAGAAGCTCTGGTGACATCTCCGCCACGACCAAGCGCGCCTGCTGGGCGATCTCCTGGAGGTAGGGATTGAGAACGCGATAGACCTCGCGCGCCGTAACCACCTTTTCCACCGGTTTCCCGACGCCGAGTTCCCGCCCCACAATGTGCATCTCGCTATCGGAGAACGGTTCAAGAGCAGAGCCGAGTTGGTGCTTCACCTGCTGAGCGATCTTAAAATCCACCAAGAGATTGTGCTCTCGGCGTATGTACTCTTGCAGAGCCTCCGTCATGGCGCTACCAGCCACGCGCAAGCCTCGCGAAATGACCACCCCGGCTAGACTGCAGACGGTGACTTGAGTGGCGCCCGCCCCGATGTGAACAACCAGGTTCCCCTCCGGCTTAAGGAGATCGCGCCCGGCACCTATTGCGGCAGCTAGCCCCTTATCCACCAAATAAACCTCTCGCGCTCCCGCTCGCTTAGCGGTGGCCAAAAGCATCTGGCTTTCCACCGCGCTCAGCCCCGCCGGTACCGCGAGGGCCACTTTCGGAGCGGATACGAGACCGTGCTTAGAAGCGCTCAGAGCATTAGCCATTAATCGGGAGGCCAGTCGTGCATCCGCTACGATTCCGCCCTGGATGGGCCGGACCACCACCACCCCTTCGGGCTCCCTGCCTTCGATCTCCTCAGCCTGGGCTCCGAGCGCCACGACTCGGCCGTTGCTCTCTCTGATCGCCGCTCGAGCTGGATGCGAGATCGACTTAGTCCCGGTGCACACAGCGAAGCTTTCGCTCCCCATACATATCCCCAGGTCGAGTCGGGGCTTCGCCACTCGGTTCTTCACGAGATCCGAAAGGGTTTGTTTTCGCTCTTGCTGCTGCGGAATTTCGCGAACCAGCAGCGGGCTCGCCATCTCCATACTCTCCGTGTAGAGCATCTTGAACTCCTAATTCTCTTGCTTGGATGTCTCGTCAAAACCAGGGCGAGTGCGAAGTAAGCCGAGAACGGCGCAGTCCCCTGGATTAGTAGCCACAGCAACCTTCAGCCCGCAGCNNGTCGCACCTCTTTCCCGTTCACCTCCACCGTGGTGGGCAGACCGGACTCCATCTCCCGACCGAACACTTGTACTGTCTTCGCTTCTTGTAGGGGGTGGGCCGAGCCCAACTCCTTCTTCAGACACTCGGCCGTCTCCAGGCCTACCTCTAATCCGTGGGTATTTCGAAGGTGATTAAGGATGGCGATATCGAACTGTCGGCTCCCCAACTGAATCGCTTCACAAACCACAATCCCCGGAGCCAAAGCGGCTACTTCCGTGGTTTCCGCTCCGATATCCACCACCATAGTGGAGCGCTTGGTTCCGGTTTCGGGAGTCGCGCCGAGAGCCGCCGCCACCGGTTTTGCCATGAGCGTAACGTCACTAGCCCCGGCAAAACGAAGAGCCTTCATCAGAGCTTCCTTCTGCGGCTCTGTAATGCGGGCCGGCACGGCCGCTACAACCTTTGTCCCCCACTTCCAGCGCCAGCCTAAGGTTTTGGGCAGCACTTCTTTGAGATATTCGCCGGTAGCCCGCGGTGCCCCGACAACACCTCGACCCATCGGATATACGGCGCTAAGATACTCCGGACATCTGCCCATCATCCTCTCTGCAGCCGTTCCCACCACAAAGGCGGGGCCTCCCGCGAGTCCGTCACCGATGACGCACGCTTCTCTCAACATCACGCCCTGCTTCTCCCCGGCTATACGGAGAGTCGAGCTACCGAGGTCCAACCCGATCTTCATAACCAACACCTCACCTCTCTGCCATGAAAAATTATCAACAAAGATTGACCTCCCTTCATTTATCGAAAAAATGTTCGCCTAGAGTATAGGGCGATGAGGGGGGAGCCAGCGGGGCCTTCTAGGCCTCTCTGCGCGAGGACCGGCTTCGTAAAATAGCGGCTATGCGTGCGTAATCGAGATCGCTTCCCGGCGTACCCATTCGGCGGAACATGGGCTCAGTGGCACTGAGGGCAAGTTCCAGCGGTGTTCGGGAATTCTCGCCGCAGTTATCGAGGTCGGCACCGCGTTGTAAAAGAAATCGCACCATCTCCACCTGAGCAAAAAACACGGCGTATTTGAGCGGAGTGGAGCCTATTGCGCCGCACACAGCCTCTATCTGGGCACCCCGATCGAGCAGCAGTTCGGCCGTCTCTCGATGGCCGAACCTAGCCGCCAGATGGAGAGCGGTGCCCGCGCTGCCCTCCCGCATGTTCGTCAGCTCAGGATTCTCATCCAATAGCACACGGGCGCGAGCCGTTTGGCCGGCTCTCACCGCGGCGAAAAATTGGATAGAATAGTGCACGCACTATATTTCGGCACGCCGGCGAAAAAAAGCCTTCTAGCCCTACGTTCTGGACTCTTCGGCGTTGCTGAACTTCTTTCGCCTACTCCATCGGAGCCGACTTCTCGAGTTCTTGAATCTCTCTATCGAGCAACTCTCTTCTCAGCTGTAGTTCCCGAAGTTTAGCTTGGTGTGCCGCCGCTCGGTCACCCTGCTCTTTGTAGACTCGAGCGAGCAGATTCTGCAGATCTCGCGAGGCTCGCAATTGCTGAGCTTCGTCGAGTCGCTCCAAGAGAGCTTCCATAGCCTCGATCTCTGATTGAGCCCCGTCTATCTGCCGCTCCGCCACCAACATTCCAGCGAGTTCTCGTCGCAGCGTGAACTCGTCTAGAGGTTGTTCGGCCAAGGAGTAAGCTTTCTCGTAAGCGCTCTGAGCGAGCACAAAATTTCTCTGTCCACGCAAGACCTGAGCGCGCCGCTTCCACCCCTCCATCTGTTTGCGGAGGTCCAGCGGGAGTCTCAAGTAACTGTCGAGTTCGGTTAGCGCCTGGTCGGAATATCCGATATCTCTCAACAGCTCGATATGCGCCATCCAGGCAACGTCATCCGGGATCTCGGCCGAAGCACGGGCAAACTTCAGAGTCTCCTCGGACTTTCTGGCCGCGGACTCCTGCAGCGCGGGAGCTTCGGAGTAACGGCGAGCACGGTGGGTCTCGTTCAAAAGCTTCTTCTGCTCCTGAACCTCGGCCAACCGGCGCTGATAGTCGGTTTTATCGTCGGCCGACCCNNAATTTGGTGCGTGTCTACATTCAAAGAAGTGAGCGTAAAGAAATGGAAACCCTAGCAGTTCGGTGGTCGGATGGAGCGGTGCGCCGAGGTACTTTAGAGCGGCGAGATGCTGTACGCGATAACTGTTGCTATATATATAGCGACTAAAATGGTGGTGTGTTCTCTCGATATCGAGCTTAAGTTCTTCGAGATCCGACCAGAGCCGGTCCGGATTCTCCAACAAACCTGGAAAGGTAGTAAGAAACAGCTTGCTAGCCGTGTCGTTCTTTAGCGAAACTTGATCGCACTCTAGAAAGAAGCGCATGCCGTCCACGGCGTAGGGCGGATCGGTTGTCACGATGTCGTAGCAGTTCTTCATGGAGTCTGGTACTCCGTGTCGCAGATTGTGCTCAAGTACCTCAAAACGACCGTCCCCCTTCTCTTTGAGGAAAGCGACTAAGTCCACGTCGAGTTCGAGCACGTCCACCTTGAGTCGGTCCGTCATCTCCACCAACGCAAGGCCGACGAGATCGTCATCTCCCAGCACCAATACTCGGTCCCCCGGCTTGGAGGCCTCTATGATCTTTTGCGCTCTTAGCTGAGTGGTGCGCGGGATACAGAACTGCTGCTCATAACGAAGCTTCATAGCCGGTCGATCGATAAATTTCTCTACTAAGGCAAAATCTAGATCGTCGGAAGCGTCCTCGAGATCGTGAGTAATGAATGCACGAGTGTGATCAAACATGAAGTCGACCAGGCGGCTGGGCTTATGCATAAGAGGTCCCACCTTCTCGCGCGGTCCCGAGTATGGCTGGGGCATGGAGTGCTCGCGAAACAGTTTCTCCGCCGTATCCAGAAGTTTGAGCAGACCTTCGCTGTCAGTGGCTTTGGCAGGCTCTTGATCAGTCTTCTTTTTCACGTACTCCCGCAACTGATGTTCAAGACGGACGATGAAGTCCGGCCACTCCTGTGTATCGCCCTGCTGAACGACGTTAGCTCTCAGCGCTCGAGCAAGCCAAGGGTCGTCGAGGCTCGCTCCCCCCTCGCCTACCGCTCTGAGCTTAGCCCAAGAGTCGGCCTGGCCCAGAATACGAGTACCGTAGCTTAAGTTTATGAAAAGGATCTCCTCAGAGATATTTCCGAAGCGGGCATCGAGATGGGGGGATAATCTAGCGCTCATGGAAAGAGAGTTGCCAATCAAATCTGGAGTTCCTCCCTTTCGCTTTGCAAGCCCGCTCGGCTGAGATTCGGTCGGGTCGCAGGTATGCCCAAAGCTCGGGAGAAACACCGCTGCGGAGAGGCAGTAAGAAGATGTTAGCAAGGCAAGATTCAGATCACCCTATCGATAAAATTCGCTTCGGCTTAATGGTTGCGATCGGCGGAGAGGACGCCGGGGAGACCCTTGAACTCCTCAAGAAACAGGAAGCCGTTGCGCGCCGAGAGCTCGAACAGGTACCCAAGCGAGCCGAGGCCCGCGGGCCCGAGTTCGTGGAGTTCGCCCAGGAGTCTATGGATGACCTCGTCGCCAACACGGAAAGTTATCTCCGGTGGCTTGAGAAAGCGCGCACCGCGCTCGAGCAGCAAGACTCGGGGGCCACCATGGAAGCCTATGAGGAGTCGAGCGAAATTTTACCATCGCTCACCGCTTCCATCGAACGCTACAGCCAAGACTTCAGCGGTTACGGACCGCTCACCTCGCCACCGGGTAACACCCTCGTTCGCACGGCCGAAGGCATAGCCGCGGGAGAACTTGTGTCCTCAGCTTGGACGGAGTACTGCGAGCATTTTCGTCGAGGGATCGCCGAGCGCGAGGCAACCTTGGCCACCTTGGAACTGCCCGGACGCACGCTGCTCCGCAATAAATATACGGAATGCCGTGAGCTTCTCGACGGCTTCAAGAAAAACGCTCCTGCATCGGGACAAGCGGCAGTCGAGTCGCTCACCCCTTTTGACACCGCATACTTTGCCTCCCAAGAACTCGAACAGTTAGTGGCCGCCGCGGCTGCCGGTGGTGCCACTCCTATTCCAGCCACCAGCGTCTTGCTAGCTTTCTTAGAGAACGAGAGCAAATACTCCACCGACGATATCCTCACTGTCGTTGAGGATTACGGCGAGATCATGGACGGGTACTCCGAGTCGTTTGAACAAGCGGTATCGCGTCCTTCGGACTCGGTTTTGGTACAAGAAGAGATCCCTAAGACTCTCGATAACTTGGACGCTCATTACGCCGCCATTGAGGAGCTGGGAGAAGCGCTGGAAAGTTCCGATCAGAATAAGGTGACCGAGAGCTTGGCCACCTTAAAAGCTACGGCTCTGGCGCTCAAGGAGTCCCAGGAGGTTTACGAAACGGCTGCCCTCCACCAATCGGCCATCACCTGCCCCTCCTGTAGTCGCTCGAATCCGCCTGAGAATCGAAACTGCGAAGCGTGCGGTGAGATCCTCCCGCGAAGCGAAAATCTGGGAGCTGCGTCTTCCACCTTCAGCGTTCTCTCCGGCCCGGCGTTAGAAGAGAATCAGAAGCTCGAAATGACCGAGAACGTGGCCAAGCTTTTCCAGGCCTGCGACGATGTGTACGCCGGCCAAATTACGCCTCAACAGTTCCTGTCTGAAGTGGAGTTCGCTCGTCAAGGCCTCAACGAGTTCGTCGAGGAACTCGAAGGGGTGGCCGCCACCGCGGTCGACCAAACGGCCTTCACGGAAGAGCAATGGGAGATTTGGCAAAGCCAGCACCTGCCTCACATGGAGGACGTCGCGGTAGCCTATCAAGCCGGTATTCAGGAAGCGCAAGCCGGTTTAGCAACCATGGAGCAGTATCTCGAAGAGCCCGAACAGCAACATCTGATCGAGGGCATCCGTCTAACCTGGCAAGGGCTCTCCTCTATTCATCGAGCTCGGCTCTCGATGGAGGCCTACATGAATATGCTGGGCGACATCCTGCAAGAAGCCCGAGAGCGCGGATACCTCACCGAGGGGTAGCCTCTCTTAGGCTCCTTGACGATTTGAGTTCCCCAGCTTGAGATAGCAGAGGAGCCCGTTCAGTGGGCTCTTCTTCTACGATCCCATACATCTCGGTGAGGTGCTAAAAGCGCTAAAAGAGCCGAGTGAGGTGTATCGGGATTTATAAGCGAGGCAAGAAAAGTGAAAAGTCCTGGTCTAGCAGTACAGCATGGTCTGGGCACGGAACTGACCGGTAACGTCGAGCTGGGCGAGCTTCTGCATCTCTAAACGAAAGAGCCCGTCCTTCCCCTGCGCCTGATAAAGCCGAGCGAGAGCATAGCGGACCTTAAGCCCGAAGAGAAGATGCTCGGTAGCCTTTAGTACCTGCCGCACGATCTTAGTGGCTTTTCTCGATTCCCCCAGCGCCTCTCGGGCCACTGCTTCATTCCAAGAGTGGCGGTAGTCNNGGGCGGCCAGCGCATGCTCGAGAGCCTTCTTAGGTGCTTGGAACTCCATGTATAGCTCACTGAGAAGGCCGTGCAAATACGCCTTCCCGTCTCTAGCAAGCCCCTCCTCGCGCAAAAGTTCAAGCCACACCTGTTCAGCCTCAACTTTTCGACCTAGGCTATGAAGGCTCGTACCCAGTAGGTATCGCTCCTCGACCCCCGCACCTTCCCCAACTAGAGTGAGAGCCTCTTGGTAGCGCCTACAGCGAACCAGAGCGGCCACTTCGTCGATCTTAGAGAGTTCATGACGGCAATCGGCCAAGGAACGCGCGTCGCCCGCTCTCTCCACGAACGGCGCGTCGAGTCGCCTCAGCTCGTCAGGTGTAAATCCACCCTTCACGGAATACGCCACCGTGGTTAAAAGGCTTTGCAATCCGTCAATGCGATCAAAAAAGTCGTGAGACTCCAGCCATAGCTCTCCCGCCTCGGTAAGAAAATAGTCGAGATCCACATCCAGCAACACCTCCTCGTCAGGGAGCGCAAGAGCCTCCAGAGTTCCCATCTCAAACGGAATCCCCATGATCGTTCCCACCACCCGCTCTCCCTCCATGGAGAGTCCGGCGTACTCGCAAAGAGAGAGGTCATACCAACTATTGATATGTTGCCGCGCCCAGGACAGCAGATTGGCTTCAGGAAGGTCGGGAGGAACGACCCAAGACAGACGACCCACTATGCCTTCTTGGATCGCCGGATAGAGATAGTTGCCGCAATGCAATCCGCCCCAGGGGAGATAACTGCTCCCTAGCCCACCCTCTAGAGCGAGTTCTCGCGAACTCCGAGAACTCTTCACTCGTTCTAATCGTGCCTGGTCTAGCCCGGTCTTACCGATATCCAAGTGGGCATCCACGTGCCAGCACCAGGCTCCGCGAACTCCCTGAGCTTTCCAAGCATAATAGGCTTGGAGATGCTCTTCCATTAGTACCAAATTCACGAATCTCTCTTGCGCTTCTTGCGTCGCTCTCGTCGCTCTTTTAAGGAATCGAGCTTGCTTTTCACTTCGTCCTTGGTCTCTTTATCGCGCTTTACTGCTCGCATCATCTCTAAGGCTTCGGGTGTGCAGGGTCTAAAGACACGGTAGCTCTCTAAGTAAAAATTGTTGCGAAG
>JRYL01000999.1_pt1 | contig 11189 bp, 11 predicted proteins | sample 235391 | NCBI WGS metagenome assembly JRYL01 (sample SAMN03074223, study PRJNA261481) | activated sludge metagenome | biome: Wastewater Treatment Plant; feature: Wastewater; material: Activated sludge; isolation source: activated biomass of a wastewater treatment plant treating wastewater from... ... | reverse complement strand
ACTGCCAGTGCCGTGCCTGTCGGCACCAGACCACGCTCAGCACGGACACCCTGTTGGAAGGGACCCAAGCTCTTGTCCATGCCGTCGGCAATCTGCCACTGGCGCTGCACGATGCCGATGCGGACTTCGCTGCGCGGTGTCACTACAAGTGCGTCAACGCGGAACCGGGCGCGGTCGCCGGGGCGCTCGTGCACGCCCGCCACGCACGCGCCGACCTGCCGCGGTTTTCCGGTTGGTGGGGGCATGAGAAGGCATCACGCTTTGCGATGGGGCCTCAGTTCGTGCCCGCCCCCGGCACCGACCGGGCGCGATGCCGGACGAGCGCTGTTCGAATTCCTCTGCGAGAGCGGCGTGCTCGGCGACTGGCGCGAGCCGGACGTGATCTGCATCTCGCCTGCGCCGCTCTACAACACCCATCTGGACGTGCTGCGCTTCGCCCAACTCGCCGCGGTCTGGCGCGACAGCACAGGGGAGTGTCTCGCATCCGCGCCGATCTGTGCGCCGTTCGCCCTGCATCGTGGCCATTGGAACGGCGTTGTGGCCGCTCATCATGTTGTTTCCCTGCCATCGACACCGGCTGGCAGGCTGACTCCGTCCCACCCACTGACGGAGAATCACGATGAACCGCATACCCATCTCCCCGCGCAACCGCCTTTCCTCGCTGTGCCTGGCACTGCTGGCCGCCGTGGTCATCGCACCTGCGACGCCTGCGGCCGGAAAGACCACCGCCCCGCTCGACATCCAGGTGGAAACCCTCGGCCAGGGCCGCCCGGTACTGACCATTCCCGGGCTCAACAGCCATGCGAGCGTCTGGCGCGAGACCTGCGAAGCCTTGAAGGATGTGCAGTGCCACCTGGTGCAACTGCCCGGATTTGCAGGCGCCAAACCCGCCGGACACGACGAATTCCTGGATGAAATGGCGCGGCAGGTGCTCGCGTATGTACGCGAGAACGATCTGCGCCAGCCGGTGGTGATTGGCCACAGTCTGGGCGGATTCCTGGCGTTGAAACTGGCATTGGCCGACGCGGATGCCGTCGGGCCGCTGGTGATCGTCGACTCGCTGCCGTTCTTCTCGGCGGCGATGAATCCGACGGCGACGTCTGAATCGGTCAGGCCGATGGCCGAGGCAGTCCGCCAGCAGATGCTGTCCTCCGACGATGCCACGTATCGGCAACAGGCTGCCGCCTCCGTGCGGAACATGGCGCGTGACCTGGTCCGTGTGGAAGAACTGGTGCGCTGGGGCGAGAACAGCGACCGCGCCACCACCGCACAGGCCATGGTGGAATTGATGACCGCCGACCTGCGCGGCGAGCTGGGTGCCGTGCGCTCGCCGACGCTGGTGCTCGGTGCCTGGGCCGCCTATGCCGCGTTTGGCCAGACCCAAGAGGCTACCCGCGCGATCTTCGAGGGCCAGTACGCCGCCCTGCCCGGTGTCCGGATCGAATTGAGCGAGGCCGGCTATCATTTCCTGATGTGGGACGATCCGCAGTGGCTGCAGGCGCAGGTGGGACAGTTTCTGACAGCGCATCCGGCCAAAGACGACTGAAAGGAGAAATCCCGATGAATCCGATCCCGTTGATGAAAGCCTGCGGCTTGGTTCTGGTGCTTGTCGGTACGATGCTTCTCGTGATTGGCCTGGCCACCGGAAAAGTCGCGATCTGGGGGGCCGCGCCTGGCATAGCCGCCCTGGGTGTGGTGCAGCTGGCGCTGTCCGGAAAGCGCCAGGCGTGATGGCGGAAATGCGGACGATGCCCGGCGACGAGGCCTCCGCCCGGTTCTGGTGGACCAACCTCGCGCCGTGGTTGGCCTACCTGCTGATCAACCTGGTGTTGTTAAGCAACTACGCCAGCTGGACCTCCGGCATGACGATGATCTGCGTCCTGCTGTCGACAGCGTTGTATCTGGTTTCCGGTGCCATCCGGCATCTGGCGCAGCGCCATGGCTGGCTGGACAAGGAACTGGGCGCACTTTGCTGGCGCCTGCTCACCTGTGTGCTGGTCGGTGCGGCGCTGGTGCAGATCGCTATCGCCGCGGTGCTGCGGCCAATGCTGATGCTGGGCTGGATCACGCTGCCCGATGGGGGCGACTTCAGCATGGGGGCGAGTTTCGGCTACTGGATCAACACATCCATCATGCTCGGCCTGTGGGTGGCCGGCTGGATTGGCTGGCGTGCGCTGCGCCACGCCCGCGAAGCGCGTGAGGCGCGAATCCGTGCCGAGTCCGAACGCCAGCAGATGCAACAGGACGCACTGCGCGCCCGCCTCAATCCGCACTTCGTGTTCAACGCGCTCAACAACCTGCGCGCGCTGATCCTGGAAGATCCGCAGCGTGCCCGCGAACTGGTCGGCCGCCTATCCAATACCTTGCGACACGCGCTCGGACACACCCGGCACGATGCCGTGCCGCTGTCCGAAGAAGTGGCCGTGGTCGAGGACTATCTCGCGATCGAGTCGGTGCATTTCGAAGACCGCCTGTGCGTGCTTCGCGATATCGATCCGGCCACGCACGAGGCGCTCCTGCCACCGATGGCGCTGCAACTTCTGGTCGAGAACGCGATCAAGCATGGCATCGCGGTCACCCCCGGCGGCGGCGAACTGCTCATCCGTGCCGAAACGCTGCCCGGTCTGCTGCGTCTGACGGTGGAGAATCCGGGAACAGTGGGCCATGGCGGCGATGGCCATGGTGTGGGACTGGCCTACCTGCGTCATGTGCTGGGGCGCGCGCATGGCCGTTTCGCGCTCGAACAGAGCGGCGAAACCGTCCGCGCCACACTGGAGATTCCACAATGAGCACACCGCCGCTTCGTGTCCTGATCGTCGACGACGCTCGCCTCGCCCGCGCCGAATTGCGCACCCTGCTGGCGTGCATCGACGACGTGGAACTGGTCGGCGAAGCCGAGGACGTGCCGCAGGCGCGCGCCGAAATCACACGCCTGCATCCCGATCTGGTGCTGCTCGACATCCAGATGCCGTCCGGCAGCGGTTTCGATGTGCTCGATGCGCTCGACGTCATGCCCGCCGTGGTGTTCACCACCGCGTACGACCACTACGCGCTGCAAGCCTTCGAGGCCAATGCGCTCGACTACCTGCTCAAGCCGGTGGATCCGGTTCGGTTGGCGTCGGCGCTGGATAAGGCCCGTGCCAGCCGATCCATGGGCGCTGCGCCTATCGCGAATGACGGGCGCAGCGCACTGGGTGCCGAGGATCAGGTGTTCCTGCGCGATGGCGAACGCTGCTGGTTCGTCGCCACCGGAGAGATCTCGCGCATCGTGGTCGATGGCAACTACGTTCGTATCTGGTTCCGTGAGCACGCTGCGCTTCTGGCGCGCAGCCTGTCGGCGCTGGAAGCCCGCCTCGACCCGGCACTGTTCTTCCGCGCCAACCGCAACACCCTGGTCAACTTGCGCCACATCCGCACGGTGGAACCGTCGGTTTCCGATGGCTATACGCTGGGACTGCGCGATGGTGGCGAGGTCGAGGTTTCCCGTCGGCAGGCACGCGAGCTGCGCGAGCGCTTGGCGCTGTAGCCTGATGCGGGAATGAATTGAACTGGATCGAGGCTCGCCTCTGCACTCGTCCACGCAAGATGCGCGGATTCAAAACGCCCCTCGAAGTGTTCGAGGACTCTGTCAACGGTGTTGCGGATCAGTATTGAATCCACCCCGTCAATCCAGCGCTCAATCCGGGCATCATAGTACTGTCCCGAATATGGATCCGATGCCAGCCGTGAGCGCCATGGCAAGCGCCCCCCAGAAAGTCACTCGCACGGTTGCCCGGACAACGTCCGCTCCCCCCGCCCGCGCGCCAATGGCGCCCAGCAAAGCGAGGAAAATCAGGGAGGCGATCGATACCCCCGCGACCAGAAGGCGGCCAGGCAAGAGAACGACCATGGCGAGTGGGAGCGCGGCCCCGACCGCGAAGGTGGCGGCCGAAGTCAGGGCCGCCTGTATCGGCCGTGCCGCAGTGACTTCCGAAATCCCGAGCTCATCACGTGCATGGGCGGAGAGCGCATCTTTCGCCATCAGCTGGTCAGCGACCTGCCTTGCAAGGTCAGTCTCGACACCGCGATCCACGTAGATCCGCGTCAGCTCCTCTAATTCGAATTCCGGCTGGCTGGCGAGTTCGACCCGCTCGCGCGCGAGATCGGCCTGTTCCGTGTCGGACTGCGAACTGACCGAAACATATTCCCCCGCCGCCATCGACATTGCACCCGCAACAAGGCCGGCCACCCCGGCGACCAGTACTTCGGAGGTCGCCGCCGATGCCGCAGCGACGCCAACAATAAGGCTCGCTGTTGAGACGATTCCGTCGTTCGCTCCAAGAACCGCAGCGCGAAGCCAGCCAATGCGCGCGACCAGATGATTCTCCGGATGCAAGTGGAGTCGGGACACCGGAGTTTCTCCTCTAGACGTCTCGGAACATGCAGCCTGTCAGATCGTGAGGACCGATGCAAAGCCTGCAAGACCTTGGAACTCCCTACTCACCTTGCCCTCACCTGTGCTTGTGCCACGAGCGCGCTTGCCGTTCGGCCAGCGGCCCCTTCGAGCGCAGACGGACTTCGAGCAGGGCGGCATCGTTGGCCGCAGCGATGCGTGCCGGTTCCGAATGCTCAATGACGCTGACATCCGTTTGCGCAGGTGGCGCAGCGATGGCTTTTGTGGCGCTTTCCGGCAGGCGCGCCTGCGCCGTCCTGCGAGGCGGAGCCGCAGCGGGTTCCTCGTTGGGTTTGCAGACCGGTGCGCTGTTTGCCTGGCGCATTCGAGCCTCACGCCGCAACCGCTTTCGGCGGGCCGCGGCGGCGCGCAGGTTCGCCTCGGGATCGATGTTGCTGCCAAGGCTCAGGAGGGCCTGGGCCATGGGATGCTCCGTGCCGGGGCCACGCCGGGCGACGGGGCGGATTCTATCGCCCGCGCCGGGCCTTCAGGAGGCGTCGGGAGACGACGCTCTCACCATCGCACCGCGCAGGTCGTGGCCGCTCGGGGTCTGGAACACGCGCAGGCCGAACTCGGGCAGGACCGCCAGCAGGTGATCGAAGATGTCCGACTGCACGCCCTCGTACACCACCCAGCGGGTGTCGACGCTGAAGCAGTAGACCTCCAGCGGCAGCCCGGTGCTCACGGGCTGGAGCTGACGCACCATGATCGTCATTTCCTGGTTCACGCCCGGATGCGCGCGCAGGTAGCGGTCGACGTAGGCGCGGAAGGTGCCGAGGTTGGTGAGGCGGCGGCGGTTGATGGCGTCACGCTCGGCCCATTCGCCCAGCGTGCGGTTCCAGTCGGCCAGCTCGTGGGCCTTGTTCTCCAGATAATCGTCGAGCAGCTGCAGGCGGCGCAGGCGCGCATTCTGTTCGCTTTCCAGGAACGCCACCGAGGTCTGGTCCAGGTACAGGGCTCGCTTGATGCGCCGCCCGCCGGATTCCTGCATCCCGCGCCAGTTCTTGAACGATTCCGACAGGAATCGCTTCATCGGGATGGCGGTGATGGTCTTGTCCCAGTTCTGCACCTTCACCGTGTGCAGGTTGATGTCGATCACGTCGCCATCGGCGTGGGCCGAGGGCATCTCGATCCAGTCGCCCAGGCGGATCATGTCGTTGGAACTGACCGTGGCACCGGCCACCATCGACAGCAGGGTGTCCTGGAAGACCAGGATCAGCACCGCCATCATCGCGCCCATGCCCGAAAGCAGGACCAGCGGCGAGCGGTCGATCAGCACCGCGACGATCAGCACCGCGGCGATGACAAAAACGATGATCTTGACCAGCTGCAGGAAACCCTTGATCGGCCGGTCGCGCGCACCGGGCTGGCGCTCGTACAGGACCAGGGCCAGGTCCAGCGCCTTGCCGATCGCCAGTGCCGCGGTCAGCACGATGAAGGCCGAGCCCAGGTTGCGCACCAGGGTGACGACGGTCTCCGGCAGGCCCGGCACGACCGCCACGCCGGCCATCAGCACCAGCGCCGGCACCACGTTGGCCAGGCGCGAAACGACGCTGAGCTGGTAGCGCGGATCGTGCGTCGAATCGACACGGCGCAAGAGGCCCGGCAGCGCCTTGCGCAGGGTCCGCAGCAGGATCTGCCTGGTAATGAAGTTGGCCAGCCACGCGCCCGCGCACAGCAGCGCGATGATGATCGCCACGTAAAGCTTCGGGTGCGGCGCGAGCGCGTCCTGCAGCGGCTGGATCCATTCCATCATGCCGCACCTTCCCTGCGGCGGGTGATTTTCACGCCGACCGCGCGCGCGCCGCGCACCGCGCCGGGTTTGCTGAGCTTGAGCTGCACCCGGCTGACCGGAAACTCCGCCAGCACCAGCTCGGCGACGCGCTCGGCCAGGGTTTCCACCAGACCGAATCCGGTGGACTGGACGAAGGCCGCCACGCGCTTGCTTACCGCCTTGTAGTCGAGGGTGTGGGCAATATCGTCGCTGGCGGCCGGTACGCGGTTGTCGAAGTCCATCTCGATGTCGAACCACAGCGGCTGGCGGATGCGCCGCTCCCAGTCGTAGATGCCGATCAGGGCCTCGACCTCCAGCTGTTCGATGAATACGGTATCCACGGATCGCTTCCTGCGGCCTCAGGTGCCGGCCGCGAATGCAGCGCAGCCTATCGGGAGCGCCGCGCGAATGCCACGCCGGAGCGCAATTGCACGATCAGGCATCGGGCGGCAACACGCGGCGCAGCCAGTCGCGCAGCATGCGCTTTTCGTAGCGCAGCGGGTCGCTGTCGATCGGCCCCGATCCGGTCATGAAACCCACGTCGCGCAGCGTGCCCTCGCTCTCGCGCAGCGGCTTTCCGTCCGCATCGGCAAAGACCCAGCGGATCTCGATGCGGGGCGGATACAGATCCTTCACCACGCGCACGTCCTGCAGGCTGATCGCGCGGCCCGGTTCGTAGTCGCCGGCCAGGTCGACATCGACCAGGGTGATGCGCAGGGTCTGGTCGTCCGGCACGCGCGACTCGGCCTGCCGGGCCAGCCAGGCGGCGAGCGCGTGGATCTGCTGTTCGGTGGTGCGGCGGGCCGAACCGCGCAGCCGCTTCACCTCGGTCATCTGGTCATACGCGCCCAGCTCGACGCTGACGCGCGAAAACGCGCCGCCGGGCGCGGGTGCGGCCTCCTGCGCGCGCAGCGCCGGCGCGGTGCCCAGCGCCAGCAGCGCGATGGCGGCGGCGATCCACGGCATTCCGATGGTCTTCATGCGGTTTCTCCTCGATGGGCAGGCGGAAGGCATGTTGGAAAGGCAGGCGTCAAGGCTACACCGCACGACCCAGTGCCGTGCAACGCGGAGCGGCGCGAGGCAGCCGCCGGTTCAGTGCTCCAGCATCGGTGGCAACGGGCAGTGCAGCACGGCGCAGATGGTGCGCAGGAGTTCGGCTTCGGCCACGCTGACTTCGCCGTCGTGGCCGATGGTGGCCACCAGCCCTTCCACCAGCAGCGACTTGCCGCGCGGCTCGACCTGGTCCAGCAAGGCCAGGGCAGCTTCCAGCGCCGCAACGAAGTCCGGTGGCGGCGCGTAGCGCGTGGCCGCGCCGGGCAGCGCGCGCTCCATGCCGGTGAGGTAGGCGCGCCGCGCCTCCAGCGCGCTGTCGTGGCCCTGCTGCGCGACCACCGCCAGCAGGGTTTCGACCTCCGCCTGCAGCGTCACCAGCTTGCGTCGCCCAATGGGCGCATGGCGCGGGGGGTCGAGTGATTCGACCACCTGCCGGCGCAACAGGCGTCCGAGGCAGTACTCGGACAGCGACACGCGGCCGTCCAGTCCGATCAGGCGCTCGCAGCAGGAAAGAAAGCGCGCCAGATCCGGACGCGGCCGGCGGCGCAGCACCGGGAAGGCGAGCGCGGCCAGCGGCAGGCGCAGCATCGGATGCAGCCGCGATACGGTGCCGTGGAGTTCGAGTGTGGCAGCCGCCGTGGCCGGGTCGATGATCTGCGCCACTTCAGCGAGCTGGCGCTGGCGCAGGCCGGCGTCGGCATCCAGCAGCAGGGCCAGCACCAGCGGCACGGCGCGGTCCTGGCGGCGCGCCAGATCGCGCAGTTCGTCGGTCAGCGCTCCGGAAATCGCCTCGGCGCGGTGCACGTCGTCGAGCGCGGGCGCTCCGACCTGTGCGGCGACGGCCAGGGGTTCGATGTTCACCGGGGCGCGCGCGTCGGGCAGGTTTGCGGCAGCCGCCAGCCGCGTGCCGTCGGGCGCGAATCCCAGTGCCCGGTCTTCCTCCGCGCCGTTCGGGGGCGTGCGCATCCAGCGCGCGCGCACCGTTTCGAAGGCCTTGGCGTCAAACGAGGGATCGATGGCCTTGATGCGTTCGAGGATCGGTGGGTGGGTGGCGAACCAGGAGGAGAACCCGAGGCCTTCGCCGAACAGCATGTGGCTGACCTCCTCGGTGCCGGCCCCGCCCAGGCGCGAACCGTCGGGCAGGCCGGCGATCTTCTTGAGCGCACCGGCCAGGCCGTCGGTCTGCCGGGTGAACTGCACCGCCGAAGCGTCGGCGAGGTTCTCGCGCGAGCGCGAGACGCCGGCCTTGATCAGGCGCCCGAAGAACAAACCGACGTAGCCGGCCAGCGCCAGCGCCGCACCGATCATCAGCACCGCCGCCACTCCGCGCGAATCGCGCCCGCCGCGAACGTGCATCAGGATGCGCCGGCCGATGATGCTCACCACCATGATCCCGAACAGCACCCCCATCAGGCGGATGTTGAGGCGCATGTCGCCGTTGAGGATGTGGCTGAACTCGTGCGCGATGACGCCCTGCAGTTCGGCGCGATTGAGCCGCTGCAGCGCGCCGCGCGTGACCGCGATCACCGCGTCGCTGGGCGAGTAGCCGGCGGCGAAGGCGTTGATGCCCGCCTCTTCCTCCATGACGTACACCTGCGGCATCGGCACGCTGGAGGCGATGGCGATTTCCTCGACCACGTTGCGCAGCCGGCGCAGCGAAGGCTCGCGGGTGTCCTCGGCCACCGGCGTTGCGCCCATCGAGCGCGCCACCTCGGCACCGCCGCCGCGCAGCATCGCCACCCGCACCAGGCTGGATACGATGATCACGGTCGGCACCAGCACCGTCATCAGAACCACGGCCTCGGGGCTGCGCGTCACCAGCCAGACCATCAGGTCGAGCACGACGACGATGCCGACCGTGGCCAGCGCGAACAGCGCCACCAGGCGTCGCGAGGAGGTTCGCGCCCGCTGCTGATGCTCGAAGAAATTCATCACCGGCCCCGCCTGTGGATGGGCTGCCGGCGCAGCGCGCCGGCAGCCGTTGGATCAGTTGAACGACACCTTGGGAGCCTCGCGCTTGTGCGCATCGTCCGCGGTGATTTCCAGCAGCGCGGCCGGCTGGAAGTTGAACATTCCGGCGACGATGCTGCTGGGGAACATCTCGCGCTTGTTGTTGTAGCTCATCACCTGATCGTTGTAGGCCTGCCGCGCGAAGGCGACCTTGTTTTCGGTGCTGGTCAGCTCCTCGGAGAGCTGGGCCATGTTCTGGTTGGCCTTGAGGTCGGGATAGGACTCGCTGACCATCATCAGGCGACCCAGCGCCGCGCCCAGGCCGTTCTCGGCACCGGCCAGCTGCGCCATTGCGGCGGCATCGCCCGGATTGGCCTTGGCCGCGCCCAGCCCCGCGATCGCGGTCGAGCGCGCGCGGATCACCGCCTCCAGCGTCTCGCGCTCGTGCGCCATGTAGGTCTTGGCCACTTCGACCAGGTTGGGGATCAGGTCGTAGCGCCGGTTGAGCTGCACATCGATCTGGGCAAAGGCGTTCTTGTAGGCGTTGCGGCCCTGTATCAGGCCGTTGTAGAGGGCGACGACGAACAGCACCAGCGCGAAACCGGCACCGAAGATGACCAGCAGGAACAGCAAAATGGCGGACATGGGACTTCTCCTGGGTGACGGCACATGATGCACCGGGTCCGGGGCTGCCGGACGATCTGCGCTAAACTGCCACGGTTTCGGCCTTCTGCAAAACCCTGCAGTGAAACGCTATTGCGCAAGACGCCTCGGCGTCGCCCTTGTGACAACCCTGCTTGTCGGCCTGCCGGCAGCGCTGCCGCATGCCGAACCGCTCGCCACCGCCGCCGCGCCTGCGGTGGCGGCACCGCCGTCTCCCCCACGCCTGGCCCGGCGCGAGCAGAAAGCGCTCGCCGACCGCATCGAGCGCCTGGCCGAACGCATCCTGCGCGAAGCGGGCGGCAGCGGCATGGCCATCGCCATCGTGCAGGACGATGCCGTGCTGCTGGAGCGCGGCTTCGGCGTAACCGATGTCGGCAGCGGCGAGAAGGTGGACACCGACACGGTCTTCCGCCTGGCCTCGCTCTCCAAGGCCTTCGCCGGCACCGTCGCGGCGATGCTGGCGCAGGAAGGCGCGCTGCAGTGGGACGCACGCATCGTCGACCACCTGCCCGCGTTCAAGCTGCGCAACATCCACTCGGCGCAGACGCTCAGCGTCGAGGACATCCTCAGCCATCGCGTCGGCCTGCCCTACAACACCTTCGACCGCCTGCTGGAGCAGGACGAACCCTATCCGCTGCTGGTCGCCAAGCTGGGCGAGATCGATCCGGTGTGCGAGGCGGGCGAGTGCTACGGCTACCAGAACATCGCCTTCAGCCTGATCGGCGACATGGTGTTCGCCACCACCGGCGATTTCTATACCCATCAGGTGGAGAAGCGCATTTTCCATCCCTTGGGCATGTACACCGCGACCTACGGCCGCGACGGGCTGGAAGCCAGCGCGCGCTGGGCACGCCCGCACATCCGCCGGAACGGGCGCTGGACGCCGGTACGGCCCAAGGAAACCTATTACCGCATCCCGCCCGCGGCCGGCGTCAATGCCAGCGTGCACGACCTCTCGCTGTGGATGCGCGCCCACCTGGGGCAGGCACCGGAGGTCATGGACAGTGCGCTGCTGGACACCGTCCACGCCCCGCTCGTGGCCACGCCCGGCGAACTGGGCGGCTCGGCCTGGCGGCGCGAGCGGCTGCGCGACGCGCACTATGCTCTGGGCTGGCGCATCTACGACTACGCCGGCCACACGCTCGTCTACCACGGCGGCGCGGTGCAGGGCTATCGCGCGGTGATGGGCCTCTTGCCCGAGCGCGGCTTCGGCATGGTGGTGCTGTGGAATTCGGAAAGCGGGGTGCCGGGCGGTCTGCTCGCTACCGCGCTGGACCAGGTGCTCAAGCTGCCGCAGCGCGACTGGGTGCAGCTCGA
>JRYL01004118.1_pt1 | contig 11197 bp, 7 predicted proteins | sample 235391 | NCBI WGS metagenome assembly JRYL01 (sample SAMN03074223, study PRJNA261481) | activated sludge metagenome | biome: Wastewater Treatment Plant; feature: Wastewater; material: Activated sludge; isolation source: activated biomass of a wastewater treatment plant treating wastewater from... ... | reverse complement strand
CAGCCCGGCCGGAAGGCATCCTTGTGGCTCATGCGCAGGCCACGCCGCGCGTCGAAGTTGTCGCCTTCGATGATCAGGTTGGCCCGCGGCGCATCGCCATGGCTCAGTTCGGCATCCAGTTCCAGTGCGACGTAATCGTCGTTGAGCGCGGCATCGGCCTCGATCTCGTCACACTCCCATACCAGCCCGAGCTGGCGGTCCGCATCGCGCCGCTTCAGCAGGCGGATCAACTCATCCTTCTCTAGATGCTCGTAGCGCGTCATGGCGTCCCCAGTGGCAAATACAGTGTGTGCGCGTGGGCGGCGGTCTCCCGGAAGCCGTGGGCGCGGTAGAAGGCGGCAGCCTGCTCGTGCAACGCATCCACCACCAGCACGCGCACGCCCAAGGTCTCGCGCACGGCGCACGCCGCGTTGACGGCATGACCCAGCAGCAGCGCACCGTAGCCCTGGCCTTGCGCGTCGGTCGCGACCGCCAACCGCGCCATGCGGATCGCCGGCACCGGGTAGGCAGGTAGCCGCTTGCGGTCGGTCGGCTGCAAATCGTCCAGATTCACCTGCGCCGCCGCCAAGCTGCAATAGCCAAGAACGCGCTCGGGCGCGTCGTCACCGGCCAGCACATGCGTGGTGGCGATGCCGTCGCGCTGGTGTTGCCCGGCTTGCTGGCGCAGATAGGCGTCAAGCGCTGGTTCGCCGCAAGCGAAGCCGGCCCGGTCGTGCACGCGACCGTCCAGCAAGGTGAGATGCAACGGCACGCGGATGCGTCAGCGTGGCTTGGCGACGCGGGCGGCTTCGGCCATCGCCTTCTTCAACCTGGCGTTGGGCTGGAAGGGCGCATCCAGCGCCTTCAGGAAGCGCTTGGACTCCGCGGCCGAGAGCGTGACCGTGAGTTCGGCGGCCATGACGCTCTCCGCTTCACGCAGCACGGCATCGCGCACGAAGGCGGACACCGCCACGCCGCGCAGGTCGGCAGCACGGGCGATCCGCTCCTTGTCGGACGGGTCAAGACGAAGATCGAGGCGGGCGGCGGCACTGGTCATGGCGGTTCTCCTTGTACGGAATCATACCGTACACGGGTGACTTTTGCTGAATGCGCCCTGCGTCGTCAGGCCACCTCAGGGCGGGACTCGCCCGCGAAGGGCGGCATGCCCAGCGCTGGTGGGGACCACCTCTGACAGGTAGCGCGAGAGGGACTTGTCGAGCGTTTCTTTCGCCGAAGGAGCACGGTCAACGTAGACGCCCTTGACCATCTGGTCTTCGATGCTTCGCGCCCAGTCAACAGCGTCGCTCTTCCGGCGGAACGTCTTCGAGGCAGTAGGCCAGCCAACCTTCCGAACGACCGCTTTCCACGTGCTAGAAGGGGTCTTGATTGGCTTCGCCACTGGGGTCTCTGGATCGGCTTTGTACCGAAGCTGTACCTCCAGCAAAGCAAAAGGGCCTAGCCCTTAGGCTAAGCCCTTGATTTTACTGGCGCCCGAAGTTGGACTCGAACCAACGACCCCCTGATTAACAGTCAAGTGCTCTAACCGGCTGAGCTATTCGGGCGGGCCGCCCATTATATGGCCTGGCGTGGAGTGGTCAAGACGCGGATGTTCAGTGTGCGGATGTTCAGTGGGCCCTTCCGGTACCGGCGGTTCAGGGGCGATCGGTTCCGGCGGCGGGTTCGGACGCATCGCGCTCCTGCAGCGCCATCCGCGCCAGCGCCAGCAGGCGTTCGGCGGAAGGAGCAGCCAGGCGCTGGCGGAACGCGGTCAGCGTGGCGTCGCGGTCGAGTTCGCGCGCGTTGGCCAGGGTGTCGGCCAAGGCATGGCCGAGGCTGTCGAAGATGAGGCCGTAGGCCACCGCGTGCACCAGCCCGCCCCCGAGCGTGCCGAAGCCGGGAAAGGCCTTGAGCGCGTTGCCGACCACCGCCAGGGTGATGGAGCTTCCGGTGCGCAGCAGGCCGCCGGCGCGCGAGAGCAGGTCGTCGACGTCCACGTCGCGCGCGCGCAGGCCGTGGATCTGGCACAGCTCGCGGGTGAGCGCGGTCGCCAGCGCGCCCTGGATGACGAGGTCGGTGCCGGGCGCAACGGCGGCGAGCGCGCCGATCACGGCGCGGCGGGTGTAACGCTCGATGGCCTTGTCGCTGCGCTCCTGCTGCTCGCGGCGCTCGCCTTCGGCCAGGCGCTCGTCGATATGGGCGAACAGGGCGGCCTCGCGTCCGGGCTCCAGCGCCTGCGCGCCCGCGCCTGCGATCCGGGCGAGCGCGCGCTGCAGGGCGTCGACCTGCGCCGGGCGCTCGCGCCGCACGATCTCGTGACGGCCGTCGTGGTGCTCCCGCACCACCTCTTCAGCATGTCCGGCGCTGGCGCGGATCACCTCGGCACCCAGTTCGCGCACTTCCTCGGTGAGCCGGCCGGTGAGCGCCTTCAGTTCGGCCGGGGTGTAGCGGTCGGCCTTGTTCAGTACCAGCACCAGCGGGCGGCCGAACTGCGCCAGCGCGGCAAGCTCCCGGCGCTGGCTGCGCGAAATGTCGGCGTCGACCACATAGATCAGCGCGTGCGAGCGCGCCGCCTCGGCCCGCGCCAGCGCGATGTGTTCGCTGTCGTCGGCCTCGAAGCTGCCGGGGACATCCGCAATTTCCAGGGTGCGGCCGTCCGGCAGCAGGCCGCGGTGGCGGCTGATGCGCCGGGTCGATCCCCCCACCGCGCCGATCTCGGGTGCGGCGTCGGGTGCGAGCGCCTTGAGCAGGCTGCTCTTGCCGGTGGAAATCTGGCCGAACAGGCAGGCCTGAACCGCCCCTTCGGCGCGGCGGCGGTCCAGTTCGCCCAGTTCTCCGCGCGCCTCGAAGCCTTCCGGCACGGAGGCGCCGATGCGTTCGATCCGGGCCTCCAGGGTGCTGCGGTCGATCGCGGCGGCGCGCGGCGTGCGCGCGGCGCGCGGGCGCAGCAGGCGCCACACGCCCCACAGCGCAAGAATGACCAGCGCGGCCATGAGCGCGGCGAATCCGATGCGGACCCATTCGGGCCAGGCTTGCAGGCGATCCCATACCGAAAGTGCGGCATCGGTGGCGCGCAGCAGGGTCAGGGTGAGCATTGCCACACCCAGCATCAGTGCGGCGGCAAGCAGGAGTCGCAGGGGTTGGCTGGGTCGTTTCATCGCCTGCTCGCGGTGGGATGAGGCAATGTAGCGCTTGAACCGCGCCGCGGCCATTGCGAGGATGCCACGGGGGCCAAGGGCTGGACGCGCGCAGGCGCAGGGGGTTGGACATGGGTCGATGGGCGCACGCGCTGGTCGCACTGGGGTTCGTACTTGCGTTCGGGGCACGCGCGCAGGGCGTTCCCGAGTCACCCCTCTTCGTCCCGATGACGGCGGCCGATGGCCTGCCTTCCAGCCAGGTCAACGCCTTGGTGCAGGACCACGACGGCTACCTGTGGATCGCGACCCACGACGGATTGGCGCGGTATGACGGGGTGGAGTTCAAGGCGTTCCGCCACGCGGTCAACGATCCGGCCTCGCTGCCGAGCAATTCGGTGGAGTTCCTGCACGTCGATGCGCGCAACCGCCTGTGGGTAGGCACGGAAGGGGCGGGCCTGAGCCTGCTGGAGCCCGACGGGCTGCATTTTCACCGCTATGGGCCGGAGTTCGATCCGCGCTTCCGGCTGCGCGACGTGTGGGCGATCGCCTCCGGCGCGGATGGCGTGATCTGGGCCGGCGGCTATGCCGAGGGCCTGTACCGCTTCGATACCTTGGCCGATACGGTCGAGGTGCTGCGCGCCGATCCCGAAGGCGGCGGGATGCCGTCCAACCACATCCTCAGCCTGCTGCCGCTGCCCGATGGCCGCCTGCTGGTGGCCACCAGCGCCGGGCTGGTGTTCCTGCGCGACGGGCGCTTCGAGGCGGCACCGCCGTTTCATCACCCCAGGCCCGGCATGGTGCTGTCGCTCCTGGCCGAGCCGGACGGATCCATCCTGGTGGGCACGCAGGCCGGGTTGGAGCGACTGGTGGATGGCAGCTTCGAGCCGGCGTTCCCGGGGGCGGAAAACGAGGCGGCGCTGGCGGCTGGCGTGAACGCGATGCTGCGCGACCGCGATGGCGAATACTGGCTTGGCACGCGCTCCGGGTTGCGCCATGCGCGCGGCGGACGCGTGCACGACAGCCGCACCCACGCCGCGCTGCCGAGCGCGGAGCTGGTGCAGTACATGCTGGAGGATCACGAGGGCGGGCTCTGGTTCGTGCTGCGCAACACCGGCCTGTTGCGGCTGCGCCCGGATTGGGAGAACTTTGCGGTACTCAGCCGCGGTGCGCCGGAGCTGGGCGGGCTGAGCAGCGATGTCGTGTCCGGCAGCGCCTCCGATGGCGAAGGCGGTATGTGGCTGGTGCATCGCGACGGCGGGCTGGAGCGGCTTTCCGCGGCGGGGCGTTCGACCCGCTACTTCGAGACGCTGGACGGCACCGTCCCGTGGCGGCAGCTTTCCGCCGTGCTGGCGCGCGAAGACGGCCGGCTCTGGCTGGGCCACACCCGCGGCGTGAGCTTGTTCGACCCGGTGAGTGGCGACCTCACCCACTGGCTGAGCGACGCCGAACGCGATGCCGCTCCGGTCGGCATGGTCGACCAGCTGCTTTCCGATGGCGACGGGCGATTCTGGATGACGGCCTACGGCGGAGGACTGCAGTACCGCGATGCGCAGGGGCGGGTGCTGGGAAGCTGGGCAAGCGGCGCGCCGGACGGCCTGCCGGACGGTTCCATCGAAGGATTGGTCCACGATCCGGCGGGGCGCCTCTGGATCGCGGGCGACTTCGGCGTGCTGCGGCAAACCGGCGACGGACGATTCGAAGCGATGCGCGGGCTGCCGCCGGGCCGCATCATGGGCCTGGCGTTTTCGCCCGATGGCGAGCTGTGGACCGTACGTATGGGGTTTCTTGAGCGCCATCGCGTGCGCGATGGCCTGCTGGAGCGGGTCGACCAGGTGGGCGAGGCGCAGGGCCTTCCCGCGGTGGAAGTGGGTGGCGTCGTCGTGGATGCGGCCGGAGATGTGTGGCTCACCACGGTGCGTGGCCTGTGGCGCTATCAGGTCGCGTCCGGCAGCTTGCTGGGCTTCGGCGTGCGCGATGGCCTGCCCAGCGACGAGTTCACCATGCGACCACCGCGACAGAGCGCCGAGCGCATCATTTACGCCTCGACCATGAAGGGCATGGTGGTGTTCGATCCGGCGCGGATCGGCTTCACCCAGGCGCAGTCTCCGCTCATCATGGCGGACGTCTCCGTGCTGCGGCCGCAGGGGCGCGAAGTGCTGGATTCGACCGCGCCGATCCGGCTCGCATGGAACGATCGCGAGCTGACCATCAAAGCGCGCCTGCTGTCCTTCGCCAACCCGCCGTCCAATCGCTACCGTTTCCGCCTGACGGGATTCGAAACCCAGTGGGTCGACGTGGGCGCGTCGGGCGAGCGCGTCTTCAGCCAGCTCGATCCGGGCGACTATCGCCTGGAGGTCATGGGCGACAACGGTTCGGGCGCGTGGAGCGCCGCGCCGCTGCAGCTTGGGCTGCGCGTGTCGCCGCCCTGGTGGCGCAGCGGCTGGGCCTACCTCGGCTACGCGCTGGCGCTGCTCGCGGCGCTGGCCGTGGCCCTGCTGGCGCACCGCCGCCGGCTCGATCGCGAACATGCCCTGCAGCTTGCCCAACGCCAGCGCGAATGGGCCGAGCGCGCGTCGGAGGCCAAGAGCAGCTTTCTCGCCACCATGGGACACGAGATCCGCACCCCCATGACCGGCGTGCTGGGCATGAGCGAACTCCTGCTCAAATCGCCGCTGGACGCGCGTCAGCGCGGCCACGTCGAGGCGATCCGCCGCTCCGGCGACCTGATGCTGCGGCTGGTCAATGATGCGCTCGATCTGGCGCGGATCGAGGCGGGCAAGCTGGAGCTGGCCGATGAAGCCTTCGACCTGCGCGCGATGCTGCAGCAGGCCGCCGGGCTGCTGCGGCCGCTGGCCGATGCCAAGGGGCTGGTTTTCGAGGTGCGCCTGGATGCCGATGCGCCGAGATGGGTGCGCGGCGATGGCCAGCGGATGCAGCAGATTGTCCTGAACCTCGCGGGCAACGCNNGACGCCCTCGCGCCGCCCGACAGCGCACCCGCCGCGGCGGCACCGGCGGCGGCGCGGGATATTCTGGTGGTGGAGGACGACCCGGTGGTGGCGCAGGTGATCGCCGGGCTGCTGGCCGCCCAGGGGCATCGCGTGGAGCACGCCGCGCACGGTTTGGCGGCGCTGGCGGCGCTGCGCGAGCGGGACTTCGCGCTGGTGTTCCTCGATCTGGACCTGCCCGGCCTGAGCGGCTTCGAGGTGGCGCGCATGGTCGGCACCGGCGAAGGCGCGCCGCCCATGGTCGCGCTGAGCGCGCGCGCCGATCCGCAGGTGGAGGAACGCACCGCTCAGGCCGGCATGCGCGCCTTCCTGCGCAAGCCGGTGCGCGGCGAGGATCTCGCCGAGGCGGTGCGGCGCTGGGCGAGGTAGGGAATATATGCCCCGGCAACCCGATTTTGATCGAACGGAAGGGAGCATGAATAAGTCCGCTGAAAATCCTGATCGAGCGGATCGAATCACGCGTTTCTGCTTTTACCGCTAGTGCGGCAGACTCGCAGGCTTTAACTGTTGCGCTTCATTCGCACCTGAAAGCCAGTCTTCCCATAGCCTGATATTTTTCACTCCTCTCGATCATGACCTTTTTCAATCGATCCTTTGATGATCGCCAGAGAATCGAGAAATCGGCAGATTCCGTGGTGCCGACTGCGCCCGCAGGTTCCGGCGACGGTCATGTTGTGATACAATGCCTTGATTTGCACTGATCCCAGCCCGTCCTTCCTGTGAAGGCAGGAGTCCAGTGTCTTTGCGTCCTGATGCTCCGCATCAAAGGCCAAGTCACTGGATTCCCGCAAAAATCATGTGGAAATGACGAACCAAGGCCGTTCTTCAACGAAGCATCGGCTGAGGATCAGGGCTGACCAGATACGATATTTGTCGCAATTCACTGAACCAATCATCAAGTCCGACGGTTTGTGCTGCGCGTTTGGTATCGATTGCGTCGTTCCATCCGCTCGAACGGACGAGCGTCGAGCCCGCTTGTCGGCCTCCGCTCTTCCTCCGTTCTTTCTCCGGGTCGATTCCGCGGACTTCCGCGCCGCGCCGCGATCCACCGCGCCTCGCCTCGCGCAGCCGTTCCCGAGCCATCCCTGTCGGCCCTGTTGTCGGCAATCCATCAAAAGGAGAACCTGACATGATGCTCGCGACCGATCTTGACGGCACCTTTCTCGCCGGTCACCCCGAAAACCGCCAGCGACTGTACCAGCTGATCACGGCGCACCCCGATATCAAGTTGGTATTCGTCACCGGCCGTGGGCTGGAAGTGGTGATTCCGCTGCTCTCCGACCCGTCGGTCCCGACGCCCGATTACATCGTCTGCGACGTCGGCGGCACCGTCGTCGACGGCCATACCTTGCAACCGATCCAGCCGCTGCAATCGCAGATCGACCAGCGCTGGCCCGGCGAGCGCGTCGTCGTCGACGCGGTGGCCTCCTTTTCCGGCATCGAGCGACAGGAAGTGCCACAGCAGCGCCGCTGCTCGTATTTCTGCGAACCGGGGGCGGTGACGGCGGAACTGCGCGACATCGCGCGCTCGCTCGGCTGCGAGGTGCTCTACTCCGCCGGGCGCTACCTCGACATTCTGCCCAAAGGCGTCAACAAGGGCAGCACGCTCGCGGCGCTGGTGCGCCTGCTCGGCGTCGACGACGGCTCGGTGCTCGTCGCCGGCGACACCCTCAACGATCTTTCGATGTACGAGCAGGGCTTCGTCGGCGTCTGCGTCGGCGAGTCCGAACGTGCGCTGCTCGACGCCACGGCTGACCGTGCCTGTGTCCTGCACGCGCGCCACGCTGGCTGCGGCGGCATTCTCGAAGCGGTCGGCCATTTCGGCTTTCTCGGCACCGGCGGCGTCGAGGCCGAGCTCCGCGAGATGGAGACGGCGGGCCGCTCCGAGCTGGTGATGGTGTATCACCGCCTGCCCTATGAGGAATCGATCCAGAACGGCCGCACCGTCCGCCGGCGCCCGGCCTCGCCGAACGGCATCATTCCGACCCTGCTGAGCTTTTTCGCGAACGGGCAACCCGGCGCGTGGGTCGCATGGTCGATCCACGATCCGAAGAGCGCGATCCCCTTCGAGACGCACACCAGCGTCGACCGGGACCGCTATCCGAACCTCGTCGCCGCGCGCGTGGCGCTGACCAAGGACGACGTCGACGTCTTCTACAAACGCTTCTCGAAAGAGGCGTTCTGGCCGACGCTACACACTTTCTGGGAGCGCGCGCAGTTCCGCGAGGACGACTGGAACGTGTTCCTCGAGGTCAACCGGCGCTTCGCCGAGCGCGCGGCGGCCGAAGCGGCCGAGGGCGGAACCGTGTGGCTGCACGACTACAATCTGTGGATGGTCCCGGCGGTGTTGCGCGAGCTGCGCCCGGACGTGAAGATCGCGTTCTTCCACCACACGTACTTCCCGTCCGCGGATACCTTCAACGTCCTGCCGTGGCGACGCGAGATCGTCGGCAGCCTGCTGCAATGCGACTACATCGGTTTCCACATTCCTCGCCAGGCCGAGAACTTCGTCGATGTCGTCCGCGGCGTCGCCCCGCTGACGGTGCTCGAGCGCCGCAACTGCGCGCCGCGCTTCCTGACCTACGGCTGCGCGGTCGGGCTCGACGAGATGACCACGGCGATCGAGGTGCACGGCCGCCGCATCGGCCTCGGGGCGCATCCGGTCGGGCTCGACGTCGACCGCATTCGCACGATCCTCGCCGATCCACGAACCGTCGAGCGCACGACGCAGCTGCGCGGCGAACTCGAAGGCGTGCGCATGATCCTGTCGGTCGAACGGCTCGACTACACCAAGGGCACGCTGGAAAAGCTCCTCGCGTTCGAGCGCCTGCTCGACGAGCACCCCGAACTGCATCGCAAGGTGTCGCTGCTGACGGTGTGTGTGCCGGCGGCGGCCGAAATGAGCGTGTACGACGAGTTGCAGACGCAGATCGAGCAGATCGTCGGCCGCATCAACGGGCGCTTCTCGCGCGTCAACTGGGCGCCGGTGAAGTTCTTCTTCCGTGCGCTGCCGTTCGAGGAGGTCGTTTCCCTCTACACGATGGCGGACGTCATGTGGATCACGCCGCTGCGCGACGGCCTGAATCTCGTGGCAAAGGAATACGTCGCCGCGCAAGTGCTGTCGGGCGGCCGGGGCGTGCTCGTGCTGTCGGAGTTCGCCGGTGCGGCCGCGGAGCTTCACGGTGCCGTGCTGACCAATCCGCACGACACCGCCGATCTGACCGCACGCCTCTATCAGGCGATCGCAATGAACCCGGCCGAGGCGCAGTCGCGGCTGCGCGAACTCTTCGCCATCGTCGAGCACAACGACATCCGCATGTGGGGCGAGGCGTTCATCGACGCGGTCAGAAGCTCGCTCGCCGCCGACGAGGCGGCCGTAGTCAAGCAGAGCGAGGCGCTCGCGGCCTAGCGCCTTCCTCAGCGCGCCAGGTCGCCGGAGGATTCCGGCTGGTAGGAGATCGTGGCGACGCGGATGCGCAGCGGGCGGCCGTCCGGGCCGGTCCAGTCGATGCTCTGGCCGACCGACAGGCCCAGCAGCGCCGCGCCGAACGGCGCGAACACCGAAACGCGGCCGGCGGCCGCGTCGGCGTCGGGCGGATAGACCAGCGTCAGGTGGTGCTCCTTGCCGCTGATTTCTTCCACGCAGGTGACCCGGGAGTTCATCGAGACCACATCGGCAGGCATGTCTGCCGGCGCGACCACGTTGGCGCGCACCAGCTCGTCACCCAGGCGCTGGGCGATGTCCAGATCGCGGTACGCCGGCGATTCCAGCAGGCGCTCCAGCCGCACCAGGTCCAGGCTGCTGATGGTGAGGGAGGGTTGCGGTTCCGCGGGCATGGGTATTCCTGGCGCAAATCTTGCGTGAACGAAGAGGCGGCGCCGTTGCGCCGCCTCGCGAAAGTCGAAATGTGGTCCGATGGGTGCAGGCTAGCGCGGCTGGGGGCGGGATTCAATCGCCGGCTTTCACGCGCGGCGCGCGCGGAGCCTGCCGGCGCGACATCGCCGGCGGCGGCGCGGGGTCGAGGAGGTCGCTCGGCAAGGCTGCGAACAGGTCGGCGAGCTTGTGCAGGAGCCCCTCGCGCGCGGTGCTGCGCCGCCAGACCATGGCGATGCGGCGATGCGGCGGCGGGGCGCGAAACGGCACCAGGGCGATATCGGCCGACGGTGGTACCGGCGGGGTCACGGCGAGCTGCGGCAGCAGGGTGATGCCCACGCCGGCGGCTACCATCTGGCGCAGCGTCTCCAGGCTGGTCGCGCGGAATCCCGATTTTTCGTCGGCCCCGGACAGGCGGCACACATCCAGCGCCTGGTCGCGCAGGCAGTGGCCGTCCTCCAGCAGCAGCAGGCTTTCTTCGCGCAGGTCGTCAAGCACGATGGAGCGGTGTTCCGCGAGCCGATGTCCGTGCGGCACGGCAAGCAGGAAAGGCTCCTCGAACAGGAAGCGGGTTGCGAGCTGGTCGTCGTGCACCGGCAGGGCGAGGATGGCCGCGTCCAGGCGTCCTTCGCGCAGCTGGCGCAGGAGGACCTCGGTCTTTTCCTCCACCAGCAGCAGCTCCAGCCGCGGGAACCGCTCGCGCACCCGCGGGACGACGTGCGGCAACAGGTAGGGACCAAGGGTCGGGAAGATGCCGAGGCGGACCGTGCCGGCATCCGGATCCTGGGAACGCTGCGCGATCTGGTGCAGTTCGTCCACGTCGGCCAGGATGCGCCGCGCGCGCTCGGCAATCTCGCGCCCGACCGGCGTCAGCATCACCCGGCGCGGCGCGCGTTCCACCAGGCTGACGCCCAGCTCGTCCTCGAGCTTGCGAATCTGGGTGGAGAGCGTGGGCTGGCTGACGAAGCTCGCCTCCGCGGCGCGGCCGAAATGACGGTGTTCGGCCAGGGCAACGAGGTAGCGCAGGTCGCGGAGGTTCATGCGGGCGGTCCGTGGGATGCCGGCAATCTACCATCGCGGCCGAGCGCGGTTCGCGCGCTGCGGCATCAGCGCCTCACTGCAGGATCCGCCGCGCCTGCAGGTAGTTCTCGCGCCAGTACGGCCCGTCGAGTGCGTCCATGCGCACCGTGCCGCCGCTGCTTGG
>JRYL01002923.1_pt1 | contig 11198 bp, 8 predicted proteins | sample 235391 | NCBI WGS metagenome assembly JRYL01 (sample SAMN03074223, study PRJNA261481) | activated sludge metagenome | biome: Wastewater Treatment Plant; feature: Wastewater; material: Activated sludge; isolation source: activated biomass of a wastewater treatment plant treating wastewater from... ... | reverse complement strand
CCGCGTGCCGTCGACGCCGAGCACGGCGTGGTGCACGGCGCGGCTGCCGGGACGGATCTCGACGGCGGCGACGAAGCGCGGCGCCTCGAGCGGCACTGGCAACACGAAGTTGCGGAACACGTCGTCGCCGCTCGCTTCGACGACCAGCGCTTCGTCGGCGGTCACGACGAGGTCGGGTTCGCCGAGCTGCCAGCCGGTGGTGAAGACCGGCGGGGCAGGTTCGCGCGCTGCCTCGCCGCGTGGCGCCCCGGCCGCAACCCACCGTTGCAACAGGTCGATCTCGGCGGCGGTGAGCCGGCGGTCGCCGACGAACTCGCCATGGGTCGGCAGCCACGGTGGCATCTGCCGGGTCGCCACCATCTCGGCGACCAGTTCGCGGCGCTTCTGCAGGTCGGCGTAGCCGACCAGCGGGAACGGCGCGGCTTCGCCGAGCCGGTGGCATGGGGTGCACGAGCGATGCACCACGGCCGCCACCCCGTCCGCCCAGGTCGGCGCGGCTTCACCGGTGCAGCCGCCGAGCAGCAGGAAGAGCCAGACAAGGGGTGGACCCGGACGGAACATCGCGGCAGGATGCCAGCTGGCAGCAGCGGCCGTCCGTCGGATTCGGAGGATTTTGCGGAGTAACGCAAATCGTTTCTGAGAAAGGCTTTACAGACCAACCTCGCGACACCAAGGGCGGTTCCGGACTAAGGGACCTACGTACTTGGAGGTAGCGGGCCCCAGCCAAGGCCTAGGTGACACCCCACGACCACGACGAGACACCGCCGACCGAGGGCGACCTGGAGATCGTCCGCCTCATCCGCGAGCGGGACGGCATGGGTCTACGTCTGTTGTTGCAGCGCCACGGCGGCAACGTCGAGGGCGCGTTGCGGGTGTTGTTTCGAGGACACTTGAAGAGCACCGACATCGACGAAGTGGTCAGTGCTGCCAGCTTCCGGGTCTGGCAGTCGATCCACACGTACGCCCAGGACAAGGGCTCGCTGCGGGCCTGGTTCCTGGTGATCTGCCGGAACCTCGGCCGCGACCTGCTGCGCCGACGCAATCCGGTGCGCCACGAAACGTTCGACGAGAACGTCGATCCGCGGCTGGCCAACTCGGGCGAGCGGACCGATGGGCCGCCGCAGCGGCTCGTGCAGGTGCTGCGGGAATGCGTCGCGGCATTGCCCAAGCTCCAGAAGGCGGTGGTCGAGGCGGACCTGCGCTGCGACGGCACTGCGAACGCCGCCGAGCTGGCGAAGAAGCTCGAGACCACCCCGAACTCCATCTACGTGACCCGCTCCCATGCCCGCCGGGCGCTGCGCGAAGCCTTGGCCAAACGCGGCTACCACTTCGAAGGCACCACCCTCGCAGACGCGCCGCGACCAGAACCTGGCGCCGATCCGCAAACCAAATCGCGTCCCAAACCGCAGAGCAACGCATGAACGATCCTCAGGAACCCTTCTGGCGCGAACTCCGCGCCCAGCTCGCCGCCGCAGAGGCGGCGGACCAGGCCACAGCAGAGGATCTGCTCACCAGCACCGCCGACACCGCCGAGGCCATGGATCCGAGCCGGATCGAGGCCATCGTCGCTGGGGTAATGCAGTCGGGTGAGCAGCATGCGCCACCCGCACCGGCCACTGCGCCAACCTCCCGGCCGGCGCGGGTCGCCGCGCAGCCACGGCGGCTGGCCCGCACGCTGACCATCGCCGCCGCCATCAGCCTCGTCCCGGGCTTGCTGATCGCCACGGCGCTGCACAACAGCGCCAATTCGCAGCTGATGCTGCGCAACACCGACGAGACCCTCGACTACCGCGATGCGATCGTCTACCTGGTCGACGTCGACGTCGACGCCAACAGCCGCAACACGTGCCAGCTGCTGATCATGGAGCACCTGTTGTGGCCGACGCAGATACTGCGGCGACTGCTCGACGAAGAGCTGCACGACCCGGTCCTGCGATCGGCGGCCCAGGAGGCGCTCTACAACTGCCGACAGGCGTTCGCGAACGACATCGCGTTCGCGCCGGTGACCCTGCCCGACCCGATGCGGCTGCTGATCGAGCGCGTGCAGGATCGCTCGCTGCCATCGGCGCTGCGCACCGCGGCGGCGGTGCAGCTCGGCGTGATGATGGAGCAAGGTGCGGCAGCGATGCTGCAGGGCGCTCGCACCTGCTCCGACGCGAGCTTCCACCGCAACCACGCGGTTGCCAGACGCAAAGTGGTCACTGCGCTGCAGTGACCCTGGTCATGCCCACCTCAGGAGATCGACTTGCGCACGTCGGCAGCACCCGGCGCGCTGAAGATCGCCGAACTCCAGCCTGGTACGGTCCATTCCGCACTGCCCACGCCAGTATCGTCGAGGACGATGGTGATCGTCTGTGGCTCGGGATTGGCAGGGCTGCCACTCTTGATGGTGATCGTGACCGTCTGACCGGCCATCGCCGGGTTCGAGAGCTTGATCGTGGCCTGGTCGCCGGCGGCCAGCGGATCCGGGGACACCGACAAGGTGCCCTGCAGATCCAACTCTACACCTGGAACCGCCGCGGGCAGTGCCGCCAGGGCCGTGACGAACAGGGAAGCCAAAGACAGAATGCGATTGCGCATGGAACTCTCCAACAGGGGGTGACAGCCCACCGCGAGAACACCTGTGCCTCGCCCCGGCGAGCCTTGTTCCAGCAAACCCCCCGCGCGAGCGACCGGCTGACGGCAGGCCTGGCTCCGTCCCGGATCGAGACGCCTCGGGACCCTCACTACGTCGCAGCGCATCGCGAAGGCCATGCGCAGTACCGGGCGGCTGGTTGCCAGCGGAAACCGTGGCGTCGATGACGAACCAGGTCGCCTTCGGCGCTCGCGATCTCGCCGCGGTGATGCCGTTCGGTTTCGTCGCCGATGCACTCGGGCGGATCGTGACCTTCGGCAACGCCCTGCACCGACTGCTCGAGCCGACCGTCGGCGCGACGGTCGACGCCCAGTTCGAGATCGTCAGACCGGCTTCGATCGTGCACTTCCTCGACCTGCCAGCGGACCCGTGCAGTACCGTGGTGCTCCGGGCCAGACGCTTCGACCTGGAACTGAAGGGCTGCAAGATCGCCGTCGCCGGCGGCGCGAACACGGCGTTCTGGGCCTCGCCGTCGCTCCGCGACATCGACGACTTCCACCGCCGCGGCCTGCAGCTGACCGACTTCGCACCGGGCGATGCGACCCCCGACCTGCTGCTCAGCATGCAGGCGACCCGCGCGGCTCTCGACGCCGCCGAACGCCTGGGCCGCGAACTGCAGGCAGCCCTCGCCAGCGCGCGCGCCGCCGACGACGCCAAGGCGAGGTTCCTGGCCGTGATGAGCCACGAGATCCGCACCCCGCTGAACGGCTTCGGCGCGATGATCGACCTGCTGCGCGACAGCACCTTGGGGCAAGACCAGCGCGAGAACCTCGAGACCATGGATCTCTGCGCCCGCTCCCTGCAGGCGCTGGTCGGCGACATCCTCGAGTACTCGCAACTCGAAGCGCGCAGGGTCGACGTGCACCGCGCCCCCCACCACGGCGTGACGACGCTGCAACGCCTCGCCGAGCCGTTCCGCGCCACGGCGGTCGAGCGCGGCCTCGCATTCGATCTGCGCATCGAGCTGCCGGGGCACGAGTGGCTCTACGTCGACGCCCAGCGGGTGCGCCAGATCCTCGCCATCCTGGTCGGCAACGCGCTGAAGTTCACGACCGCCGGCCACGTCGCGGTCCAGGTCGCGCGCTGCCCCGACAAGTTGCTGGCGATCGACGTCGTCGACACCGGCATCGGCATCCCGGAAGATCACCGCAGCACGCTGTTCGAGCCGTTCGTGCAAGCCGATTCCTCGACGACGCGGCGCTTCGGCGGCACGGGACTGGGCCTGTCGATCGCCCGGCGACTGGCGCGCGCGATGGGCGGCGACGTCGTCCTGGTGCGCAGCGACCGCGACGGCAGCTGGTTTCGCGGCACGATCCTGGCGCCCACCTGCGACGCGCGCGGCGAACGCGGCGACGCCGTCGCCACCGGCCCCGCCAGCGACGCCACGACCGCCGCGGGCTTCGCACACAAACGGGTGCTGGTCGCCGACGACGATCGCACCAACCGCCTGGTCGCCGCCAAGCTGCTGCAGCGGCTGGGCATCGACGCCACGCTGGTCGAGAACGGGCTGCAAGCCGTCGAGGCCGCCGCCCGCGAACGCTTCGACGTGATCCTGATGGACATGATGATGCCGCAGCTCGGTGGCATCGAGGCCACCGCGCAGATCCGTGCCGGCCAGGGCCCCTGTCGCGACGTGCCGATCCTCGCCTTCACCGCGGCCGCCTTCGCAGCCGACCGCGACGCCGCCCTGCAGGCCGGCATGGACGGCTTCCTCGAGAAGCCGGCGCGCCTCGCGGCACTGCGCGACGCACTGCAGCCGCACCTCGGCTGACCGGCGGTCCAGCCTGCCATCGGCGGCGGGGCAGGGCCACCCCGCCCACCCTGCGGTAGGCGCGCCGGGCCCCTGGCGCTATCCTGTTCGCCCCCGTGACCGACCTCCACAGCCATCTGCGCACCCGCCTGTTGGGTGCGCTCGCCGACCTAGGGCTCGACCGCAACGCCGCCGAGCCGCTGCTGCAACTCGCCCCGCCGAAGAACAAGGACCACGGCGACGTGGCCTTGGGCACGTTCCAGCTCGCCAAGACCGCTGGCAAGGCGCCGCCCGTGTTCGCTCAGGAACTCGCCGCGCGCCTGTCTGCCGACGAAGTGCTGGCCAGCGCCACCGCCGCCGGGCCGTTCGTCAACCTGCGCTTCCAGCGCGCGGCCCTGGCCCGGCAGGTCCTGACGGCGATCGCCCGCCACCAGGCGCCGTATGGGCCGGCCCCGCGCAACGGCCAGGTGGTCTGCATCGACTTCAGCTCGCCGAACATCGCCAAGCCGTTCCACATCGGCCACATGCGCAGCACGGTGATCGGCAATGCACTGTGCCGCATCCACCGCCACCTCGGCGCCGAGGTGCACGGCATCAACCACCTGGGCGACTGGGGCATGCCGTTCGCGAAGATGATGACGGCGTACCTGCATTGGGGCGACGAACAGGAGCTGGCCAAGGCGCCGATGCGCTACATGTTCGAGCTGTACAAACGCTACAGCCGCGAGGTGAAGGAGAACCCCGGCCTCGACGCCGAGGCGGCGCAGCACTTCCAGGCCCTCGAGAGCGGTGCGGACAACGTCGAGCGGCGCATGTGGCAGTTCCTGCGCGACGAGTCGCTGAAGGCGTTCCAAGGCCCCTATGCGCGGCTCGGCGTGACGTTCGACCACATCACCGGCGAGTCCTTCTTCGAGGACCGCATGGAAGCGGCGATGGACCGCGTCGCCAAGGCCGGCGTGCTCGAGAGCAGCGAGGGTGCCGAGGTCGTCTGGCTGAAGGAGCAAGGCATCCAACAGCCGTGCATCCTGCGCAAGAGCGACGGCACGACGCTGTACCACACGCGCGATCTCGCGGCGGTGTTCTACCGGGAGACCGAGTTCCACCCGACGCGCATCCTGTACGTGGTCGGCGCCGAGCAGAAACTGCACTTCGACCAGTTGAAGGGCGTGCTGCAGAAGATGGGCGAACCGATCGCCGCGGCGGTCGAGCACGTGCCGTTCGGCCTCGTNNGGCAAATGGGAGAAGTTCGCGTCGCGCGCCGGCAATGCGGTGTTCCTCGACGAGATCCTCGACGAATCGGTCCGCAAGGTGCAGAAGGTCATCGCCGAGAAGAACCCGGATCTCGAGGACCAGGCCGCCGTGGCCGAGCAGGTCGGCGTGTCGGCGATCGTCTTCAACGACCTCAAGAACTCGCGTATCAAGGACGTCAAGTTCGACTGGGACGCGATGCTCGAGTTCGAGGGCGAGACCGGTCCGTACGTGCAATATGCATGCGCGCGCCTGGCCTCGATCCTGCGCAAGGTCGATGCGCCGGTGCCGAGTCCCGAGCAAGTCGACTTCGCACTCCTGGCCGACGCCGAACGTGTGCTGCTGACGATGATGGACTTCGGCAGCGCCGTGCAGCGCGCCGGCGAACAGAGCGAACCGAGCATCGTCACCGGCCACGCGATCGCCCTGGCCGGCGAGATCCACAGCTACCTGCGCGACCACTACGTGCTCGGCGCCGAACCCGCGGTGCGCGACGCGCGGCTGCTGCTGGTCGACGCGGCCCGACGGCTGTTGACGACGGGCCTGGGCTTGCTGGGCATCCCGGCACCGGAGCGCATGTAGGTGACGGTGGGCGAACGAGCATCTCCCCAACCGCCGCGGTCCGTTCGCAGTACCATGCCGGCACCCTCTCCCCTGGAGCCCCGCATGCCCCTCTGCCGCCTCTCCGCTGCCGCATTGTTGCTCGCCACCACCCTGCTCACCGGTTGCCAGAGCCCACCGGCGCCGTTCGCGATCCGCGAGACCTTTCCGGTGACCTACACCGGCAAGCTCACCGTCGCACAGGCGTTCGCCCCGACCGCCGCCGAAGCTCCTGCAGCTGCCGATCTCCACGCCAGTGACACCGCCCGCGGCGCACTGACCGTGCGCGCGACGATGCTCGAACTGCCGAGCGACGACGTCCACGGACTCGTGCCCGGCTGGGGCGACGTCAGCCAGCGCGCGTACGGCGCGCGCATTCCGCGCCACGAGATCGCCGACCGGATTGCGGCACACCGCGACGACTACCAACTGGTCGCCGCCCCCCTGCTGCTGGTCGACCACAACCAGCGCGGGTCGATCCGGGTCGCCAGGAACATCGCCTACGTCTCACGCATCGAGTACCACAGCGGCCGCAGCCAGACGGCCTTCGCGGACCCGGTCGTCGACAGCTTCGAGGTCGGGCTCGAACTGGCCGTGACGCCGCGCCGCGATGGCGACGGCACCAAGGTCACCATCGAGTGGCTCGATCGCGATCGCGTTCTGCCGCGCCCGGTCGGCCTGCTGCAAGGCGGCCGCCTCGGCGGCATCGAACTGCCGGTGATCCTCGACCAGCGCATCACCGCGGAACTGCCAGTCCACGGTGTTTCGGGTGCCACCGGCGACGACGCCATCCTGCTCGGCAGCATGCTCACGGCCGAGAGCGGTCGCGCGCGGTTGCTGTTCGTCGAGTTCGAGCTGCCGGCCAAGGCTGCGCAGTGACGGACCTGGGCGCACGCAGACGCCCGTTCAGTTGCCGCAGACCGGCAGCACCTGCCCCGTCGGGCCAGGTGCCGCGTCGGGCAGCTTGACGACCTCGACCTCGGCGACCGGCGAACCGATCGTCGCCGACATCGCGACATCCGGTGACAACAACACGTCCTGGTCGCGCACGACCGTTGGATTGTCGCCGAGCAGCACGTCGAACTCGACCGTCGCCGCCGCCAAGACACACGTGGCCGCCGAACTGCCGTCGGTACGCACCGTCGCGGTGACGAAGTTGCCGAACGTGTCGCTCCAGGCCAGCACCGCCGAACCGTCCGACTGGCCGATGTACGCCAACTGCGTGTCGACGGCGATGTCGCCGATGCGCACCGCCCAATCGACGTCACCCTGCGCGTCCAGCCGCCCGAAACGGTCGCCTGCCGACACACCACGCTCGCCGAGACTCGTGAACCACAGGAAGCCACCCTGCTCGCGCACGTCGGCTCGCGCCCACGAACGCAGCACCCGCAGCTCGTCGTCGAGCAGCAGCGAACCACGTTCGCAGCGGGCCAGGTAACCACCGCGCTGCAACGGCTCCAGTTCGAGGTCGAGCACGCGCGCCACCGCGATCGCGCCGGCGACCGTGCCGTCGCCGCGCACCACGGCGATCGCCACCGTCACCTGATCGGTCGTGAGCGGCGGCGACGAGCGGCAGACGATCCGCGCCATGCCGTTGCCGAACGGCAGCACGTCGTAGAAGCGCCAATCGCCGATCGGCACTTCGACCTGGAAGCCGTGCGCCCAGGCCACGCTGCCATCGCCGGCGAACGCGACGATCGCCGCTTCGTGGCCCTGCAACTGGGGCCGGATGTGCACGGTGCCGACCATGCGCGACGCGCCGAGCGGCCGCGCATAGTCGAGGCCGAACGTGCCATTGGTGCGTTGGATGCGCCAGGCCGACTGCGCGGCGAGCGACGGCTCGAGCAACGCGACCCGCAATGGCAGCTGCACGAAGTTGCCGACCATCACCCCGTCCGGCGATTCGCTCGCCCATGCGAAGCTGGCCGGTTCGGGCCAATCCACCTGGGCAGCGGCGACCTGACCGGTCGCCGCGTCGATCGCCGCGACCTGCATCGTGCCTGGCGTCACCTGTTGCGCCGACAACCAGCGCGCCGAAGCACCACGGCCGAACGCCCAGTCCGCGCCGGGCCATCGGCGGCACCATGCGACGTCGAAGCCGTTCTCGAGGGCGGCGACCGCGCCACCCGGTGCGACCAGGAAGCGCCGGCCGCCGCGTTCGACGACGGCTGGCGAAGGCATCACCACACCGAACTGCAATCGCGTGCTCGCCCCGACCGGTGCACTCGGATCCTCGGGCAGGCGATGCCAGACGAACTCCTGCCCGACCCCGCTCAGGCAATGATAGACGCCAAGCTCGGCGTGCACGTCCCAGACGTGGTCGCCGATTGCCGAACCGCGCCACGCCTCGGCGCTGCGCAGCACCAGGGCCCCGAGCCCGCTCACCTCGGCCTTCGGCCGCAGCAGGAAGCCGCCGCCGTTCGTGCTCGGGGCGACGAGATCCGGGTTCAGGTAGGCCGGCAAGCCAGGCCCAGTCAACCAGCGACCCGTTGCCCGGTTGACCGGCTCCGGAGTCGGCTGCACGGGCGGCGCTGAGCCGCCGCCACCGCCGCAGGCCACCAGGAGGCACAGAGTGCCGCCGGCAAGCGACGAGCGGCTCAGCCGACGATTCGCAGGGGCCGTGCGCATCGTCGATTCCTATAGTCGAAGGCCGACCTGGTAACCAAGGAACCGCGCCATGCCGCCTCGCCTGCCGCTCGTCTCGGGGATTGTCCTGATCCTTGCCCTCGCCGGCTGGTGGTGGTGGTCCTGGGCCACGCGAGACCTGACTGCCTTGCCATCGACCCCACCGGCACCGAGCGAGTCGGCCGGCCAACCCGCGGCTGACGCGGCGACGATCGCCGAGAGTGCCGATCTGGTCGTGCGAACGGTCGACGACCTTGCATCAGCGGTGTCCAATGTCGGCCCGACGGCGCGGCTCCACGGCCGCTGTGTGGACGCCGAAGGCGCGCCAATGGCGGGCTGCACGGTCCGCTTGCGGGGCGCAGCGCACGACGAGACCCGCAAGGAGGCGTGGTTGCGCGACCACCGCGAACTGCCTCCGCCCGTCGAACCGCCAGCGACCACCACCGGCACCGACGGGCGCTTCGAGTTCGTGTTCTGGCCGCCGTCGCCATTCGGATTCACCCTGTCGTGCCGTCTGGCTGGTCATTGCGAGGTGACCGGGACTTGGTCGACCCTGGCCCCGGGCTCCACCACCGACGTCGGCGATCTCCAGCTGTTGCGCGGAGTGCGGGTGGTCGGCCGACTCGTCGACGAGCGCGGCCAAGGCATGGCCGACCGGCAGGTGCGGCTCACCGCGGTTCGCGATCGCTTCGCACTGGGGCAGGCTGGCGGGCCGTTGTCGACGCGAGCGGCGGCTTCCTGTGGCACGGCCAACGACGGCTCGTTCGCGACCAAGGGGTGGCTCCCGCCGGGCGACTACGAGGTGAGTTCCGACGGCAACCTGCGAATTTCGCCGGCCCAGGTGACCCTGCCTGCGGGCAGCGACGAATTCGCAATGACACTCGTGGCCACGACGCCCGCGACGGGGGCGTTGCCGAAGCTCTCCGGCCGCGTCGTCGACGGCGACGGCAGACCGATCGCCAATGCGAGAGTCGAATGCCGAAGCACCCCCCGCGGCACGCCGAGCGCTCTCACCGCGCGCGACGGGACGTTCACGCTCCAAGCTGCCGCCGACACGCCGGAACGTTCGGTCTTGGCGGTCGACATGGAGGGCTTCGAGCCGTTCCGCACCCAGGAACCGATCCTCTGGCACAGTGTCGGCGTAGAGCTCCGCCTGCAGCGCGGCCCGGCCCTGACGATCCGGGTCGTCGACCCCGACGAGAACGCAGTCGCCGACTACACGGTACGGGTCGTCCCCCGCAAACTCGGCCGGTGGTCGGGGGACGACAGTCGGGTGCGGGCCCGCGGCCCGTACCAGGATGGCACGGCGACCGTCGCCGGGCTGCAAACCGGCGAACACTTGCTGATCGTTGAATTTCCGACGGCGACCGGCTGGGCGACCTGGTACGAGCCCTTGCAGATGATGCAAGGCGATCGCCGGCTCGACCTGCGTGCTTCCGCAGGCTTGCAGCGGCCGGTTCGGGTCGTCGATGCCGCCGGCCTGCCTGTGCCCGGTGCCCGCCTGCAGCTTTGCGAGATGTTCGGTGGCAGCTTCTCGCCGGGTCGCCGCGTCCTGTCCCGCGAAATCTGGCTGCGCGGCACCCTCGCCGACCACATCCTGGTCGTGCACGAGGATGTCACTGGCGACGACGGTCGCGCACTGTTGCGCAATGCTTCGCCGGCGCGGCTGGCCCTGTGTCTGCCCGGTCCCGGACACGTCGCCGCGACCGTCGAAGCAGTCGACCTGACGGCCGCCACCGAACTGGTCGTGGTCGTCTCCCGTGGCGCCAGGCTGCAGGGTCGCCTGATCCCACGCGAGGCCGTCGCCCACTTGCGCCGCTTCGACGAGCACCTTCGGCCAGCGGATCGCCTGAATCTCCGCCTGCAGGGCCGCCGAGGCCCACGCTTTCCCGATCCTGACCTCCTCGGTGTCCCAGGGGCCTCGCCCAACGCGATCGACGCCGATGGCAATTTCGTCCTGCAAGGCATCCCCCCGGGAGCCTGGGACTGTGCGCTCACCTACCACGACGGACCCGACCCGAAGGAGCTCTATTCCCGATCGCTTGCACTCGGCAGGTTGACGCTGGTCGACGGAGACAATCCACCGGCCGAATTCGACATCTCCGCCATGCTGCCGGGAACGCTGGCCGGACTGGTGTTGCACAATGGACTGCCGTTGGCCCACGGCAGACTGCAACTGCGGTCGCCGAGCTTCGGTCACCCGATCGGAACCGATGCCGAAGGACGGTTCCGCCTCGACCTGCCCGCCGCGGAATACCGTGTGGAACTCGCCGGGTCCGCAGCCTTGGCGGCCGACAGTTCGGCCATCGTGGTACGTGGCCAGACCACCGAACACACGTT
>JRYL01014431.1_pt1 | contig 11237 bp, 13 predicted proteins | sample 235391 | NCBI WGS metagenome assembly JRYL01 (sample SAMN03074223, study PRJNA261481) | activated sludge metagenome | biome: Wastewater Treatment Plant; feature: Wastewater; material: Activated sludge; isolation source: activated biomass of a wastewater treatment plant treating wastewater from... ... | reverse complement strand
CGCCCGCGAGTGGGCCGGAAACGGCGCGGTCACCGAGGCCGTGGAGAAGCTTTTGAGCGGCTACGACGCAGATCCGGAGATGGCGGAGAAAATAAACGAACTTGAGATGTGGTTTGTGCCCATGGCCAATCCCGACGGCTATGAATATTCGCGTAACGCCGACCCTGACTGGCGTAAGAACCGCTCTCGCCACGAGGGCTATGACGGCGTGGGAACCGACCTCAACCGCAACTACTCCGCCGACTACCGTTTTCACGGTGATGTCCCGAAGAGAACCGACGACGACTTAGGGGCAAGCGACAATCCCAAGCACCTCACTTTCCGCGGGCCTCACGCCCTTTCGGAGAGGGAAAGTCAGAATATTACCAACTTTATGGACACCCATAAGAATTTAAAGGGTGTACTCGATGTTCACGGTTTCGGCCGCATGATTCTCTTTCCAGGTGTGAAAGACCAGGCACGCGACGCCCACTATCGCTCAGTGGCGGACCGCATCAACGCCGCGCTCGATGAGACAAAGTATACGCCCCTGGCAGTGCCTGAACTTTACCCCACTACCGGAGATATCACCGCTTACGGTGAGAAGAACGGACTGCTCAGCATGGCACTCGAAATCGGTACCTCCTTTCAGCCTCATCCCGATAAGATCAATGACATCACCAACCGCGGTTCTAACGCCATTATCGCGTTCCTCGACCAAGTGGTCGACGAGAACATCGTCGCCTAAAGCGTTTATCCGATGACCGTCGGGGAAAGTTCAACACCGTGAGCCCCCCGCCGGATAATACCGAGCCGAGACTTCGGCCCTCAGAATTTCTAAAGGTCTTCGCCTACTCTAGGCAAGCCATGCGACTGGTCTGGGAGACTAGTCCGAGCCTTGCTTTCTGGTTCTGTTCGCTCACCCTGTTCGCGGGCGCTCTGCCGGGAGCCATCGCCTACGTCTCCAAACTTCTGGTCGACGCCGTGCTGCACGCCTCCAACTCGGCCGACCCGGCGCTGCGAGAACAGGCTTTTCGCATTGTCGGGCTTGAGTTTATACTAGTGGTCTCCCTCTCGGCTCTTCAGCGCGGCCTGAGTACCTGCACGGCTCTCTTGCGTGCCCAGCTTAGCCAGCGGGTCAACCAGATGATTCTAGAGAAGGCGTTAACCCTCACCCTAGCCCACTTTGAGGATGCCAAAACCTACGATAAGCTTAGTCAGGCCCGCCAGCGAGCCTCCAGTAAGCCGCTCTCGCTGGTGGAGCGTACCTTCGGACTCATTCAGAACTGCATCAGCCTCTTCACCTACGCTGCCCTCTTGATCGGCTTTAGCCCCTGGGCGGTGGCGCTTTTGGTGTTAGCCGGGCTACCCGCCTTCGCGGTGGAGACGGCGTTCTCGGGGGCGGCTTTTCGTTTGTTCAAGTGGCAGTCCCAAGAGACTCGTCAACGCGCTTATTTGGAGTGGTTGATGGCGCGAGAGGATTACGTGAAGGAGGTGAAGCTCTTCAACTTAGGTCCCCTTCTACTAGAACGCTTCAACCAGATTTTTCACCGCCTCTATAAGCAAGATCGAGATTTAACGCTTCGCCGCTCCTTCTGGGGGTTCTTGCTCGGTCTCTTTAGTACGGTAGGGCTTTACGGAGCCTTTGCTTGGGTGGTTTACGAAGCGGTGGCCGGGCGTATCTCTTTGGGCGATATGACTATGTATCTCCTCGTCTTCAAGCAAGGCCAGTCCGCCGTGACCGCCTCTCTCTCAGCTATCGGTCTGATGTACGAGGACAACCTCTACGTCTCGAATCTCTACGAGTTTCTGACCGAACCCGTACCGGAATCCCATGGAACGGTTAAGGTGGGTGCGCGCCCTGGAGACGGAGTGAGATTCGAGGGGGTAAAGTTCCAGTATCCGGGGGCCGGCCGGTGGGCACTAGAGGGTATCGATCTCCACCTCAAACCAGGCGAGAAGTTGGCCCTGGTGGGTGAAAACGGGTCTGGGAAGACTACTCTTATAAAGTTACTCACCCGATTGTACACCCCCACCGAGGGCCGTATTCTGCTCGATGGAACCTCGCTTGAGGAATGGGACGTGGACGCTTTGAGAGACCGCGTGGGAGTCATTTTTCAGGATTTCGTACGCTACCAGTTTCTGGTAGGAGAGAATATCGGCGCGGGTGATGTAGAGCACTTTGAAGAGCGCTCGCTTTGGGAAAAGGCCGCTCGGAAAGGGCTGGCGGACGAGTTCATCGACGAACTCCCCAAGGGTTATGATACGCAGTTGGGTCGCTGGTTCAAAGATGGTCGAGAACTCTCCGGAGGCCAGTGGCAAAAGATTGCACTGTCTCGCGCCTTTATGCGGACGCGTTCGGACATCGTCGTTCTCGATGAGCCCACGGCCGCCATTGACGCCGAGGCGGAAACCAAAATCTTCGAGCACTTCCGGGAAGCTACCGCCGACCAGGTGGCCATACTGATCTCACACCGCTTCTCAACCGTGCGTATGGCCGACACCATTGTTGTCCTACAGGACGGAGTGATCACAGAGCGTGGTACTCATGACGAACTTGTGGCGCGGAAAGGTCGATATGCGCAGCTTTTTGAGATGCAGGCGGCGGGATATCGTTGACAGGAGCCCCTTCCCGGGGGCGATCTTAGAGTCGCACGGCCTCGGCTTCACGGATCCAGCCGGTGTCGCCCTTTCGGTTTCTCACCTTGAGCAAGTGCGACTTCTGCTCAAGCACCTCAAGCATCACTCCGTTAATGGTGGCGGTTCCCGCGGAGTCGCCCACTGGTTCTGCCAAGAGTTTGGCCGCCTCGGACACCAGCACCGCTCGCTGGGAGGGCGGATTATTGAAATAGACGAGGGCTAAGAGTAGTGCGAGCACCGCGATTAAGCTACCTATCTGTCCGAGGGGAGCGGGCTTTCCAGACAGGCGAGTCCGAATCCCCAGCAAAAGGGTTCCCAGTGTGACTATGCCGATCGCGATTTGGGCCTCACTCTTGTCCCACAGAGGGGTTCCCTGAACATCGAGTTCCGGGACTTGCGGACCGAGCTTTTCCTTGACCTCGCGAAGCCGGCGCCGAGCCTCGAGGTTGCGTGGCTCGTACAGAAGCGCCTTTTCGAAGCTCGCTCGCGAGCGGGCAAAATGACCCAGGTTTCTCTCCGCCAAACCTTTGTTGTAGAACAGACCGAATCCAATGGTCCCGGCGTTTTCGAGCTGTTCGCAGAGCTTCAGCGCGAGCGCGTCGTCTCTAGATTGGAGCGCCTCTACAGTGTCCTGAAAGGAAGCCTCCTGGGCCCCTGAAGCGCTGGCCCCGAACGAGAGTGCGAGAAAGAGGAGCGCGATATTGAGCAAGACGAGAGGCTTCATAGTTTTAGCTCCTTGCGCAGCGCTTCATACTCCTTTAGCAGATCCTGTAGCAAATTTGTGGAACTTTGCCCGGCGCCGAAGCGTGCGGTCGACACCCGCGTCTTGAGATGCTCAAAGCGAGCGATTTGAGCATCCGTGAGACTCCGTTCACGAAGCTGTTCCTTCCGGCTCTGGCTGTCCGGTGCGGGTGCGGCCTCGCCCAACGCTCGCTCCAGCTCCTCCAGGGATTTGGGCTTTCCTCGCCACTTACCACGGGAACTAGGTCTCAGGCTTGGGAACCAGGCTCGGCGAGAGGTGGAGAGGGCAAGACCGAAGAGACTTAGGGCACCGCTTAACCAGAGAAGTGAAGGGGGAACACGCCCTTGAATTGGAACGATGGGTCCGAGGTCGCCCGCGGGCTGCTCGCTCTCTGATAGGATTTGCCCACCGGCGGCTTCATCGGTGGCCGCCACCCCCGGCTCCACGACCACAGTGAGAGGGGGAACCTTGACGGTCTCGTAGCGCCCTTGGGAGGGGTTGAAGTAGGAGAGTGAGATGCCCTTGAGTCGATGGGTGCCCACCTTGCGCATCTTCAACCGGTAGCGGTAAGTCTTCATGCTCTCGATTCCGTTGCCGAGAACCTGAAGGGAGGACTTCCCGGAGAGCTGCCGCTTCTCTATGCCCTCCCAGTTGGGGAGGTGGGGATAGGGAACGAGGTCGAGGTGCCCGTCCCCTTTCACCGTCACCTGGAGTTCGGTGGTTTGACCGGCTTTAAGGGCGGGGCGATCCAGGTGAGCACTTATCTCAAAATTTTCTCCTACCGCTCCCGTGAACTCGGCGGGGCACCCCTCCTTGGGGAGCGGTAAGACGCGGACTGTCTTAGCCTCGGTGCTGAGCACCTTAGTTTGCCCGAAACGAGCCGTTCGAAGCTGAAGCTGAACCGGCTCTAATGTGTAGGTGCCTTCGGTTAAGGGGTAAAAAGCGATGCGAATCTGGCTCGCGGCATATTGTCGCCCTTCCCGTTCTGTTTGATAGTTCTCCTGAGGAAAGGCCACTGCGAGAAAACCCGTGGGATTCAGCGGGTTATAGTGGGGGTCACCCAAGAGCCGGACCGCGGTGAGGAGCCGCATAGTGTAGAACACCNNAGCACGTCGTCGGGCTGCTCTCGATTGTAGCCGGGAAAGATGGAGGAGGAAGGACTCCAGGGGCTACTGGATTGATAAGAGTAGGTCGAGCCCCCTGTCCCTCCAGGGACTGCGTCTACCACCTCCAGGCGAAGAGTGGGCGTCTGAGTTGTGGTGGCTCCCACGGTCACGTTCATTTCGTGAATGACGTACCTTCCTTTTTCGAGAGGGGTGACCATAAAGTTAAAATCGGTGGAGGCTTGAGTGACGCCGTTAACGCTGGTTAAAGAGTATTGCCGCCCCACGGCCGTGAACTGCAAGCCGCTTGGCGTGGCGCTGGGGACACTCACATCCACCACGTCGCCCACCCCCTGAACTTTAACCGTGAGGATCGCTGTTTCATTGAGTCCAATCCTGTTATTGGAGAGGGAAGCGCTCACTTGGCTTTGACCCGGACCTTGGCCGAGAGCGGGAGCGAGTAACAAGAGGCAGAGAAGAAGAAGTCGCCTTACCACGTTTTCCCTCTCATCGGTGGAGCTTGAGGCTGGACCACGGTAGCGGGACGACCGTCGCGCTCTTGCTGTTTGAAGTACTCGAGAAGCTGGGCTCGCTGCGCTTCTTTTTGAGCGGCTCTCTTCTCCGCCTCGGTGGGTTCGGGCTTTTGCTCCCGCGGTTGCTCACTCTTACCGTCTTTATTTTGCTTATCTTCGCCGCTCCCGTTCTGATCCGGTCGCTGATCTTCGGGCTCTTTTTCGTCCTTGGCCGATTCTTTGTTTTTGTCCTGATCCTTTTGCTGGTCCTCTTGTTCTTGTTGGTCTTCCTTCTGCTTGTCCTCAGACTGATCCTGATCTTTCTTTTCCTGTTGGTCGAGGATCTGCTCAATATTGTAGCGAGCGTCGTCGTCGTTAGAGTCTAAAAGGAGCACCTCCTCATAGGCCGCGCGTGCTTTGTCCATCTCCTGGAGCTTGAAGTGAGAGTTCCCCTTTCCGTAGAGAGCTTTGGTTTTTAAAGACTCGTCTTGGGCTGATTTCGCTACCGAATCGAAGAGCTCCAACGACTCCTTGAACTTCCCCTGTTCGTAGAGCGCCACTCCAAGATTGTAGTCCACTTGGAACTGTTGGTGAGAGTCGAGTTCCTGGGACCGCAACTCTCTATAGAGCCTCTCCATGCTCTCCCAATTCCCTTGAGAGACGGCCTCGGCCACGGCGCCGGCCTGCCATGGGGTGACAGCGGAGGCACCCAAACTCAAAGTTGCAATTAGGATGAGAAGCGTAATTCGAAATGGAGTTTTCATCGTCTTTTGTCAACCTCTTCGGCCAGGAGCGCTATTAAGAACAGAAGTGCGGCTAAACCCAGGAAAAGCTGGAACCGTTCCTGTCGAGCAACCTCGGTCTTACTTCCGAAGTTTCTAGTCTCTCGCTGCTTTAGGCGAGTTAGATAGTTATCCAAACCCTCCGTGGAGGAGTCGAAGCGCATAAACATTCCGCCGCTCACCTCGGCCATCTGTTTGAGGGTGCTCCCGTCGAGTTTGGAGAGTACCGGTTCACCGTTTGGGTCCGTGAGAATACCGGAGCCGGACGGGTCGGGGACGATGGCTCCGTCAGGGGTTCCGATGCCGATGGTATCGATAATGATCCCCTCGGTAGCGGCCTGTTCGGCTTGTTCTATGGGCCGGCTTTCGTGGTCCTCACCATCGGTGAGAAGCAGCAGAATCTTGCTGCCTTCACCTTTTGCCTCACCCAACTCAAAGGTTTGCCGGGCCACTCTCACAGCGTCGCCTAGTGCAGTTCCGGGAACCGGTACCGCCTCAATGGTCATCTCGTCGAGAAAGAGTTCCACCGCATCGGTGTCTAAAGTGAGGGGGCAAAAGAGAAAGGCAGAGCCTGCGAATCCCACCAGTCCGATGCGGTTTCCTTTGAGTTCTTCCACTAAAAAGGCGAGTTCTCGCCGAGCGTTCTCGATACGGGAAGGGGAGATGTCGCCTGCCCGCATGGAGCTTGAGAGATCGATGGCGATAACGATATCAAGCCCCTTCTGCTCCACTGTCTCCTCCACGATCCCCCACTGGGGCCGGGTGAGAGCCACCGCTAAACTTAGAGCAGCCATCCAGAGACAAACGTTGGCCCACGGCTGCAGCCGCGCCCTCTCCTCCCCGTCGTCGAGCAGGAGGTCGTGCATACGAGGCGAGACGAACCCGCCTTCGGAGTCTTTTCGGTGGAGTGCGGAGTGTAGCAGGTAAAAGAGAACCGGTCCCAGCAGTACGAGAACGACGAGAACGAAGGCCCACGGCTGAGCGAAGACGATCTCGTCCCAGCTTAAAGGGATCATACGCGCTCCTTCCGATATCGCTTCCAGGCCAGCGGAATAAGAAGCATGAACGCCGGAACAGCAGTGTAGGCCATCAGCTCTCGATACAGGATCTGAGGTTTCTCCTTGCGATCCACCTTCTCAAGCCGGTCGATCTCGCTATAGATCTCCTGGAGCCCCTCGTTGTTGGTGGCTCTAAACGCCTTGCCCCCGGTGCTGTCGGCGATGCGCATGAGCGTCTCCATGTCGATCCCGGTTGCCGGCAGCAAGCCGCCGGGGGCATCGGAGCCGACTCCCACCGCGTAGATCTTGATGCCGTACTCGGCTGCTAACTCGGCGGCCTTGAGGGGCTCGATTTCACCCGCATTACTGCGGCCGTCCGTTAATAGAATCACCACTTTGGAAGAGCCGGGGAGGTCTTTGAGACGGTTGACGCAGGTGACGATGGCGTTCCCAATGGCGGTTCCGTCGCGTTGAGTGATCCCCGGGTAGATGCGGTCTATGAGAAGCTCTAGGGTGGCGTGATCGGTGGTGAGAGGACACTGGGTGAGGGCGATCGCCGCATACACAACGAGCCCCAGGCGGTCGTCTGGCCGGGACTTCACGAACGCTTTGGAAACGGCTTTCGCGGCCTCGATGCGGTTGGGAGCGAGATCTCGCGCCTCCATGCTCGACGAGGTATCGAGACACAGCAGGATGTCGATCCCCTTTTTCTCTTGAGGCTTCTCTCCAAGGGAGAGTTGGGGGCGAGCCAGGGTTAGAAGGAGCAGAGCCCAGAAAGCTAGGTGAAGTAGGTCTGTGCGACGGCTCAGTCGTAACGGGACCACCGATGGCGACCATTCCACCAGGTGAAGGCTTGAAAAGCCGAGACTCTTGCGTTTGGCTGGGCGGCCTTGGCGCGACCACCAAAGAAACAGCAGAATGAGGGGAAGCAAAAGGAGAACTTCGGGGTGTAGGAGCCTCACGAGCGTACCCTCCTCTTTTCGGCCTTGAGACGGGTCTCCATCTGCGATATGAGATCCGCGACCTCCCGTTGAGCTACGGTCCGTTGAGCGAATTTCACTCTATCGCAGCGGCTAAGGAGGTTTTCCGCCAGGCCCCTCCACTCGGTGCAGCGATTGTCCATAGTTATGCCGCGAAGTAGCTCCTCGCTGGTAGAGGTTTGAGCGGGTAGGCCGTAGGCCCCGGCGAGATAGTCGCGCAGGGTCTCCACGCTCTCAAGGAGCAGAGCTTCAGGCTCTAAGGCCCGACGACGCGCTCGCTTGAGCCTGCGGAGCGCGCGTGATTTGGGCGATCGAAGTCGGTCTAACACCCCGGAGTAGTGGATGAGAGCCGTCAGAAGCGCAAGAGCGGCCAAGGCCGCCGCGGCCCAGCTCCCCACACGTTTCCAAAAATCAGCGGTCGTGAGTTCCACCACCGGCTTTATAGCTCTGATCTCGCCCTGCTTGTCGCCCTCTTTGGCTTGGGCCCCGGTGAACGTGAGGGTTAGTGGCCGGCTTTTGAGCACTCCTTTTTCCATCGGGATCTCCACCGGACCGACGGTGAAATCACCAGGCTCAAATCGTGTAAAAACGAGGTGATAGCGCACTTGGCTACTCTCTGCGCTCGCGCCCACTCCCGAGACCGCGTAAGCGTCAAGCATTCTAGCTCCGGGAACGACGATTCCGCTAGCCGGCGGAGGGGTAAACGTGATGGTGTTATCCCAACTCACGGTGAGCACCAGTTCGGCAGGTTTTCCGAAGGGGAGTGGGTCCTCGGAAAGCACGAGGTTCNNAGTAACGCCGGCTTCATTTGCGTCCTCGGGCGTCGAGAAAGTTTGCCAATACCGGTAAGGGATCAATGTCGGTTTGAAATTCCTGGCAGTCCCAGCGAGTCTTACGCATAAGTTCGAGAAGGGTGAGGTTCCAACTCTCCCAGCGCTTCTGGAATGCGTGCTTCCAGTCGGGGTGGGAGGTGTCGACGCGCACCGTTCGACCGTCGGTCTGATCGCGCAGGGTCAGTACACCGGAGTTAGGAAACCGGCGTTCCCGTTGATCGTAGGTGCGAAGGGCGATCGTTTCGTGGCGAAAGCTCAATTTTCTCAGCGCCGCTTGGAGTTGCTCTAGCTGCGAGACGAGCTCCGGTCGGAGCAGTTCCGGCTGTAAGAAGTCGGAAATCAGGCAGAGAAAACCACGTCGACGGAGCTGGCGAGAGAGTTCTTCTAAGGTTTGCAGCAGATCTCCAGACCCCGTATCTCTCTGCTCGCTTAGCGGCTGCCAAATGGCCTGTAGAAGTCGATTTTTGTGATGGCGCCCCTTGCCGGGAGCCAAGTAGCGGCTGATCTTTCCATCGCTTAAGGCTAGTCCGAGCTTGTCGCCGCTGGCGAGCGCCGTGAGACCCATGAGAGTTGCGAGCTGTTGGGCTAGTTCGCGCTTGGTTTGCTGTCCACTTCCGAAGTTCTGGGAGGGGCTGAGGTCAAGGATCAGCACAACAGAGAGTTCGCGCTCCTCTTCGGAGTNNACTCTCGAAAATCTCGAAACTCGAGGCCTCGCCCTTTGAATCTGCTTCGATAGCGTCCAAGCAGGCGCTGTTGGGCCAGCCTTTGAGCCTTGATCTCTAGCTTGCGGATGAACTGGTCTGCTCGATGGGCGGGGTTATGCTCAGAATCCTCGCGGCGAGAAGCCACTCCGCGTGCCTTCGTGAGGAGTTTCCCGAACATAGGCTCAGGGCACCTCGACGTGTTCCAGAATGGAAGAGATCACACGGTCTGGGGTCCACCCTTCGGCTAGCGCCTCATAGGTTAGAACAAGCCGATGGCGAAAAACTTCATAGACGAGAGCTTTTACATCTTCCGGAGTGACGAAGTTTCGTCCCTCGAGCACGGCGTGTGCTCGGGCGGCCTTCACCAGTGAGAGACTGGCCCGCGGAGAGACGCCGCTCTGAATAAGATTTTGTAGGCCCAGTTTTTCCGGATCGCGAGTGGCGAAGATCAGATCGAGAATGTAGTTCTTCACTCTATCGTCGAGGTAGATGTGAGCCACCATGTTCTGCAGTTTCAAGATCTGTTCGGGAGAGAGGACCGGCTTGGCCTGCGGCGGGGTGGGCGCGGTCATACGGTCGATGATGGCCGATTCTTCCGAGCGGGCGGGGAAGTCCACGGTGACTTTGAGCATAAATCGGTCTACCTGAGCCTCAGGAAGGGGATNNCCTCGTCGGCCAGGATCAGGTTGGCGAACAGAGGCCCCTTTTTGATTTTGAAGTCGCCGCTGCCGGGGTTGTAGATACTTGTCCCGGTCAGGTCGGCGGGGAGGAGGTCAGGGGTGAACTGAATTCGGTGAAAAGTAGCTGCCAACGTATCGGCGAGCGTTTTTAGCATCAGGGTTTTGGCCAGTCCCGGCACCCCTTCAAGCAGGATGTGCCCTCGGGCTAGAAGGCCCACCAACACCCGCCGAACGGCGTGGCGCTGACCCACGATGATGGTCTGGATCTCTCGGCTGAGAGCTTCCGTGAGTTCTCGTGCTTCTTCGGCGAGCTTTTCGCTCGATTCCATCTGTGCGGCTGCGCTACTCATTGACTCTGTTTTCCTCTGGACCGGTCCTTACCCAAGGTGGATGGGGTTCACACCCGGGATTGGACCGGCACAAAAGGCAAAGGTTTCGCGCGAGATGGTAAAAATGAGTGGTATAGTGAGGGGGTGATTTTAGGCCGAGAGACCGAGTTCGTGAGCCTCGTAGTCAAACGTTTCCTCACCGGCGAAGACGCGATCGGCCACCCATTNNAACTGGGGGGCGACCACAAAAAGCCTTCCCGGACATTGAGAGCAGATCACTTCGAGAGCTTCCTCCCAGCCTTGTTCGCCGGCGTGCACGAGGATCACGTCTCGCCCCATAAGGTTAGAGGTGTGGGGATTGACGATCTCGGCCGAGGTGAGAAAGTTCGGTAGAACGTTGGCCAGAGGCCGCATCTCTTGCGAGCTTACGATGGCGGGCTTTAGCAGCCGGCAGTCGCGGAGTTCTTTTTTTACTGTTTCGAGATAAGTCACGTTTATATTGTCCTTTTTACAGTCCCGGGTCCCAGGACCAAAATTTACAACGACCACCCCCTTGCAGGAACACCTAGGTTGGGTTCGTTGGGGTATACGAAAGAAGGGTATACGCTCTGAACCGCCCTACTCGCGGGAGTTTGTCGATTACCCAAACCCGCACCGCGCCCCCGGGTTGCCATGTTCGACCAATTTGGCTATACTTCCGCAAACATTGCGGGTTGCAGAGCGGGACAGTCCATGACTGCCGGACGCGAGTCGGGTTAACGATCCCCCTGCATTGGGATCTTGAGGAAGGACAGTAGTTTGTCTGATAAAGAAGAAGGCATTGAAGTAGAGGGAACGGTCGTGGAGGCCTTCCCGAATGCGAAGTTCAAAGTGGCTCTGGAGAACGGGCACGAAGTGCTGGCTCACGTCTCCGGTAAGATACGCCGTCACTTCATTCGGATTCTGCCCGGTGACA
>JRYL01001381.1_pt1 | contig 11241 bp, 7 predicted proteins | sample 235391 | NCBI WGS metagenome assembly JRYL01 (sample SAMN03074223, study PRJNA261481) | activated sludge metagenome | biome: Wastewater Treatment Plant; feature: Wastewater; material: Activated sludge; isolation source: activated biomass of a wastewater treatment plant treating wastewater from... ... | reverse complement strand
CGCTGCGCCCATCAGGGGCCGCGTCCACTCCTCCCAGGCGCGCGGCACGAACACCGCGCCCAGCGACACGGCGATCAGCGCAAGCCCGGCGACCACGCTGCTGGCGGTGGGCGCCATCTGGCTCTCGAACCCCATCACCCAGGGTGACAGGACCAGCCAGGCGCCCAGCAGCGCGTTGAGCGGGTCCTGCCAATGCTTCATGCTCTTCATGTTCCTCATGGCTGTAACCTCCTGCCGCAATACCGACCAAGCCGCGGCAGCCTGTTAGACAGGCCGGGGGGCCGGCAGGTTCCGCGGCCGCCCGCCTATAATCGCGCCCCGGCAATTTCGCCAGCATGGGTTCCCTCGCCCCCATCCAGGAATTTCTGCGCTCGCTGTGGCCAGAGGTTCCGTCCAAAAAGGATCGTCATGACGCTCGTCCAGGCGCCGCATCCGCGCGTGCCCTTCTACCTCTCTCTCCTGGTGGCGTTCCACATCGCCATCGTCATCGCCAGCAACTACCTCGTGCAGCTGCCCATCACGCTGCTGGGCTTTCACAGCACCTGGGGCGCGTTCAGCTTCCCGTTCATCTTCCTGGCCACCGACCTCACGGTGCGGCTCATCGGCAAGGCGTCCGCGCGGCGCGTGATCCTGCGCGCCATGCTGCCGGCGCTGCTGGCTTCGTACGTGGTGGGCGTGCTGTTCCATGAGGGGCGCTTCAACGGCGCGGGCGCCCTGGGCGACTTCAACACCTTCGTGTTCCGCATCGCCTTCGCCAGCTTCGCGGCCTACGTGCTGGGGCAGCTGCTCGACATCCAGGTGTTCGACCGCATCCGCCAGAAGAGCAGCGCGTGGTGGCTGGCGCCCGCGGCGGCCTCGGTGTTCGGGCAGGCGCTGGACACGGCGGCGTTCTTCGCCATCGCCTTCTGGCGCAGCTCCAACGCCTTCATGGCCGCGCACTGGGTGGAGATCGCCTGGGTGGACTACGCCATCAAGCTGGGCGTGAGCCTGCTGCTGTTCGTGCCCGCCTACGGCGTGCTGCTGGCGGCCGTCGTGCGCTGGCTGCGCCAGGACCCGCTGCCGCTGGCGGCCGCGCGATGAGCGCACCCGACCGGCGCCGCGCGCTGGTGCTGCTGTCGGGCGGGCAGGACTCCGCCACCTGCCTGGCCTGGGCGCTGGCGCGCTACGCCCACGTGGAGACGATCGGCTTCGACTACGGCCAGCGCCACCGCTCCGAGCTCGACTGCCGCCAGCGGCTGCGCGCGGGCCTGCAGGCCATGCCGTGGCCGGGCCGGCTGGGGCTGGACCACCTGCTGACCGTGGACGTGCTGGCCCAGCTGGGCGGCAGCGCCATGACCGAGGAGGTGGCCATCGCCATGCAGCAGGACGGCCTGCCCAACACCTTCGTGCCGGGGCGCAACCTGCTGTTCTTCACGCTGGCCGCCGCGCTGGCCTACCGGCGCGGGCTGCAGGTGCTGGTGGGCGGCATGTCCGAGACCGACTACTCCGGCTACCCCGACTGCCGCGACAACACCCTGAAGGCCCTGCAGGTGGCGCTGAGCCTGGGGCTGGAGCGGCCGCTGACGCTGGAGACGCCGCTCATGTGGATCGACAAGGCCGGCACCTGGGCGCTGGCGCACCAGCTGGGCGGCGACGCCCTGGTCGAGCTGGTCAGGCGCGACTCCCACACCTGCTACCTCGGCCGGCGCGACCGGCTGCACGACTGGGGCTACGGCTGCGGCAGCTGCCCGGCCTGCGAGCTGCGCGCCCAGGGCTGGGCGCAGTGGGCGGAAAGAAACCGCCCTGCCTGCGCATAGGCGGTTATCTTTTTGATAGCTGCCAGCGCTTGATGGGCAAGCGCTGGAGCCCGATTTTCCTCAAAAAATACAGACCAAACCCCTCGCGCCACGCCATCGGGCCGGCGCAGGGGAGTCGTTGAGCGCGGAGTGGTCGCGGCCTGCCTGCCCGAGAGGCCGCGAGACCGACCGGTTTCTGGCTGTTCGACCGGAAATCGGACGGTCGTCCGGGCCTCCCGACCGGCGTCCGTCATATCCTCGTAAACCCTGGGGACATTCCTGAAATCAAGCACTTACACGGCCCTGGCCCCCCCGGGCGGGGCACTGGCATGGTCGTTGCGGTAGCTGCCACGAGCGCAGCAGACGCTCGTTCGATCCACGATTTACAGGAGACCCTTCATGCAAGTGCAATCGAGAGTGCAGGTGATGGGCATCGATGCTGGCGGCACGATGACCGACACCTTTTTCGTCCGAGACGACGGCCGCTTCGTCGTCGGCAAGGCGCAGAGCAATCCCGGCGACGAGTCGCTGGCCATCTACCAGTCGTCGCAGGACGCCCTGGCCCACTGGAAGCGAACCGTCGAGGACGTGTATCCGGAGCTCGTGACCGGCGTCTATTCCGGCACGGCCATGCTCAACCGCGTGCTGTCGCGCAAGGGGCTGGACGTGGGGCTGATCTGCAACAAGGGCTTCGAGCAGACCCATTCGATGGGCCGGGCCCTGCAGAGCTACCTGGGCTACGCCCTGGAAGACCGCATCCACCTCAACACCCACCGCTATGACGAACCGCTGGTGCCGGTGTCGCGCACCCGCGGCGTGACCGAGCGCACCGACGTGCAGGGCAAGGTGGTCATTCCCCTGCGTGAGGACGAGGTGCGCCAGGCCACGCGTGAACTGGTGGATGCGGGCTCGCAGGCCATCGTCATCTGCCTGCTGCAGTCGCACAAGAACGAATCGAGCGAGCAGCGTGCCCGCGACATCGTCCGGGAGGAATTGCGCAGGCTGAAGTCCGACATCCCGGTCTTTGCTTCGGTGGACTATTACCCGTCGCGCAAGGAAAGCCACCGGATGAACACCACCATCCTGGAGGCCTATGGCGCGGAGCCTTCGCGCCAGACGCTCAAGAAGGTCAGCGACCGCTTCAAGAAGCACGGCGCCAGGTTCGACCTGCGCGTCATGGCCACGCATGGCGGCACGATCAGCTGGAAGGCCAAGGAGCTGGCGCGCACCATCGTGTCCGGCCCCATTGGCGGCGTGATCGGCTCCAAGCTGCTGGGCGAGGCCTTGGGCGACGAGAACATTGCATGTTCCGACATCGGCGGCACCAGCTTCGACGTCGCCCTGATCACCAAGGGCAATTTCGCGATCAAGTCCGACCCGGACATGGCGCGCCTGGTGCTGTCGCTGCCGCTGGTGGCCATGGATTCAGTGGGCTCGGGCGCGGGCAGCTTCGTGCGCTTGGACCCCTACAGCAAGTCGATCAAGCTCGGCCCCGACAGCGCGGGCTACCGCGTGGGAACCTGCTGGCCCGAGAGCGGGCTGGACACGGTCTCCGTCTCGGACTGCCACGTCGTGCTTGGCTACCTGAACCCGGACAACTTCCTGGGCGGCGCCATCAAGCTGGACGTGGAGCGCGCGCGCCAGCACATCAAGGCGCAGATCGCCGATCCGCTGGGGCTGTCGGTGGAGGACGCGGCGGCCGGCGTCATCGAACTGCTGGACCTGACGCTCTCCGAGTACCTGCGCGCCAACATCAGCGCCAAGGGCTACAACCCCGCGGACTTCACCTGCTTCTCCTACGGCGGCGCGGGCCCGGTGCACACCTATGGCTACACCGAGGGCGTGGGCTTCAAGGACGTGGTGGTGCCCGCCTGGGCGGCCGGGTTCTCGGCCTTTGGCTGTGCCTGCGCGGATTTCGAGTACCGCTACGACAAGTCCGTGGACGTCGGCGTCGCGCAGCATGCCCCGGATGCGGACAAGGAGGCCGCCTGCCAGTCCCTGCAGCAGGCGTGGTCCGAGCTGGCCGTCAAGGTCATCGATGAGTTCGTGCTCAACGGCTACAAGCCGGAGGACGTGCTCCTGATCCCCGGCTACAAGATGCAGTACATGGGCCAGCTGAACGACCTGGAGATCGTCTCGCCCGTGACCAGCGCGGCCACCGCGGCCGACTGGGACAGGATCGTCGAGGCCTACGAGGCCACCTACGGCCGTGTCTACGCCCGCTCGGCGCGCTCGCCAGAACTGGGTTTCTCGATCACGGGCGCCATCCTGCGCGGCACCGTCGTGACGCAAAAGCCCGTGCTGCCGGAGGACCCCGATGCCGGCGCCACGCCGCCCAGGGAGGCCTATCTCGGCACCCGTCCGTTCTACCGCAAGAAGCACTGGGTCGATGCCGCGCTGTGGCGCATGGAAGGGCTCAAGAGCGGCAATCACATCGTTGGCCCGGCCATCATCGAATCCGATGCCACCACCTTCGTGGTGCCCGAAGGCTTCGAGACGACGATTGACAAGCACCGCCTGTTCCACCTCAAGGAAATCAAGTAAGCAAGTAAATAAGGAGACACACCATGAACATGATGAGCAGCAAGGAAGTGGGCTTTGCCGATCTGCTGAAGAACGGCCAGACACTGAAGGAATTCCGCGACGGAATCATCGAGCGCACCCAGGCGACGGGCCACTACAACGGCCTTGAGACGCTGGAGTTGCGCGACGCCGACCCCATCGGCTACGAGAAGCTGTTTTCCAAACTGCGTGGCGGCCTGGTGCATGCCCGCGAGACGGCCAAGAAGATCGCCGCCAGCCCCATCGTCGAGCAGGAAGGTGAGCTGTGCTTTACGCTCTACAACGCCGTCGGCGACTGCGTGCTGACGTCGACCGGGATCATCATCCACGTCGGCACCATGGGTGCGGCGATCAAGTACATGATCGAGAACAACTGGGAGGCCAACCCCGGCATCAATCCCGGTGACATGTTCACCAACAACGACTGCTCGATCGGCAACGTCCACCCCTGCGACATCGCCACCATCGTGCCGATCTTCTGGGAAGGCCGGCTGATCGGCTGGGTGGGCGGGGTGACGCACGTTATTGACACGGGGGCGGTCACGCCGGGCTCCATGTCCACCGGCCAGACGCAGCGCTTTGGCGACGGCTACATGATCACCTGCCGCAAGACGGGGGTGAACGACGTGCCGCTGCGCGACTGGCTGCACGAGTCGCAGCGTTCGGTGCGCACGCCCAAGTACTGGATCCTCGATGAAAAGACGCGCATCGCGGGCTGCCACATGATCCGGGAGCTGGTCGAGGACGTGATTCGCGCCGATGGCATCGAGGCCTACGAGAAGTTCGCCTACGAGGTGATCGAGGAAGGCCGCCGCGGGCTGCAAAGCCGCATCAAGGCCATGACGCTGCCGGGCAAGTACCGCAAGGTGTCCTTCGTGGACGTGCCCTTCAAGCACGAGGACGTGCAGGTGTCCAACGCCTTCGCCAAGCTCGACTCGATCATGCACTCGCCCTGCGAGATGACCATCAAGGCCGACGGCAAGTGGCGCCTGGACTTCGAGGGCGCGAGCCGCTGGGGCTGGCACACCTTCAACGCCCACCAGGTGGCCTTCACGTCCGGCATCTGGGTGATGATGTGCCAGACCCTGGTGCCCACCCAGCGCATCAACGACGGCGCCTACTACGCCACCGAGTTCCGCCTGCCCAAGGGCACCTGGTGCAACCCGGACGACCGCCGCACCGGCCATGCCTACGCCTGGCACTTCCTGGTCTCGGGCTGGGCTGCGCTGTGGCGCGGCCTGGGCCAGTCGTACTTCAGCCGCGGCTACCTGGAAGAGGTCAACGCGGGCAACGCCAACACCTCCAACTGGCTGCAGGGCGGGGGCATCAACCAGGACGGCGAGATCCATGCGGTCAACAGCTTCGAGGCCAGTTCCTGCGGCACCGGCGCCTGCGCGGTGAAGGACGGCCTGAACCATGCCGCCGCCATCTGGAACCCGGAGGGCGACATGGGCGACGTCGAGATCTGGGAGATGGCCGAGCCGCTGCTCTACCTGGGCCGCAACGTGAAGGCCAACTCGGGCGGCTACGGCAAGTACCGCGGGGGCTGCGGCTTCGAGACCCTGCGCATGGTCTGGAATGCCCAGGACTGGACCATGTTCTTCATGGGCAACGGCTACATGAACAGCGACTGGGGCCTGATGGGCGGCTACCCCGCGGCCACGGGCTACCGCTTCGAAGCCCACACGACCGGCCTGGAGCGCCGCATCGCCAACGGGGAAAGCGTGCCGTTGGGCGGGGACATCGACCCGGGCGCGCCGACCTACGAGCACCACATCGATGCCACGGCCCAGGTCAAACGCGACAAGCAGTGCATGACCACCGAGGACTGCTACGACAACCACGACCTGTACCTGAACTACCTGCGCGGCGGCCCCGGCTTCGGCGACCCGATCGACCGTGATCCCAAGGCCATCGAAACCGACCTGAACCAGAAGTTCCTGCTGCCAGAGTACGCGCAGAAGGTCTATGGCGCGGTGTTCACCCAGGATGCCAAGGGCGTCTACACGGTCGATGCAGCCAGGACCCAGGCCCGCCGCGCGGAAATACGCAAGGAACGCCTGGCGCGCGCCCTGCCCACGCGCGAATGGATGAAGGAAGAGCGCGAGCGCATCCTCAACAAGGACGCCTCGACCCAGGTGCAGCACATGTTCGCCAGCAGCTTTGGGCTGTCCGAGAAGTTCACGAAGCAGTTCAAGGACTTCTGGAGCCTGCCGGACGATTGGGTGCTGCGCGAGGAAGACCTGGGCGTGCCGACCTACGGGTCCAAGTACCGCATGGACCTGTCGCTGCTGCCAGACGTGACGACCGTCGTGCAGGTGGAAGAGTAATCACATCAATCAAGGAGTCAGCAAATGTCAACCTATACCAACGAGCAGGTCGCTCGCCTCGTGGATGGTTCCCTGGACTGGGAGACCACCTTTCGCATGCTCTCCATGCCCAAGGACGGCAGTCGCTTCGGGCAATACCTGGCGGCACTGCAGGCGCAGGTGAAGTTCCCGGACCGCATCGTCCTGCCCCTGGGGCCGCATCTCTACATCGTGCAATCGGCCAAGACCAAACAGTGGGTGACGCAGTGCGATTGCGGCCATGTCTTTGGCGACTACCGCGAGAACTGGAAGATGCACGCTCACATCTACGTGCGCGACACGGAGGCCGCCATGACCGAGGTCTACCCGAAGCTGATGGCCCCGGACACGAAGTGGCAGGTGTACCGCGAGTACTACTGCCCCACCTGCGGCACCATGCATGACGTGGAGGCGCCGACACCCTGGTACCCGGTGATCCATGACTTCGAGCCCGACATCGAAACCTTCTACAAGGAATGGGTGCACATGCCACTGCCTGAACGGGCCGATTGACCCGGTAGCGGCGAGCGGCGGCCTGGCTGGTGGCATCCGGCCAGGCCGCGCCCGTCGAATCCTGAAGATCCCTTGGGGCCGGCGTGAGCCGGCTCCTTTTCACGTTTTTGCCAACCCTGCAGGAGACTGATATGACCGCCATGATGAAAGCCGCCGTCTTCGTGGAAAAAGGCCGCATCGCGCTGGCCGACAAACCCATTCCCGACGTTGGGCCCAACGATGCACTGGTGCGCATCACCACCACCACCATCTGCGGCACTGACGTGCACATTCTCAAGGGCGAGTACCCAGTGGCGCCAGGGCTGACCGTAGGCCACGAGCCCGTGGGGGTGATCGAGAAACTCGGCAGCGCCGTGCAGGGCTACCACGAAGGCCAGCGCGTGATTGCCGGTGCCATCTGCCCCAACTTCAACAGCTATGCCGCCCAGGACGGCTACCCGAGCCAGGACGGCAGCTACCTGGCAGCGCGCGGCCTGTGCGGCTGCCACGGCTACAAGGCCACAGCGGGCTGGCGCTTCGGCAACCTAATCGATGGCACGCAAGCCGAGTACGTGCTGGTGCCTGACGCCCAGGCCAACCTGGCACCCATTCCCGACGGCCTGACCGACGAACAGGTGCTGATGTGCCCGGACATCATGTCCACCGGCTTCAAGGGTGCAGAAAACGCCAACATCAAGATCGGCGACACCGTGGTGGTGTTCGCCCAGGGCCCCATCGGCCTGTGCGCCACGGCCGGTGCGCGCCTGCTGGGCGCCACCACCATCATCGCCGTGGACGGCAACGACCATCGCCTGGGCATCGCCCGGAAGATGGGCGCCGACGTGGCGCTGAACTTCCGCAACGTGGACGTGGTGGACGAGGTGATGAAGCTCACCGGCGGCAAGGGCGCCGACAGCTCCATCGAGGCGCTCGGCACCCAGGCCACGTTCGCACAGGCCATGAAGGTGCTCAAGCCCGGCGGCACACTCTCCAGCCTGGGGGTGTATTCAGAGGATCTGTCGATCCCCCTGGCACAGTTCGCCGCCGGCCTGGGCGACCACACCATCCGCACCGCGCTGTGCCCCGGCGGCAAGGAGCGTATGCGCCGCCTGATGAACGTGATCGCCTCCAACCGCCTGGATCTCGGCGTGCTGGTGACGCACCAGCGCAAGCTGGACGACATCGTCGAGGCCTACGATCTGTTCTCCAACCAGCGCGACGGCGTGCTGAAGATCGCCATCAAGCCGCATTGACTGTGTGCCGCGCACAGCCTTCCCTGCGCCGGGAAGGCTGTGCGGTGGGTTTGGAATAATGCGGTGCATCCCCACGAAACAGGCCGGGCACACGGCCTCAGGAGACAAGCATGGCGCCTGAAAGAAAGGATTTTTTCTCCAATCCCCAGGATGAGTCCGATGTCATGAATGCGTGGCACTCGTTCCTGGGCGGAGGGGACCGGCCCGTCGACGCGCTGCGTGCCTTGGTGGATGCCTCCTGGCAGCGCTCCCTGGAGGCCAGGGTCGATCCACGCCTGCGTAGCGGCCCCACGCCGCTTGCCGAGGGCGAGCTGTATCTGCTGCGCGAACGTCAGCGCGAGCTGCTCGAAGCCAGTGCCCCCGTGATGGCCCATGCGCGTGTCTTTCTCGCGGAAACTGGCACCTTGATGGCGCTGGCCGACACCCGTTGCACCATCCTGAGCACCGAGGGCGATCTTCCGGCCATCGACTCGGCCGAGACCATCCACCTGATGCCCGGCGCGACGTGGTCGGAGGGCGTGTGCGGCACCAACGCCATTGGCACGGCCCTGGCCGTGGGCAAGCCGGTGCAGATCCACAGCGCCGAGCATTTCTGCGAAGGCATCAAGCGCTGGACCTGTTCGGCCACCGTGCTGCGCCATCCGCTGGACGGTGAGGTGGTGGGGGTGCTCGATGTGTCAGGGCTGTCCCAGACCTACAACCGTCAGACGCTGGCGCTGGTGGTCACGGCCGCCAGCCGCATCGAGGCCCGGCTGGCGGCCGCGGAAATGGAGCGGCGTTACCGTCTGCTCGACCGGGCCATGGGGCGTCTTTCCAGCGGCGACGGCGTGGTGTTGTTCGACCGGCGCGGAAATGTGGTCAGGGCCAATGAGCATGCCGCTCTGGCCATCCGTTCGGCAGACGGTGAGATGGAGCTGGCACAGGGCCGGCGCCGTGTGCCCGGGTTTGCCGTGGGGCAGCAGGGACAGCTTGCCGCGGGCCTGCTGCCGTCCTGGGTGAAGCCCGAATGGATAGAGCCCCTGATCGTCGATGGCAAGCCCTTGGGCACGCTGCTGGTCGTGCCTCGCACCCCCGCTTCAGGGCGGCGTGCCGGCGCAGGAGGCACAGCGGCCGGCGCCGCGCCTTGCAGCGGCATGGCGGCCGATCCGTTTGCCGCCATCGTCACCATGGATGCGGGCATGAATGCCGCCATCGCCAAGGCACGCCAACTGGCCCGCACGCGCATGCCGGTGCTGCTGCAGGGCGAGACGGGTGTCGGCAAGGAGGAGTTTGCACGGGGCATTCACGGCGACAGTGGCGGGCCCTTCGTGGCCTTGAACTGTGGCGGCCTGTCGCGCGAGCTGCTGGCCAGCGAATTGTTCGGCTATGCAGACGGAGCGTTCACCGGCGCACGCAAGGGGGGGATGCTTGGAAAGATCGAAGCTGCCGATGGCGGGACGCTGTTTCTCGATGAAATCGGAGAAATGCCGCTGGATATGCAGCCCAACCTGCTGCGGGTGCTCGAACAGGGCGAGATTTACCGGCTGGGTGAAAACACGCCGCGCCGCGTGAACTTTCGGCTTGTAGCGGCCACGCACCGCGACTTGCGCCAGGACATCGCCGCAGGGCGCTTTCGCATGGACCTGTTCTACCGGATCGCCGTCACCAACCTGCGCATTCCCGCGCTGCGCGAGCGCCAGGGCGACGTCGAGGTGCTGGCGCAGCATTTTCTTGAGCGCTTCAGGCGCGCGCAAGGCCGGGGCCCCGAGCGCATCACCCCCGACGCCTTGAGGGTCCTGCGCTCCTACCCGTGGCCGGGCAATGTGCGGGAACTGCGCAACCTGGTGGAAGGCCTGGTGCTGCTTTGCGAGGAGCCTTCCGTCACCTGTGCCCATCTGCCGCATGAATTCCAGGCGGTGCACGATGCCGTCCAGCCCGGTTCCTGCCATCCGGCGGGCGCGATGTCCATGGCGGAGGGCGAGGAGGATTTGATCCGGCGCGCCATCCGGGCGAGCGAGGGAAACCTTACCCTGACTGCGCGCAAGCTGCAGATCGCCAAGAGCACGCTGTACGCCAAGATGCACCGCTACGGCCTCTCGCGCGACGATAAATAAGCAAATACAAAACCGCCCGGCGGCGACGCCGGGCGGTTTCCTGTTTTGATAGCTGCCAGCGCTTGCCTGGTAAGCGCTGGAGGCCGATTCGATGCTTATTTTTTGGCGCTGCCGTCTTCCAGCTGCGCCAGCGCCGCGTTGCCGCCCAGCGACAGCAGCCCGGCGCGCGCGTACACGCCCAGCTTGCCGCGCGTGTCGGAGATGTCGAGGTTGCGCATGGTGAGCTGGCCGATGCGGTCCAGGGGGCTGAACGGCGCGTCCTCCACCTTCTCCATCGACAGGCGCTCGGGCGCGTAGGTCNNCTCGCGCAGCATGATGGCCTGGGGGTCGAACCAGCGGCCCTGGTACAGCAGGCGGCCCAGCTTCAGGCCGTTGAGGCGGTACTGCTCGATGGTGTCCTCGTTGTGGATGCCGGTCACGAGGCGCTCGTAGGCGATGTGCAGCAGCGCCATGCCCGGGGCCTCGTAGATGCCGCGGCTCTTGGCCTCGATGATGCGGTTCTCGATCTGGTCGCTCATGCCCAGGCCGTGGCGGCCGCCGATGCGGTTGGCCTCCAGGAACAGCTCCACGGGGTCGGCGATCTCCTTGCCGTTGAGCGCCACGGGCTGGCCCTCGTCGAAGGTCACCGAGACCTCCTCGGCCGGCACCTCCACCTCGGGCTTCCAGAACGCCACGCCCATGATACGGATAGGCGTTTTAACCGCATGAGGCCAAGTAT
>JRYL01003141.1_pt1 | contig 11251 bp, 11 predicted proteins | sample 235391 | NCBI WGS metagenome assembly JRYL01 (sample SAMN03074223, study PRJNA261481) | activated sludge metagenome | biome: Wastewater Treatment Plant; feature: Wastewater; material: Activated sludge; isolation source: activated biomass of a wastewater treatment plant treating wastewater from... ... | reverse complement strand
TCGCTGAGCGTTTCTCTCTCCCTTAATGCTTCAATGGCGACTTTGGCCTTGAAGGCATCGGTAAATTTTCTTCTGCTTTTTTTCATAATTATACGAGTTAAAATTAATCATTATTTTCAACTTAACCCGTGGTCCGAATTTTGGGGAGTATTATAGGTACACCTTGTTCTTTCAACTCATTGATAATTGCTTCCTTCTTGTCTGATTCTTTCCACCTTTGCAGGAAATCTTCCAAAGATTTGAAATTATCTTTCAGCCTTTCGCGAGAAAAATCTTTGAGATTCATGGTTACAATCTTACCTTCTCTGTCAAAATAAATCTCTCTGACATTCAGCACGGTCACGTCAACGCCATTTATATACACTTTTTGAATTCCTCTATCCATTTCACGATCCAGTCCGCTGCCGGGTTCAGCAGTGACAGTAGGCTGTTCGTCGATCAAATCCGAATATCTGTCTTCGGTATCGGTTTCCTCTTCCTCTGTGAAATCTTTTAATTCATCATCCTGATCAAGTATCTTAATTCTTTCGGGAATACCGTCAAATTTGGGATCTGAAAATAAATCAGTAACATTTCTGAAATCGAGAATTGTAAAATACATTTTTCCATATTCTTCATTTACTCTGGTTCCGCGACCAATAATCTGTTTGAATTTGGTCATTGAAGCAATTTCAGAATCCAGGACAATAATCCTGCAGGTCTGTGCATCCACTCCTGTTGTCATCAGTTCGGATGTTGTTGCAATTACAGGATAAGTCTGTTCGGGATCAATGAAATTGTCGAGTTCTTTTTTTCCTTCATCATTGTCTCCAGTTATGCGCATGACATATTTATGATTTTTAGCCATCAGATCAGAATTTAGATTTGCCAAAGCAGTTCTCATCCTTTCGGCATGATCTATATCCTGACAAAAAACAATGGTCTTACTGTAACGATCGGAATTTTTCAAAAATTCGGTTAATTTTTGAGCAACAATTTGAGTCCGCTCATCAATAACCAAATGACGGTCAAAATCCTTTCGATTATATATTCGGTCTTCTATGATATGGCCGTCTTTGTCCAACTTATTTTTTTCGGGTCTGTATCCTTCCAAATCCACATTGATCCCTACTCTGACTACCTGATAAGGCGCCAAAAATCCGTCATCAATTCCCTGTTTTAGCGTGTAAGTATAAATTGGATCTCCAAAATACTCCGAATTTGAAGTTACCTTATCTTCTTTAGGAGTTGCAGTCAGACCAATTTGAGCTGCCGAACCAAAATATTCCAAAACCTCTCTCCAGGCTGAATCCTCTCTAGCGCTTCCTCTATGACACTCATCCACCACAATCAAATCAAAAAAGTCCCGACTAAATTGTTTAAAAATATTCTGTTCTTCTTCAGTTCCGGTCAGTCCCTGATAAATAGCCAGATAAATTTCATAAGACTTATCGACCTCTCTGTTTTTAACAATGGTCATTTTATCCCGAAAATTCTTGAAATCTCCTCTTTGAGTCTGGTCAATCAACGAATTCCTGTCCGCAAGAAAAAGTATTCTTTTTGCTTTTTTTGCTTTCCATAATCTATGAGCTATCTGAAAAGCAGTATATGTTTTCCCTGTACCGGTGGCCATTACAAGCAAAATCCTTTTTTGACCTTTGGCAATTGCTTCTATTGTTTTGTTAATTGCATTTTGCTGATAATATCTCGGAGTTCTGCCCGAGCCGTCAAAGAAATAATCCTGTTCCACGATCTCTTTCGCTTCCACAGTTTTAATCTCTTTATGATTTAAATATTTTTTCCACAATTCTTCGGGTGAAGGGAATTCATTCAGTTCCAACTCGGTCTCTATATTTTCAGAATTGGTTTTGTCATGAAATACAAATCGATCACCGTTTGTGGCAAAAACAAAAGGAATATCCAATATATCGGAATACGCCAATCCCTGCTGCATTCCCGCACTGACTTCATGATTGTTGTCTTTAACTTCAATGATACCTATCGGAATATTGGGCTTGTAATAAAGAATGTAATCCGCACGTTTGCGCGGTCCTCTGGCAGATAATTTCCCTCTGACAATAATACGACCATCAGTAAAACCAACTTCTTCCCTGAACTGACGCATTTTATCCCATCCTGCATTTTCAATTGCCGGGGTAATGTATTTGGTGCAAATATCTCTTTCAGATAATTCTTTTTTATTCATCTTTTATCCGGTTCTGATTAGTAAAGAATGGTTAAAGATATAAAAAAAGAGGTTTTTATCGTGATTTGAATATTCCAATCCTGAATTTATTCGGTTTTTCAGGAATCAAATCAATTTTCAAATCGTTCTGAAAACTGATTCAAAATCTCAACAAACTCCTCCGGCAGTTTGTCAATCACAAAATCTGCAATTTCCTCGGGAACTCCGCCGTAAAAAGCAGCCGCCATGCCGCCGGTGATGCAGGCAATGGTGTCCGAATCTCCGCCGACTGATATCGCCAAACGGATTGCGTTTTCATAATCAGTGCTTTCCAAAAATGCAACGATAGCCTGAGGAACCGATCCCTGACAGGTTTCGTCAAACTGATAATCCGGACGGATCTCGTCAATCGTAAAATCAAGGTCATAGCCAAATTCTGATGTGATATAATCTTTGATCTGCTGTTTTGATTTTCCGGTTCGGGCAAGAAATATGGCAGCCGCAACCGATTGGGCACCTTTGATTCCTTCGGGATGATTGTGGGTAACTTCAGCTGACTTTTTTGCCATTTCCAAAACGGTTTCCAAATCGTCAAAAGCAAATCCCACCGGACTGACACGCATTGCTGAGCCGTTTCCAAAACTGTTGTAGGGTTTCATTTCATCGCTGTACAGCCAGCCTGCAAATCTGCCGCCATAACCGCGACCCGGATAATCATTTCCGTATTCCCAGATCGTTCCGGCAAAATCTTTTTTGTTTAGAATCGCATCTGCAACCGCAATTGTCAGAACGCTGTCGTCGGTAAAAAAACATTCCGGATTGAACAGTTCAAATTCGGTGGATCTATTATTGTTCCATTCAAATACGGATCCGATCACATCGCCGGCTACTGCGCCCAATATGGTGTTTGAAATTTTATTTCTGTTTTGTTTGTTTGTTGTATTCATGATTTTTAATTTTTTTAGTTGTTTTCAAATATCAAATCTACGGTTGATTTCATCTCGTTTGCTATATTTTTCAAAGGTTCTCCAAATTCATTTCCTCTGTTGACAAAAACTTCTGCTAGTGACTGATAATACCATCTCTGATCTTCTTTTCCGGCATTGAATCTTGTCCAAAGATCATCTCCAAGTTTTCTGTAATCCTGCAGAATGGCTCTTGTATTGTCCAGTTTGTCGGCACATGAAACCAGCAGTTTATCCACGCTGTCGGTCTTTTGAAGCGAATCGATGGTATGCTGTTTTCTTTCTTTCCAGCCGGCTTCTTCCTGATCGCCCGTTTCAAGCTTTTCCTTTTCGGATGCAGCCGCAACCAGTTCTGCCACCCGGTTTCCAAATTTAAGTCTGATCACATCCAGACTGACCGGCGTATCCTCTACCGCATCATGAAGTATCCCGGCAACAATCACCTCCTGACTGCAGCCGTTTTCACAAAGAATCTTCATCACATTGGTGAGATGGCTGATGTATGGAATGTTGGTTCCCTTTCTGTAGTGTCCTTCGTGGGCCTCTGCAACGAATTTAATTGCTCTGAAAATCATATTTTAAAATTTTAAGTTAAACTCAAATTGAATTCAAACCGTTTTTGATGCAATGATAAAACCTGGCTGTGCAATGAAACTGCACACTCAATTTTAAATGATCATCACTGCTCTTTTTCGGCTCGATGTCTTCCGTTTCCGAACACAAGCTTTTTTTCGAAAAGACGCTGTCTTCGGTTTTGTTAAAATTGTTTCTTTTTGTTTTACAAAACTTTTCCCCGAAAAAGGGCTCATCATTTGGCCACCATCGCCTGCCGGCAGGTTGGCAGCACTTATTGTGCTTCTTGATGACTTTGCATATTTACGGAATTTTTTAATTTTTTCCGAGTTTTTGCTGTGTTTGTTTTAAATCTTCCCGATAGTCAATTGAATTGGCTAATGACCCATTTCTGATTTCAAAGTTAAAGGTAGATAGTGTCAAAATGTGTCGTTGGAAAATTATTCCTGAAGAATTTTTGTGTTAAACCATTTTTATTCCAACTGAAGAATTATACTTTCTTTGTTTTCTGATTTCGGAAGGTGTCAATCCGTATTTGTCTTTGAAAATCTTTGAAAAATAACTTTTACTGCCAATTCCAACCCTGTAGGCAATTTCAGAAAAATCAAGGTCAGTATTTTTGATCAGGATTTCGGCTTTGTCCAATCTCTTTTGCTGTACAAACTGGTTGACTGTCATACCGTAAACTTCTCTGAATCCGGCCTGCAGCTTGTTGTTGTTTAAACCCACCTCGACCGCAAGCTGACCAACTGATTTAAATTCTTTGATTTCAGAATTGATGATCAAGGCAGCCTGCCGAATCAGTTCCAATTCTCTTTTTCTGATCAGTCCCTGTTTGTTTTCGGGCGATTTTGCATCATAATATTCCAAAATCTGAATAAAAAATATATTGTAGGATTGACCGTGCAGCAAAATATTTTCCTGAAAAGAAGATCCTTTAAAATCATGAATTTTTGAGAAAATCTCGGCTGTTCTCAAACTGTAATTTCCCAAATGATAGAAATAATTTCTGCCATTGACATCCTGAAAAAGACTTCTCAAACCGGGTTTTAGCTTTTTAATTTCACAACTCAAAAGGTTTTTGAATTTCTTTCGGTCAATTTCCAAATTGTTGATTCTTGTTTTTACAGATTTCTTAAACCGAATGATATGACCTTTATTTTTACTGCTTGCCACAATGATATTTTGCAAAACTTCTACCTTATGATTATCTTCAGAATCCTGAAAACGGTGCAAAAACCCGCCTTCTTCGCAAAACATAAATTTCAAAGGATGAACCTCATCAACAATAAATTGAAATTCGGTATCTTCATTAAATGTACAATCATACATGAGCAGACCGATTCCTTCCGGAAAGTTGATTCCACGAATTTGACCTTCGCCGTATTCCTTTGGAATTTTCAAAATGTATTCTTCACATGACTGATGAAATTCTGTGTTCATTTCAGTTGCAAGATCTGACAGAATATCTTTGAAAGGAATCGAATGACTGATAATCTCTCTCATAAATTATTGAATAAATAGTTCAATCAAATTTAGTAGAAATTCCGATTGCCGGGGAAAATAATTTTAGCGATCAGAATCTCGAGTTAAAGCTCAATATGGGTATTGTTTTTAAGAAGTTGAAAATTCGGTTCAATTCTAATTTAAGTTCAATTGTCAAACCAAAGAAACTCAAAAAAACAGTCAAATTTTCAATTAAAACAATCAAAATTCCAACCCAACTGTCCATTTATGTTAATTTTTGTTTCAATTCAGTTAATCCAAAATTATTAGAACTTCGGATTGATGTTTAATTTTACACCATAGAAAAAAACAATAATTATGAGATCAATACTATGGTTGGTTGCAGTAATATGCATCATAATTTGGGTTCTCGGACTCATTGGAGTCGGCGGAGGAATGGGTATGGGACAACTGATCCACATACTGCTTGCAATTGGTATTATAATTATATTGTACAATATAATTTCAGGGCGAAAGCCATTGGAATAGTGAATTTATTTATTAACCCTTAAAAACAATAAAGATGAGTGAATTAAAATGGAGAGGAAGATGGAACGAAATCAAAGGTAAAGTAAAACAGGCTTATGCCGAGTTGACCGATGATGAACTGAAACTTCAGGAAGGAAAGGAAGATGAACTTTTAGGCAGGATACAACAAAAAGCCGGAAAGACAAAAGAAGAAATTGAAAACTGGCTGAACAGTCTGTAGACAATTGATTTAAAGTCCATTTAAGTAAATCTTTAGGTTGGTTTTTCGATTAGTTAACTAGTTGAGAATATTTGCTTGAAATTGCAGCCGTTTCAAAAATTCAAAACTTTGAGGCGGTTGTTTTTTTATGCCTGAAAATCAAAAACCATTTATCAAAAAAAGTACACACATCTCTTCGGCTGCTTATTTTTATGGAATCGCTTCAGGATTCAAATTAAATTTCATTTTAAGACTGGGTGATCATTAGTCATAAAAAAACACCTACATCTCAGCAAGTGTTCGTGTTTCTCTTGGTGATCGCGACAGGATTCGAATCCCGTTTTAAGACGAGACAGGCTCTGAGACCTTCCCGTCTCAGACGGGATGCTCTATCCGGCTGAGCTGAAATTAGTAATAAAAAAAACACCTACATTTCTGCAAGTGTTTGTGTTTCTATTGGTGATCGCGACAGGATTCGAACCTGTGACCGTCTGCTTAGAAGGCAGATGCTCTATCCAGCTGAGCTACGCGACCTAATTTTTATTTCAATCGAGTCTGTGACCTTCCCGTTTCAGACGGGATGCTCTATCCAGCTGAGCTACTGGACCATGATTTTCAATTCTAAGAACTGAGACCTTCCCGTCTTAAACGGGATGCTCTATCACATCGACAGAGCTACACAGTCTCTAAAAAATCTCAAAATCAGTTGTGAAACTGAATATTTTGAGATTTCTGTCGGGGTGGCAGGATTCGAACCTGCGACCTCCTGGTCCCAAACCAGGCGCGATGACCGGACTACGCTACACCCCGTGTATTTCAAATTCTGCGGAGAGACAGGGACTCGAACCCTGGCATCGGTTTCCCGATGACAGATTAGCAATCTGCTCCATTACCACTCTGGCACCTCTCCCCAACTTTTGAATCTTACTCCAAAAGCGGACGCAAAAATAGTCCTATACTTTTGTATTTGCAAATTGTTTGAACACTTTTTTGTTTTTTCAATTCCATTTCTTTTTAACTAATTTTGTTTCATAAAATTAATCCTATGAAATTTAAATCGTTGTGCGCGCTGCTCACCATTTTTATTCTTACTTCATGCGCAAGCCGTCAGCCGAAAATTATTAAAAAAATTATCAGAGATACAGTCGTAATCAACAAGATTACAGATAAATACGAATCGGTCAGAATGGCCAATCTCGACAAATACAAGATTTCTTCCTCTCATTATCCCGCCGTCGGACAGGATGAAAGAGTCAGATTTCTGGTGCTTCACTATACCGCACTCGACAATGACAGATCGCTCAATGTGCTGACTTCACAGCAGGTAAGCGCACATTATCTGGTTCCAAATGATTTCACGGATTCAATTTATATATTAGTCGACGAGACAAAACGTTCATGGCATGCCGGTCAGAGTTACTGGAAGGGAATCAACAATATCAATTTTTCGTCGATCGGGATTGAAATTGTAAATGATGGCTATTATGAGGGTGAAATTACAGAAAGCAATCCCACCGGCTGGTATTTTTACGGCTATCCGAATATGCAGATCAAAAAGGTGGCTGCTTTGGCCAAAAATATCATCGACCGATACAAAATCGATCCGGTCAATGTGCTTGCCCATTCGGATGTGGCGCCTCAGAGAAAACAGGATCCCGGTCCGAAATTTCCGTGGAAACAGCTGTATCAGGATTACGGAATCGGTGCATGGTATGAGGATGCTCACAAAAATATCTATCTGCCCAAATTTCCGTACGATCAAATTGAAGATTTTGAATTTATACAAACCGTTCAAAGCGATTTGAACAAATACGGTTATGAAATTCAAAAAACAGGCGTATGGGACGATCAGACCAAAAAGGTGATTATGGCTTTTCAGTATCATTTCAGACCCGAAAGATGCGACGGTGTAATGGATGCCGAAACCTGGGCGATTCTTCAGTCGCTGATCCTGAAATACAGAAACTGATATGAAACCGCTGTTATCCATATTGACCATTCTTTTTCTCTTTGGAATTTCAAATGCACAAAAAGCAGATCATTTTTCAAAATCCGAAAAACATTTGATCAAAACCAATCGGACCGAAATGATGCGGGTTTACAATCTTTCAAATCCGTCTGATTCGATTGTTCTGAAATCGGTTTCAAAACCTGTCCCGCCAAAAAGCAAAATCACAAAACTGCTTGCCGAGAGAATGCTGATGTCGGTCAATGATCCGGATAATAAAGGTGTCGGAATTGCAGCTCCTCAGGTCGGAATCAACAGAAGAATGATTTTGGTTCAGAGATTTGACAAAACCGGAGAGCCTTTTGAAGTTTTTCTGAATCCAAAGATTGTTTCTGGTTCAAAAGAATGGCAGCGCGGACCCGAAGGCGATTTGTCATTTGACGAAAGAGGTCAGGTGATGAGACATTTTTCAGTCGATGTCAGTTATCAGAATCTGAAAGGTGAAACCATTACAGAAACCATCAAAGGTTTTACGGCCGTGATTTTTCAGCACGAGAGAGATCATTTGGACGGAATCCTGCTGACAGACAGAATTAAAGAACAAAAAGAAATGAAATTTGAACCGGTTCCGGGTGAATCAAATCTGTATGAATTGAAATCAGACAATTAAAATTTCAATACATCAGATAAATCTTTGATTTGTTTTTCCAGCCTGCTTTGCTTTCATATTCGACAAAATAAATCTTCAGATCTGCCTGGCTTTCGTAATCGACAAAATAGATTTTTTTGTCCGCCTGTGAAGAATATTCGACAAAGAACCATTTGCCGTCATTTTTTCCTGCCTGACTTGAATAATCGACTTTATAAACCAAAAGATCAGCCTGACTTTCATAATCGACCACAAAGACTTTGACATCTGACTGGCTTTCATATTCGACCGAAAAAACTTTTTGTCCGAATAAATTAAAGGATAAAATTGAAATCAGAATTGTAAAATAGGCTTTCATCTTTGGGTGAAATTTTGGTTTGACTGCTGACTGATCATCAATAAATAAGCCAATCAGAATCCGCAGATTCAGCCGAATTGAGCCGATGCTGTCATTCTGTCATAAAATTATGTCAAATCAAGCCCTTCCGTTCATTGGCACAATCATTGACTTTTAAGAGAAAAAATTAAATAAAAATTTAAACCAAAAAATATGAGCAAGATTATAGGTATAGACTTGGGTACGACAAACTCCTGTGTAGCCGTAATGGAAGGCAGCGATCCGACCGTTATTCCAAACTCGGAAGGAAAGAGAACTACACCTTCTATCGTCGCTTTTGTTGACGGCGGTGAAAGAAAGGTGGGCGATGCTGCAAAAAGACAGGCGGTAACCAACCCTACAAAGACTATTTTTTCCATCAAAAGATTTATGGGAACCAAGTTCTCAAATGACACAAAAGAAATTGAACACATTCCTTATAAGGTTGTAAAAGGTGACAATGACACGCCGAGAGTAGAAATCGACGGTCGTGCTTATTCACCTCAGGAAATCTCAGCAATGATTCTTCAGAAAATGAAGAAAACCGCGGAAGATTATCTGGGTCAGGAAGTAAACCGTGCGGTGATTACAGTTCCGGCATATTTTAATGATGCACAAAGACAGGCAACCAAAGAAGCGGGCGAAATCGCAGGTCTGAAAGTTGAAAGAATCATCAACGAACCGACTGCAGCCGCTTTGGCGTACGGTCTGGACAAAGGAACCGGTGACAAAAAGATTGCGGTTTATGACCTGGGTGGCGGTACTTTCGATATCTCTATCCTTGAATTGGGTGACGGTGTTTTTGACGTTTTGTCAACTGCAGGGGACAACAAACTTGGTGGTGACGACTTNNATACCCATTTGGGTGGTGATGATTTTGACAATGTGATTATTACCTGGCTGGCTGATGAGTTCAAAGCTGCAGAAGGGGTTGATCTGAAAAAAGATCCGATGGCACTGCAAAGACTGAAAGAAGCTGCCGAAAAAGCAAAAATCGAATTGTCTGCTTCTTCACAGACAGAAATTAATCTGCCGTATATCACAGCAAACGAAACCGGACCGAAACACTTGGTTCAGACTTTGACCCGTGCAAAATTTGAACAATTGGGTGACGAACTGATCAGAAGATCGATGGAACCTTGCAAAAAAGCATTGAGCGACGCAGGTCTTCAGGCTTCAGATATTGACGAAGTGATCCTGGTCGGCGGTTCAACCCGTATTCCGAGAATTCAGGAAGAAGTTGAAAAATTCTTCGGTAAAGTTCCTTCAAAAGGTGTGAATCCCGACGAAGTGGTTGCAATCGGTGCTGCCATTCAGGGCGGTGTTTTGACAGGTGATGTGAAAGACGTTCTTCTTTTGGACGTGACTCCGCTTTCATTGGGTATTGAAACTCTGGGCGGTGTGTTTACAAAACTGATCGAATCAAATACAACCATACCGACCAAGAAATCTGAGACTTTCTCAACTGCAGCCGATAATCAGCCGGCAGTAACCATCAGAGTCGGTCAGGGTGAAAGATCAATGTTCTCCGACAACAAAGAGATCGGCCGATTTGACCTGGTTGATATTCCGCCGGCACCAAGAGGTGTTCCTCAGATCGAAGTTACTTTTGATATCGACGCAAACGGTATCCTCCACGTGTCCGCAAAAGACAAAGGAACCGGAAAAGAGCAGTCGATCAAGATTGAAGCTTCCTCAGGTTTGAGTGATGCAGATATTGAAAGAATGAAAAAAGAAGCTCAGGAAAATGCATCAAAAGACGCAGAAGCAAAAGAGAAAATCGAGAAAGTGAATGCTGCAGACGGACTGATCTTCCAAACCGAAAAACAGTTGAAGGAGTACGGTGACAAGATTCCTGCCGACAAAAAATCAGCGATCGAATCTGCACTTGAAAATCTGAAAACTGCGCATGCAGCTCAGGATGTGGCACAAATCACAACTGCGATGGATAAATTGAATGAGGCTTGGAATGCGGCTTCTCAGGAACTTTATTCGGCAATGAATGCCGGTCAGCAGGGCGGTGCTTCAGCAGACGGTTCAGCCGGCGGAAGCGATGCACATTCTGACGGCAAAACAGAAGGAGACAGCGTTGAAGATGTCGATTTCGAAGAGGTGAAATAATTAGTTTTTTTTCATAGACAGAGAGCTCCGTTGTTGTACAGCGGAGCTTTTATTTTTGTGGAATTCTCAGAAATTAATCCGATACAATCAATGATTCCGGTTTCAGTTCCGGCTGTTTCTGACATTGTCCCAAAACCTGTTCAGCATCTCGTCCAGCTGTTTTTGCTGTGCAGGAGCCACATAATTCTTCATCAGTTTGATTTCGATTTTTTTGTTTTTTGGTGTGAAAGTCCATTCGTTCCCGTAGGCAAAAACTTCATC
>JRYL01002887.1_pt1 | contig 11260 bp, 10 predicted proteins | sample 235391 | NCBI WGS metagenome assembly JRYL01 (sample SAMN03074223, study PRJNA261481) | activated sludge metagenome | biome: Wastewater Treatment Plant; feature: Wastewater; material: Activated sludge; isolation source: activated biomass of a wastewater treatment plant treating wastewater from... ... | reverse complement strand
TGGGTGCAGTCGGTGGGCATGGTGTTCTCGCTGATCCTGCTGGCACCCTCGTGGGGCGGCGCGATGAACGGCATCCTCACGCTCTCGGGGGTCTGGCACAAGCTGCGCACCGACCCGATCCTGAAGTTCCTGATCGTGTCGCTGTGCTTCTACGTGATGTCCACCTTCGAAGGCCCGATGATGTCGATCAAGACGGTCAACTCGCTGTCGCACTACACCGACTGGACCGTGGGCCACGTGCACGCCGGCACCCTGGGCTGGGTGGCGATGATCTCGATCGGCTCGCTCTACGCGCTGTATCCGCGCGTGCTGGGCCTGCAGCAGATGTATTCGGTCAAGTGGATCGACGCACACTTCTGGCTGCATACCATCGGCGTGGTGTTCTACATCGCCTCGATGTGGATCGCCGGCGTCATGCAGGGCCTGATGTGGCGCGCCACCGGCGACGACGGCACCCTGACCTACACCTTCGTCGAATCGGTCGCGGCCACCTATCCCTACTACCTGTTCCGCTTCCTGGGCGGGGTGATGGTGCTCAGCGGCATGCTGCTGATGGCGTGGAACGTCATCAGGACCTACGGCATGACCGACAGGATCGTGCCGGTGGCGGTTCCGGCCCCGGCGCACGGTTGAGGAGACGATCATGAGTCAGGAAAAAGTCACCGGACACGGCAAGATCGAGCGCAACGTGGGCCTGATGGCGGTGCTGATCGCCGCCGCCATCTCCCTGGGCGGGCTGGCGGAAATCATCCCGCTCATGTTCCAGGCCGAAGCCGTGGAGCCGGCACCGGGCGTCAAGCCCTATCCGCCGCTGGAGCTGGCCGGGCGCGACGTCTATGTGCGCGAAGGCTGCTACAACTGCCACTCGCAGATGGTGCGCACCCTGCGCTTCGAAACCGAGCGCTACGGCCACTATTCGCTGGCCGGTGAATCGGTCTACGACCGCCCGTTCCAGTGGGGCTCCAAGCGCACCGGGCCGGATCTGGCGCGCGTCGGCGGGCGCTACTCGGACGACTGGCACATCGTGCACCTGATGAACCCGCGCGACGTGGTGCCGCAGTCCAACATGCCGTCCTATCCGTGGCTGGCCGAGCGCACGGTTCGCGCCGACGAGGTGGTCCGGAAGATCACCGCCCTGCGCAAGCTTGGCGACCCGTATTCGGACGAAGACCTCGCGGGCGTCGCCACCGCGGTCGAGGGCAAGACCGAGCTCGACGCGCTGGTCGCCTATCTGCAGGGTCTGGGACGGCATGCGCCGCGCCCCGGCGTCGATGCGGCCGCCGGAGCCGCGCCATGAGCAGCGGCACCGTGACCGGAATCGTCACCGTGGTGCTGCTGGTGCTGTTCCTCTACGGCTGCTTCTGGGCCTGGAGTTCACGGCGCAACGCGGATTTTGAGGAGGCGGCGCACCTGCCGCTGGAAGACGAGATCGTGAAGGGAGAAGGCCCATGAGCGCCGGCTGGTCGCTGTATGTCATCGCGCTGATCGTCCTGAACGTCGGCGGCTGCGTCTGGCTGCTGTGGCGCACCTCGTCGCTGCGGCCCGGCGATCCGGCTCCGGACGAGACCGGGCACGTCTGGGACGGCGATATCACCGAATACAACAAACCGTTGCCACGCTGGTGGATCAACCTGTTCTACATCACCATCGTGTTTTCCATCGGCTATCTGGTCCTGTACCCGGGCTTCGGCTCGTTCGTGGGCACTCTCGGCTGGACCTCGGTGGGTGAACACGACGCCGATGCCGCCAAGGCGCGCGCGGTGCTGGATGCCACGTTCGCGCGCTACGAGGGCCTGCCGATCGACGAGATCGCCAGGGATCCCGAGGCGATTCCGCTGGGCCGCAAGATATTCGCCAACACCTGTGCCACCTGCCACGGCTCGGACGCCAAGGGAGCGCGCGGCTTTCCGAACCTGACCGATGACGACTGGCAATGGGGCGGCTCGCCCGACGACATCCTCACCACGGTGCGACATGGCCGCCAGGCGGTGATGCCGCCGTTCGGCGACGTGGTGGGCGGCGAGAAAGGTGCCGGCGAGGTGGCGGTTTACGTGCAGTCGCTCTCCGGCCAGCGCGTGGACGCCACCATGGCGGCGGCCGGCAAGCCGAAGTTCGACATGGTCTGCGTCGCCTGCCACGGCGCGGACGGCGGCGGCAATCCGCTGCTCGGTGCCCCCAACCTCAGCGACGACATCTGGCTCTACGGCGGCGACTTCGGCACGATCCGCGATGCGGTGCTGAAGGGCCACAACGGCGCCATGCCGGCGCACGAGCCGATCATCGGCGAGACCCGCGCGCGCGTGGTCGCGGCATGGGTCTGGGCGCAGTCGCACGGCGGCGGGGCGCAGTGATGTCAGGCACCGAGCCGGTCCAGCCGAACTATCCCTGCGCGCTGCCGCTGGTGCAGCGCGTGGGAGCCATCGCCTGGCCAAGCTTCTTTTCGGCCTGCGTGATGACGATGGTGTTCTTTGCCTTCGTCGATCCGCTGGCGCTGCGCGACATGACCTTCCCGGAACTCGACATTCCGCGCGAGTTTGGCTATTCGGTCGGGTTCTTCATGTTCTGGATTGCGACCGCCAGTTCGAGCCTGTTCACCTGGCTGCTGCTGCACCCGCGCATCCGCTTCAACCGACCCTTGCCAAGATCGTAAAGGAGCAGGGCCGCGATCTTGTCGGCCCCCGCAGTGAAAAAGGAAATCCCTGTCAGCGTAGACACATCGCTCTACGTTTCCGAAGGCAAGATCCAGTCGCGCGAGATCGACGGGCGCTACCAGCGCCTTCGCAAGCTCGCCACGATCGTGCTGCTGGGCATGTTCTACGTATTCCCATGGTTGACCTGGGACGGCCATCAGGCGGTGCTGTTCGATCTGCCGGCGCGACGCTTCTACGTATTCGGACTGGCGTTCTGGCCGCAGGACTTCATCTTCCTTGCCGTGCTGCTGATCATCGCCGGGATGAGCCTGTTCTTCTTCACTGCGCTGGCCGGGCGACTGTGGTGCGGCTTCGCCTGCCCGCAGACGGTGTGGACGGAAGTGTTCATCGGGATGGAGCAGCTGTTCGAGGGCGACCGCAGCGCGCGCCTGCGCCTGGACAAGTCGCCCTGGACGCGCGAGAAGATCCTCAAGCGCGGCAGCCGCCACGCGGCCTGGATCGTGTTCGCGCTGTGGACCGGCTTCACCTTCGTCGGCTTCTTCACCCCGATCAAGGAACTGGCGCTGCGCACCTGGCCGTTCGCCTGGACCGGCTGGGAAATCTTCTGGGTGCTGTTCTATTCCATCGCCACCTGGGGCAATGCGGGCGTGCTGCGCGAGCAGGTCTGCAAGTACATGTGCCCCTACGCACGCTTCCAGAGCGCGATGTTCGACCGCAACACGCTCATCATCAGCTACGACGCCGCGCGCGGCGAGCCGCGCGGGCCGCGCAAGCGCGGAACGCTGGATTCGGCAGAAGCGCGCGGGCGCTCGCCGCTGAGCCTCGAGCAAGCCGACTCGGCGCTGCTGTACGCGGCCCGGCACCAGAGCGCCGCCTCGCGCGCGGTCGACGCGCGCGTGACCACCGGCCTGGTCGATGACTGGGGCAACAGCGATGAGCTGGGCCGGGCGCTGTACGAAAAGGCCAGCCTCGACAAGACGCTGCTGGGCGACTGCATCGACTGCTCGCTGTGCGTGCAGGTCTGCCCGGTCGGCATCGACATCCGCAACGGGCTGCAGTACGAATGCATCGCCTGCGGGGCGTGCGTGGATGCCTGCAACGAAGTGATGGACAAGACCGGCTACCCGCGCGGCCTGATCCGCTTCACCACCCAGAACGCGCTCGAAGGCAAGCCCACCCGCATCCTGCGCCCGCGCATCTGGGTGTACGGCCTGCTGCTGCTCATGCTCCTGGTCGGCTGGGGCGTGGGCGTGACCTCGCGTTCGCCGGTCACGGTCGAAGTGCTGCGCGACCGCAATGCGCTGTATCGCGAGACCGCGCAGGGCACGATCGAAAACGGCTACGGGGTCAAGCTGATCAACAAGACCGAGCGTGCCGCGAGCTATCGGGTGAGCGTGGAAAGCGACGCGGGCGTGAGCCTGGCGGATGCGCCGCGGGTGGTCGAGATTCCGGCGCAGGAAGTCGTCAACCTGCCGGTGACGCTGAGCGCCCCGCTGGGCGCGGTGCGCGGTCGCACCACGGTCGAGTTCGTGATCGAGGGCGAGTCGCAGGGCAAGCCGATCCGGATCAGCGAAGAAGCGGCTTTCTTCGGCCCGGCGAGGTGAGCGCCGTGACCGACTCCGCACGCACCGCGTCACGCTGGTATCGCGAACCCATGATGTGGCTGGTGGCGGGCATTCCCGCCGTGATGGTCACAGCCAGCCTGGTGCTGGTGGCCATCTCCGTGCACGTGGGCGCGGACGAGGCGCTGCCCGTCGACGTCAGGCGCACCGCGCAGATCCAGGTGGAAGACCTGCGCGCCGATCGCGCCGCCATTGCCTTGGGCATGCGCGGCACGCTGTCCATCGATCCGGCGACCGGGGCGGTCGACGTCGGCATCGATCCGCTGCCGGAATCCGCGGTACGGTTGCGGCTGGCGCTGATCCACCCCAGCCGGGCGGCGCAGGATCGCCATCTGACGCTCACCCGCAGCGGCGAGCGCTTCCTCGGGCGCGTGCCGCTGCCGCTGCCGGCGGCCTGGACGGTGCAGGTGTCGGCCGATGACGGTGCCTGGCGGATCGCCGGGCGCTTCGAGGCCGGACGCGCCGCGATCGCGCTGGCACCGCAGTTCTCGGAGGGGCATTGACTGCCTGCGTGATGGAAGTCGGCCAAACCCGCAGCGTGGAAGCGGGCTGCTTCCACTGCGGCGAACCCCTGGGTGCCGAGGCCATCGCCTCGTGGATCGCCGGTGCCGAGCACGACTTCTGTTGCCGCGGCTGCGCCGGCGCGGCCGAATGGATCGCCACCGCCGGTCTGGCCGATTACTACCGCCTGCGCCAGGCGCAGGGCGCGCGGGTCGATGACAGCGACGCCGACCTTTCGCTGTGGGATCGCCCCGAGGTGCAGGCCGAACACGTGCGCAGCGTGTCGGAGGGCAGCCAGATCACGGTGCTGACCGATGGCATGCGCTGCGCCGCCTGCGCCTGGCTGATCGATCGCGCCCTGCGCCGCCGCGCCGGCGTGCGCGAGGTCGTTGCCAATGCGGTGACCGGGCGCATCCGCATCACCTGGGATGCCTCGTCCGCGCGCCTGTCGCAGGTGCTTGGCGACCTGACGGCGCTCGGCTACCGCGCCCATCTTTCGCCCGGACAGGCGCGCGAAGATGCGCGCCGGCGCGAGCGCCGCAGCGCGATCCTGCGCCTGGGCGTGGCCGGCCTGGGGGCGATGCAGGCGATGATGTTCGCCGAGGCGCTGTACCTGGACACCGCGCGGGAAATGTCGATCCCGCTGCGCGACTTCCTGCGCTGGGTCACCTTCCTGCTGGCCACGCCGGTGGTGTTCTATTCGGGCTGGCCCTTCATCGCCGGGATGTGGAACGAGCTGCGGCTGCGCCGCTTCGGCATGGATACGCTGGTGGCCACCTCGGTGCTGCTGGCCTATTTCGCCAGCCTGTTCGAGACCCTGCGCGGCGGCACGCACGTATGGTTCGATGCCGCAGTGATGTTCGTGCTTTTCCTCCTGATCGCGCGCCAGATCGAAGCGGCGGCGCGCGCGCGCGCCACCGATCACGTCGATACGCTGGCGCGCGCGCGGCCGGCGTTCGCGTGGCGTGAGGACGGCGATGGCTGCGCTGCGCAGGTTCCCGTCGCCACGCTGTCGCCGGGCGATGTGGTGCGGGTGCCGCCGGGCGAGGCCGTGCCTGCCGATGGCCTCGCGCTGGCCGCGGCCGCGGTGGACGAATCGCTCCTGACCGGGGAAGCCGAGCCGGTGTCGCGCGCTGAAGGCGAGGAGTTGCGCGCCGGAAGCATCGTGGTCGGCAGCGTGGCGCGCCTGCGCGTGACGCGCACCGGGCAGGACACCTGGCTTTCGCAACTTTCCCGCCTGATCGAGCGCGCCCAGAATGAGCGCCCCGCCGCGGCGCGGCTGGCGGACGCGGTGGCCACGCGCTTCGTGCTGGCGCTGTTCGCCGCCGCCGCACTCACCTGCCTGTGGTGGCTGAAGCACGATCCTTCGCGCGCCTTCGAGGTTACGCTTGCGGTGCTGGTGGTGGCCTGCCCCTGCGCGCTGTCACTGGCCATTCCCACCGCCATCGCCAGCGCCCACACCGCGCTGGCGCGGATCGGCGTGCTGGCGATGCGTCCGGACGCGCTCGACGTCTTGGCGCGCGTGGACACCGTGGTGTTCGACAAGACCGGCACCCTGAGTCTGGGTGAGCCGAGCCTGCGCGCGGTGGAGACCTTCGGTGGCATCACCCGCGCCGAGGCGCTGCGCATCGCGCGGGCGCTGGAGCGCGACAGCCGGCATCCGCTGGCGCGCGTGTTTGTCCGGGAATCGCCGGAGAACCAGGGCACGCCCCGCTCCGTCATCCCGGTGCAGGCCGGGAGCCCGTTTGATTCTGCTGTTGAAAGCCGGATGGATCCCGGCCGGCACGGGAACGACGGTGAGGAAACCCTGATCGAGGAGTCGATGTTGCTGCGTACGGAGAGCGCACGCATCGAGCACATACCCGGCTTCGGCGTCGAAGCGCATGCCGGTGACCGGCGCTGGCGGCTCGGCCATGCCGCGTTCGCTGCCAGTCGCCCCGACGACGGCGCGCTCTGGCTGGGTGACGGTGAAACCGCGTTTGCCCGCTTCGCGATCCGCGACGCGCTGCGTCCGGATGCCGCCGAGGCCGTGTCCGCCTGCCGCGTGCTCGGGCTGGAATGCGAGCTTCTGAGCGGCGATGGCGAAGCCGCCGTGGCGGAGGCCGCCAGCGCGCTGGGCATCTCGCGCCACAGCGCGCGCCGTACCCCGGAGCAGAAGCTCGAACGCATCCGCGCCCTGCAGCGCGAGGGCCGCGTCGTGCTCATGGTGGGCGACGGCATCAACGATGCGCCGGTGCTGGCCGGCGCGGACGTCTCGATCGCCATGCACGGTGGTGCGGCGCTTGCCCACGGGGCGGCCGACGTGGTGCTGACGGCGCAGCAGCTCGCGCGCGTGCCGCAGGCGATCGCGCTGGCGCGCCGCGCGCGCGTGACGCTGCGGCAGAACCTGGCCTGGGCGCTGGGCTACAACCTCATTGCGCTGCCGTTTGCCGCGGCCGGCTGGATCGAGCCGTGGCTGGCGGCGCTGGGCATGGCCGGCTCCTCGCTGATCGTGACGCTGAACGCCCTGCGCCTGGTGCGGCGTGAGCCGGCGATGCGGCCCGCTGCCGCCCGGTCCGCGGCATGAACATCCTGCTCGCGCTCGTCCCGATCAGCGTGGTACTGCTCGGCATTGCGATCTGGGCCTTCGTCTGGGCGGTGCGGCGCGGGCAGTTCGACGATCTGGAAACCCCGGCGCTGGACATCCTGGTCGAGGATGCGCCGGCCGCCGAGGCCGTGCAGCCATCGCAGGCGGCGGATGCGGCCGCGCCGTCGCGGGACGCAGCGGCGAATGTGCGCGACCCGGACGGCCGCGATGCCGATTGACCTTGTCGCGCTGGGTGCCGCGCTGCTCGCCGGCCTGATCGGAAGCGTGCACTGCGTGGCCATGTGCGGCGGCATCGCCACCGGCTTCGCGCCCTTCGGCGCGGATCGGAAAACCGCCTGGCGGGTGGCGCTGACCACCAACCTCGGCCGGGTCAGCGGCTATGTGCTGGCCGGCATCATCGTGGGCGGCTTCGGGCATGGGCTGGTGGCGCTGTTCCGCGCCGAATCGCTGATGTTCGCCCTGCGCGCGCTGGCGGGGCTGGTGCTGATCCTGATCGCGCTGCGCGCGCTCGGGCTGGCCGGGCGGTTTCGCGTCCTGGGGGCGGCTGGTGAAGTGCTCTGGTCGATGGTGCGGCCGCTGCAGGCGCGCCTGCTGCCGGCGAACACTTTCCCGCGCCGCTTCGGCCTGGGAATGATCTGGGGCTGGATGCCTTGTGGCCTCTCCGGAACCCTGCTCACGGTCGCCTGGCTGCAGGCCACCGCGCCGGGCGGCGGCGCGATCATGGCGGCGTTCGGGCTGGGCACGCTGCCAGCCATGCTGCCGCTGAGCTACAGCGGCGCGCGCTGGGTGGCGCGACCGGGCCAGCGCCGCCTCGCCGGTGTGCTGATGCTGCTGGCCGGACTGACCACCTTGGCCGCGCCCTGGCTGATGCAGCTGCCCGCGCTGCACGATGTGCTTGCGGCGCTGGGCTGCCTGCCGCGAACGTCCTGAGGGCACGGGCGGGACCGGGCCCTCACCGCGCCTGATCCAGGTCAAGCACCGCAATGGGAGAGCCGGACACAGCGACCGTCGAGTTCGATACACTCGGCAACGTTTTGTTAACCAACCACGGCAAGGGGATTCCATGTTCAGTTCGACCCATCGCAATGCGTTGTATGTCGCCGTTCTGATGGCGCTGGTCGCCATGCCGGGTGCGGTCACTCCTGCCGCTGCGGCAGGACAGGGCGCGGCCGGCTCCACCGCCACCGAGGCACAGCGCCTGGACGCCGTCACGGTGCTGGGCTCGCGTCGTCACGATCGCAGTTCGGATACGGATACGCCGGTTCCCATTGACGTCCTGCCGATGCAGGCAGCCGCCACGCAAGGGGGCAAGTTCGATCTGACCGAATACCTGCAGTACGCCTCGCCCTCGTTCACCGCCGGCCGCCAGACCGGTGCCGACAACACCGACTCGGTGGAGAACGCCGCGCTGCGCGGTCTGGGTTCGGACCAGACCCTGGTGCTGGTGAACGGCAAGCGCCTGCACACGGCGGCACTGGTCAACATCTTCGGCGTGCGCAATCGCGGTGCCACCGGTGCCGACCTCAACACCATCCCGCTGCTGGCGCTCGACCAGGTCGAAATCCTGCGCGACGGTGCCGCGGCGCAGTACGGCTCCGATGCCATCGCCGGCGTCATCAACCTCTCGCTCAAGCGCAGCAAGGGCTGCGAAGTGGTGGCGGGCTACGGCCAGTACTCGCGCGGCGATGGCGAGAACTGGACCGGTTCGGGCTACTGCGGCTTCGGCATCGGCAACGACGGCGTACTGGCGCTGACCGCCGAGTACCAGGACCGCGGCCGCTCCAACCGCGCCACCGAGGCCGATCCGCACCGCATCATCGGCGATGGCAAGGTGCGCAACGGCACCTTCTACCTCAACGGCGAGCTGCCGTTCGGCGAGAATGCGACGTTCTACTTCAACGGCGGCATCCAGAACCGCGACGCGTCCTCGGCGGCCTGGGGGCGCGGTGGCATCGGCTCCGACGACATTCCCTCGCGCAACTCCGAGGCGATGTATCCCGACGGCTACGCGCCCTTCATCGACGCCTACGTGCAGGATCGCCACGGCACCGTCGGTGCCTGGTGGATGACCGGCGACTGGCGCATGGATCTGTCCCAGACCGCGGGCTACAACCGCCTGATGGACACCATCCGCAACACCATGAATGCCTCGATCGCCAACCTCGACCTCATCAACGGCGGCAGCGGCATCAGCCCGAGCGTGTTCGATGCGGGCGGCTTCTCGTTCGCGCAGCAGACCACGAACTTCGACGTCTCGCGCTTCTTCAGCGGCTGGCGCAGCGGCCTCAACCTGGCCTTCGGTGCCGAGTTCCGCCACGAGACCTACAAGATCTACGCCGGCGAAGAAGGCTCGTGGGCCGACTATGACGGCCCCGGCGGCGGCAACGCCGGCAGCCAGGGCTTCCCCGGCTTCCAGCCGGGCGATGCGACCAGCAAGAGCCGCCACAGCTGGGCCGGCTACCTCGACGTGGAGACCTACTGGACCGACCGGTTCAGCACCAGCCAGGCGATCCGCTTCGAGGATTACAGCGACTTCGGCTCCACCGCCACCGGCAAGCTGGCCGCGGCGTTCCGCGCCAACGAGGCCTGGCTGCTGCGCGGCTCGGCCAGCACCGGCTTCCGCGCGCCCTCGCTGCAGCAGCGCTACTTCTCCTCCACCTTCACCGACTTCGTCGCCGGCGTGCCGACCGACGTGGTGCTGGCCCCCAACGGCGGTGCCGTCGCGACCGCGGCCGGCATCCCGTCGCTGAAGGAAGAGGAGTCCATGAACTTCACCCTGGGCTTCACCTGGACTCCGACCGATGCGCTCTCGGTCACGCTCGATGGCTACCAGATCGAGATCGACGACCGCATCGTGCTCAGCGGCCGCTTCCAGGACGACGACCCGAGCATCGGCGACATCCTGCAGCAGCTGGGCGTGGGCGAGGCGCAGTTCTTCGTGAACTCGGTGGACACCCGCACCCGCGGCATCGACCTGACCATCAACCATCGCGCCAACGTCGGCCAGGGCGTGCTCAACACCTTCCTCGCCTTCAATCGCGGCACCACCAAGGTGCAGAAGGTGAACACGCCGCCCAACCTCCTCGGGCGCGAGGAGTCGCTGCTGGAGGAGCGCGACCGCCGCTTCATCGAAGGCGGCTCGCCGCGCTCCAAGGCGGTGCTCGGCTTCGACTACGTGCTGGGCAACTGGGCGACCGACTTCAAGGTGATCTACTTCGGCCCGATGACGCTCGGCACCTTCTCCGGTCCGCCGGAGCCCAACCAGGAGTACTCGGGCAAGACCTCGGCGGATCTCGCGTTCACCTACAGCTTCACCGAGAACGCCAAGCTCACGCTCGGCGGCACCAACCTGCTCGACACCTTCCCGAGCCGACAGAATCCGGACGAGACCGACAACGGCTACATCTACGAGGGCGTCCAGTTCGGCATCAACGGCCGCGCCTTCTTCACCCGCTTCAGCTATTCGTTCTGACCGCAAGCGGATTGGAAACGAAGAAGGGCGCCGCGGGGCGCCCTTCTTCGTTGCGAGGCCGCGGATGGCCGGTTCAGTAGCGGTAGTGCTCGGGCTTGTACGGGCCCTCGACCGGCACGCCGAGGTAGTCGGCCTGGGCCGTGGTCAGCCGGGTCAGCTTCACGCCGATCTTTTCCAGGTGCAGGCGCGCGACTTCCTCGTCCAGCTTCTTGGGCAGGATGTAGACCCTGTTTTCGTAGCGGTCCTTGTTGGCCCACAGGTCGATCTGCGCCAGGGTCTGGTTGGAGAAGCTGTTGCTCATCACGAAGCTCGGGTGGCCGGTGGCGCAGCCCAGGTTCACCAGGCGGCCTTCGGCCAGCAGGAAGATGGCGTTGCCGCTGGCGAACACGTACTTGTCCACCTGCGGCTTGATGTTGACCTGCTTCAC
>JRYL01002142.1_pt1 | contig 11289 bp, 10 predicted proteins | sample 235391 | NCBI WGS metagenome assembly JRYL01 (sample SAMN03074223, study PRJNA261481) | activated sludge metagenome | biome: Wastewater Treatment Plant; feature: Wastewater; material: Activated sludge; isolation source: activated biomass of a wastewater treatment plant treating wastewater from... ... | reverse complement strand
GTAGCGCTGGCCGTGGCACACATCACACGGCACGTACACGTCGGGCAGAAAGTGCATCTCCACCTTCACCACGCCGTCGCCCTGGCAGGCTTCGCAGCGGCCACCGCCCGATGACTGCGGCACGTTGAAGGAAAAGCGCCCAGGGCCGTAGCCGCGCTCGCGCGCCATCGCGGTTTCGGCCATCAGCTCGCGGATCGGCGTGAACAGACCGGTGTAGGTGGCCGGGTTGCTGCGTGGTGTGCGGCCGATGGGCGACTGGTCGACGGCGATCACTTTGTCGAAGCGCGCCAGGCCCAGGATGGCCTGGTGCGGCGCCGGCTCGGTGTGGGCGCGCTGGATGTCGCGCGCGGCGGTGGCGTACAGCGTGTCGTTGACCAGCGTCGATTTGCCCGAGCCGGACACGCCCGTCACACAGGTCAGCAGGCCGATGGGCACATCGACGCTGACGTGCTTCAGGTTGTGGCCGCTGGCGCCGACGATGCGTAGCACGCCTTCGGGCGTGTTGTCGGCGGTGGGCGGGTTTTCAAGCGAAATCGGCTCTCCGCGCTTGTCCAACAAGCGCAGGCAGCTATCATTTTCGATATTGGTCAGTGCTGCCGGTGGCTTGCGGCGTGGCGGGATGGCGATGCGGCGCGCGCCGCGCAGGTACTGCCCGGTGACCGAATCCGGCGTGTCCGCCACCTGCGCGAATGTGCCCTGCGCCATCACGCGCCCGCCGTGCACACCCGCGCCGGGGCCCATGTCGATGATGTGGTCGGCCGCGCGCATCATGTCCTCGTCGTGCTCGACGACGAGCACGCTGTTGCCCAGATCGCGCAGGTGTTGCAGCGTGCCGATCAGGCGGTCGTTGTCGCGCTGGTGCAGGCCGATGCTGGGCTCGTCCAGCACGTACATCACGCCCGTCAGGCCGCTGCCGATTTGCGAAGCGAGGCGGATGCGCTGCGCCTCGCCGCCGCTCAGCGTTTCGGCACTGCGCTCCAGGCTCAGGTAGTTCAGGCCGACGTCGTTGAGAAATTTGAGTCGGTTACCGATTTCGCGCACCACCTTGTCGGCGATCTCGGCCTTGGCGCCTTGCAGTTGCAGCGTGTCGAAGTAGCGCTTGGCCTCGCCCAGCGTGACGTGGCTGATCTGGTAGATGGCGCGGCGCTGGTCCGTTTCACCGATGAAGACGTGGCGCGCCTCCTTGCGCAAACGCGTGCCGCCGCAGGCCGTGCAGGGCTGCTGGCTGCGGTAACGCGCCAGCTCTTCGCGCACGATGGGCGAATCGGTCTCGCGGTAGCGCCGCGCCATGTTGGGCAGGATGCCCTCGAACGGGTGCTTCTTGTTCACCTTGCGGCCGGCCGAGGCGCCGCTCTCGAAGGTGTAGCTGAACTTGATCTCCTCGTCGCCCGAGCCGTGCAGGATGGCGTGGCGTACCGCCTCGGGCAGTTGCTCGAATGGCGTGTCGACGCTGAACTTGTAATGCTTGGCCAGCGATTCGATCAGCGCGAAGTAATAGCCGTTGCGCCGATCCCAGCCCTTGATGGCGCCGCTGGCCAGGCTGAGCGAAGGGAAGGCCACCACGCGTTCGGCGTCGAACACCTCCGTGGTGCCCAGGCCGTCGCAGCTGGGGCAGGCGCCGGCCGGGGCGTTGAAGGAGAACAGGCGCGGCTCCAGTTCGGCAATCGAATAACCGCACACCGGGCAGGCGAACCTGCTGTTGAACAGGTGCTCCTGGCCGCTGTCCATCTCCAGCGCGATGGCGCGCCCGTCGGCCAGCCGCAGCGCGGCCTCGAAGCTGTCGGCCAGCCGCGAGGCGATATCGGGGCGCACCTTGAGGCGGTCGATGACCACGTCGATGTCGTGCTTCTCGGCCTTCTTCAACGCGGGCAGGTCTTCCACCGCCAGCACCTGGCCACCGACGCGGAAGCGCACGTAGCCCTGCGCCTGCATCTGCTCGAACAGCTCGGTGAACTCGCCCTTCTTCTCGCGCGCCACCGGCGCGAGGATCATGATCTTCGTGTCCTCGGGCAGCGCCAGCACCGCGTCGACCATCTGGCTCACGGTCTGCACGGTGAGCGGCAGGTCGTGCTCGGGGCAGTACGGCGTGCCGGCGCGCGCGAACAGCAGGCGCAGGTAGTCGTGGATCTCGGTCACCGTGCCGACGGTGGAGCGCGGGTTGTGGCTGGTCGCCTTCTGCTCGATGGCGATCGCCGGCGACAGGCCCTCGATCAGGTCCACGTCGGGCTTTTCCATCAGCTGCAGGAACTGGCGCGCGTAGGCCGACAGCGATTCGACGTAGCGGCGCTGGCCTTCGGCGTAGAGCGTGTCGAAGGCCAGCGAGGACTTGCCCGAGCCCGACAGCCCGGTGATCACCACCAGCTGGTGCTTGGGAATGTCGAGGTCGATGTTCTTCAGGTTGTGCGTGCGGGCGCCGCGGATGGCCAGGCGCTGCGCGCGCAGGGCGGCGGCCAGCGGCGTGCCGGCCTCGGGCTCGGCGGAAATCGGGGGCTTGGAAAGATCGGTCATGACAGCGGTGCCCTGGCGCAGGGCAACCGGCCATTATCGGTTTTCAGGCAAAAGATTGCAGGCGCGCCAGCCTGCCATCAGCCGCGCCGGGTGCGGCACCGTGATGGTTCGGCCGCTGACCTGCAGCAGCTCTGCCTGCTGCAATTCCTGCAGGATGCGCGAGAAATGCTCGGGCGTCAGGTTCAGGTGCGAGGCGATGGCGCTCTTGGTGGAGGGCAGGGTGACGACGAAGGGCGCTCGGGGGTCGTCGCAGCGGCGCAGCAGCCAGGCGATGAAGCGCTCGGTGCCGTTGCTGAGGGCCTGCAGCGCCAGCTCCTGCACCAGGCTCTCGACGCGCCGCGACAGGCCGACGATGATGCCGCGCGCCAGCGGAGGGTTGCGCTCCAGCTCGTCGAACAGCGCCTGCTTGGGGATTTGCAGCAGCAGCGCATCGCTGGCGACTTCGGCGGTCACCACGGCGGTGTGGTCGAGAAACGCGAGCGGTTCGGCAATGCTGTGGCCGGGCCCCGCGATGCCGGTCAGCCGCTGCGCGCCTGGTGGCCCGGCGCCCAGCAGGCGAATCTGGCCGTAGACGACGACATACATGCCGCCCAGCGGCTCGCCATGGCGGAACACCTGTTCGCCGCGCTTGAATTCATGCCGCGTGGCGACAGCCGCCAGCCGCGCCAGCGTGGCCTTGTCCAGCGCGCTAAACAAGGGCAGGCGCGCCAGCAGGGTTTCAGGGGGGACTTCGCGCCGGGCCATGCCCGACAGCGTACCGCGAACGCGAACGGGGGCGTCAGGCGGCCGTCTCGACCCACTCCGGCGGGCAGGCCGGGTCGGTCATCTGCTCTACCCAGCCGCTCCAGCGCTGGGCGAAGGCGCGCCGGGCAGCTTCGGTGGCCTCGGGCGCCACGGCGGCGCGCAGGAGTTGCGTCAGTTCGGACGAGCGCGGCACGGCAAAGCCCTGGCGCGTGAACTCGACCGAACGGCCGTCGTCCAGTCTGGTGAAGCGGATGTCGCCGCGCATCGGCACGCCAAAGGCCAGCAGGTCCTTGCGGCCGTGCCGGCCGGCAAAGCCCTTTAAGCCGCCGGCGTTGGCGGCGCCCGTCACCAGCGAGACGACGCTGGCGATCACGCCGGCCACGCCGTCATCGAGCGCTTCGCGCAGGTCCACCCTGATCTCGCCCCGGCGCGGCGTGCCCTGCGGGTACAGGCGGGCCAGCGCGTCGCGCGTCATGCGCCACGCGCCGGCCACGGTGGGACAGGAGTGGCCCGTCAGCTTGACGGCGTCGAGGTAGCGGTATTCGAGCGTGCCGCCCTCGGCCGAGCCGAGCGTTTCGGCCAGCGGGTCGGTCATCGTGATGGGCGGCACGGTGTCGTAGTAAGCGGGCGTGTTCATGCTGGTCTCTCTACCGCGAATGGCAAACCACGCTGCGGCCACGACCAGCCGCGGCCAATGAGGCGCCCGATGAGCGCCGCGCGGGCGATGTAGGGCTGGCGCCAGCTGCGGCTGTCGCTGGAGGCGTCGCGGTGGTCGCCCAGCAGCAGGTAGTGGCCAGCGGGGACGTGAAAGGTGTCGGTAAAGACGGAACGGCTGGCGTAGGGTTCGGCCAGCGGCTGGCCGTTGATCGACACCCGTCCTGCCTCGATGGCGACGGTCTCGCCCGGCAGGCCGATGACGCGCTTGACCACGTGCCGGCCCAGCTCGCGCGAATCGACCACCACCACGTCACCGCGGCGCACCGGGGTGCGGCGCCACAGCCGGCGCGTCAGCTCCAGCGCGCCGCCGGGCAGCGTCGGGGCCATGGAGTTCGATTGCGCACGCGGGTGAGCCACAACATGCCGGTGATCCCTTTCCGATCAGTGGTGGTCGCCGCCATGACCGTGGTGGCCGTGCCCATGCTCGTGGTCGTGGCCTTCGGCGTATTTGAAGAAGGACACGTAGGCGTCCATGTAGGTGCGCGCGGCGGGCAGGTCGTCGTCGTCGAAGTGCTTCAGCGCGATGGCCTTGTCGAAGCGCTTTTCCAGCTCGGGCCAGCGCTCGGCGTCGATCAGGCCGCGCAGCGGCTCGATGCTGCCCTTCTCCAGCGCCTCGTCGGCGGCACGCACCTGGGCCGGGACATGGGAGCCAGCCGGCTTGATGCCGTCGTAGCCCGCGCCTTCGCCGGCACGGTGGATGCGCACCATGTTCTCCAGGAACCACTGCTCGGCCAGCGCGGCCGCTTCGCCACCCACGGCGCGCACGCGCTGGGCGCGGTCGAAGGCGGCACGCAGTTCGTCCTCGCCCTCGGGCATGACCCATTTCAGGGCGATGTTGACATTGCCCTGGCTCAGCGCGCGGCGGCCATCGACGACGGCGGGGCCGTCAGCCGTGTCGCAGTGCGCCGAGGCGGGGCGGATGACGAGGCTGGTGATCGACGATGCCAGCGTGCGAAGGAAAGTGGTGAAGGTCATGATGGTCTCCTCAGGTGGTGGTCAGACGGGCCATGAAGCGCTCAGTGCGCGATCGGGAGGGCACGAAAGCCCGGGTGGTCGAAGTAGTGGGGGTATTGGTTGACGGCGTGCGTCACCTTCAGCAGTCCATCGACCGGCCGGGTGTCGGCGGACTTGCCGTTCAAGGCGTCGACGCCGGCGCCGATCTCGGCGATCAGGCCGTGCAGCTGGTCGTCGGCGGGCTCCAGCTTGCAGTTCTCCACGATGCCGGCGACTTCGCGTTCGATCTTGCCGGCCAGTTGCTTGTATTGGACGGCACTGAGCTTGCCGGCGTGCGCGGCCTTCAGTTGCGGTGCAACCAGGCTGCGGATGCCATCCATGCCCTTGCGCAGCGGCGCGTCGGTGGCCCATTTCTGGCCCTGGTTGAGCGTCAGCGACTGCGGCGCGCTGCCGTGGTCGTGGGCGGCGGTTTGGGCCTGGGCGTGGATCGGCGCGCCCAGCGCCATCAGCGTGACCACGGCGGTGGCCGCGAGCGTCCATTTCAGGGCTTTCATCCTCATCTCCTTGACTTCAGGCGGACATCGCCTGCATGAAACGTCGGAGGGCGGGATTCAGCGCGCGTTCCTGCGAAGCTTCCGATCCTTAGCAAACATCAAGAACGCGGCGTGTTCGGGCGCGCTCAGCGCCGCGTTTCAACGCCCGCCCAACCGGCGTCGGGATAGCGCCCGCCCTGCGCCGCGCCGGGCGCGAACACGGCTTCGATGCGCGCGGTCTGCGCCGGCGTCAGCGCCACCCGCGCGGCGGCCAGGTTCTCTTCCAGCCGGGCGATCCGGCGCGTGCCAGGGATGGGGATGGCGTGCGGCTGCCGGGCCAGCATCCAGGCCAGTGCGAGTTGTGCCGGCGTCAGTCCCCACTCGCGCGCCAGTGCGCCCAGTTGCTCGACCAGCGCTGCGTTGGCCGCAGCCGCTTCGCCCTGAAAGCGCGGGTTGTTGGCGCGGAAGTCGCCCGCTTCCAGCTTGGCCGTATCGAGCGCGCCGGTCAGCATGGCGCGGCCCAGCGGGCTGTAGGCGACGAAGGCGGTGCCCAGTTCGCGGCAGGCCGGCAGCACGTCGGTCTCGGGCTCGCGCGTGAACAGCGAGTACTCGCTCTGCAGCGCGGCGATGGGGTGCACGGCGTGGGCGCGGCGCAGCGTGTCGGCGCTGACTTCCGACAGGCCGATGGCCTTCACCTTGCCCGCGCGCACCAGCTCGGCCATGGCGCCCACCACCTCCTCGATCGGCACCGCCGCATCGCGCCGGTGGCAGTAGTACAGGTCGATCTGCTCCACGCCCAGGCGCTGCAGCGACGCCTCGCACGCGGCGCGGATGTAGGCCGGCGAGTTGTCGATCCGGCGCTCATACGTGCCGGCCTGCCGCACGATGCCGAACTTGGTGGCGATCACCATGCGCGCGCGCCGCGCGGCGCCGCCTTCGGCGATGAAGCGGCCCAGCAGTTCTTCATTGGCGCCCAGGCCGTAGGTGTCGGCCGTGTCGAACAGCATCACGCCCAGCTCGACGGCGCGCGCCAGCGTGGCCAGCGATTCGGCGTCGTCGCTGGCGCCGTAGAACTCGCTCATGCCCATGCAGCCCAGCCCGATGGGGAAGACGGGCGGCAGCGTGGAACCGAGGGGGCGATGGGTGGCGGTCATGGCGGGTCCTTTTCTTCAATGAGGGGTTCAGCTTACGCCGGCCGGCTGCGTTTGATAATCGCCCCGCCATTCATCGAATTGCTGAGCCACTTTCACCAATGACCTTGCCGGACGCCCCGCTGAACGAGCTGCAGGCCTTTGCCGCCGTGGCCGAGGCGGGCAGCTTTCGCGCCTCTGCCACGCGCTTGGGCGTGACGCCCTCGGCCGTCAGCCACAGCCTGCGCACGCTGGAAGCGCGCCTGGGCATGCGCCTGCTGCACCGCACCACGCGCAGCGTGGCGCCCACCGAAGCCGGCGCGCGCCTGCTGGCCACGCTGGCGCCGGCGCTGGCCGACATCCGCCGCGCCGTGGGCGAGGCGCGCGAGGCGGCCGACCCGCCGCGCGGCACCCTGCGCCTGACCGCCCCGCGCACCGCCGCCCACCTGGTGCTGATGCCGCTGCTGGCGCGCTTTCTGGCCTCGCACCCCGGCATGGCGGTGGAGCTGAGTTGCGACGAGGCGCTGGTGGACATCGTCGCCGCCGGCTTCGACGCCGGCCTGCGCTTTGGCGAGAGTCTGCAAGGCGACATGGTGGCGCTGCCGGTGGGCGCGCCGCAGCGCTTTGCCGTCGTCGCCGCGCCCGCTTACCTGGCGCGCCGCGGCACGCCGCGCACGCCGGCCGAGCTGATGGCGCACGCCTGCATCCGGCTGCGCTTTCCCAGCGGGCGGCTGTATGGCTGGGAGTTCGTCGCGCCGGACGGGCGCGGGTTCGAGGTGCAGGTGGCGGGCAGCTTCACCGCCAACGAGCAGACGGCGATGCTGCTGGCGGCCGAGGCCGGCCTGGGATTGGCCTACGTCTACGAAGGACAGACCGCGCCCGCCGTGGCCGCCGGGCGGCTGGTGCGGGTGCTGCAAAACTGGCTGCCGCCGGCCGAGCAGCTGTACCTGTACCACCCCAGCCGGCGCCTGCAGCCGGCGGGTTTGCGCGCGCTGCTCGATCTGCTGCGCAGTACCGAAGATTCGGCATGAAAATGGCCTTCAGGCGTTACCAGTACTGCGCAGGAAGCTATTGAATCGGGAGTATTTCTGCGGCACACGCTGCCTGCCTTGTGAGCAACGCCCGTGCCTGCTGGTGTCACCCCAGCAGTCCTCTATCGCTCTTTTTTGGATAGCTTCCAGCGCTTTCTGGACGGCGCCTGAAGCCCGATTCGATGCCTTGTCCGGCAGCTACGCGCCGATGATCGACAATACCGGGCGCGGCCCGCGGGGCCGCGTTCTGCCCGGCTTCGTTGTTCAATTCGCGTGACCGCTGCTTCCTCCTCCTCCCCCGTTTCCCACCGCATGACGCCGGACGAGCGGCGCGCCAGCCTGTCGCTGGCGGGCATCTTCGCGCTGCGCATGCTGGGGCTGTTCCTGGTGCTGCCGGTGTTCGCGCTGGAGGCGGCGCGTTACCCCGGCGGCGACGACCCGGCGCTGGTGGGGCTGGCGATGGGCATCTACGGGCTGACGCAGGCCGTCATGCAGGTGCCGCTGGGGCTGGCGTCCGACCGCGTGGGGCGCAAGAAGGTCATCGTGGTCGGGCTGCTGGTGTTCGCCCTGGGCAGCGCCGTCGCGGCGCTGGCGGGCAGCGTGCAGATGCTCATCATCGGCCGCGCCATCCAGGGCGCGGGTGCGGTGTCGGCAGCGGTGACGGCGCTGCTGGCCGACCAGACGCGCGACGAGGTGCGCACCAAGGGCATGGCGCTGGTGGGCATCAGCATCGCGGCGATGTTCGCGCTGTCGCTGGTGGCGGCGCCGCCGCTGGCCGCGGTGATCGGCCTGGGCGGGCTGTTCTGGCTGACCTGCGCGCTGTCGCTGGCCGGCATCGCCGTGGTGCTGTGGTGGACGCCGGCCGAGCCGGCCAAGCACGCCGACGTGCCGCGCGGCCGCCTGGCCGACGTGTGGCTGCACCCGCACCTGTGGCGGCTGGACCTGGGCGTGTTCGTGCTGCACACGGTGCAGATGGCGATGTGGGTGGTGGTGCCCGCGCTGCTGGTGCAGGCCGGGCTGCCCAAGGCGCAGCACTGGCACGTGTACCTGCCGGCGGTGCTGGCCTCGTTCCTCATGCTGGGCGGGCTGTTCGCGGCCGAGCGGCGCGGTGCGCTGCGCGGGGTGCTGCGCACCGGCATCGCGCTGCTGTTTGCCGTGCAACTGGCGCTGCTGCTGCTGGCGCCGCGTGCGCCGGGGCTGTGGACGCTGGGCGCGCTGCTGTTGTTCTTCTTCATCGCCTTCAACCTGCTGGAGGCCACGCAGCCGAGCCTGATCTCGCGCCTGGCGCCAGCGCATGCGCGCGGCGCGGCACTGGGCGTCTACAACACGCTGCAGTCGCTGGGCCTGTTTGCCGGCGGCGCGCTGGGCGGCTGGCTGGTCAAGGCCGGGGGGCCGCAGGCGGTGCTGGTGGCAACGTCGGTGTTGGCGCTGCTGTGGCTGCTGCTGGGCTGGGGGCAGGTGATGCCGGCGTCGAAGGCATCGGCTGCGCCATCTGCTGCTCGGGCGTTCTAGCGGTGGCGTCGGGCGCCAGGCGCGCCACCAGTTGGTCGGCGATCGTTGCGTACAGCGGCCGGCTGACCATGCGCGACACCAGGCTGGCCAGCAGCGCGCAGGCCATCAGCCCCAGCACCATGGCGTAGCCGTCCACCATCTCCATCACGATGATCATGGCGGTGATGGGGGTCTGCGTCATGGCGCCCAGAAAGCCGGCCATGCCCAGCGCGATCAGCACCGTGGTGTATTCGGGCGCCAGCAGCTGCGCCACGTCGTGCCCCAGGCTGGCGCCGATCGACAGGCTGGGCGTGAACAGCCCGCCCGGCACGCCCGACCAGGCCGACAGCCAGGTGGCGACGAACTTCAGCAGCGTCCACAGCAGCGGCGCGTCGGGCGATTCGCCCGCCAGCAGCGTGCGCGTGTGCGCATGCCCGCCACCCACGGCCGTGGCCTGCGTCACCAGGCCGATCACCGCCACCGCCAGCCCGCAGGCGGCGGCAAAGCGCACCGGGTGCTTGCGGCGATAGGCGCTGAAGCGGTCGGTGCCGCCGAACAGCGACACGATGAGCAGCCGCGCGAACAGCCCGCCCACCAGCCCGCAGGCCAGCGCCAGCGCGAGGCCCGGCAGCAGCACGCCCCATTCCACGCGCTCGATGCGGATGCGCCCGAAATACGACAGGTTGCCGAAGGCCGCCACGGCCACCAGGCCGGCCATCACGATGGCGCCCAGCATCAGGCCGGACGAGCGCGTCTCCAGCTTGCGCGACAGCTCCTCGATGGCGAACACGATGCCGCCCAGCGGCGTATTGAAGGCCGCCGCGATGCCGGCCGCGGCGCCCGCCACCAGCAGCTCGCGCGCGCTGATGCCCGAGCGCGGCGACAGAAAGCGCCGCGCCGCATACATCACGCCCGCCGCGATCTGCACCGATGGCCCCTGCCGCCCGATCGACAGGCCCGCCAGCAGGCCGCCGGCCACGGCCAGTGCCTTGGCCAGCGAAATCCGGATTGACACCAGCGCCGAGCGCGAGGGCGCATCCAGCCGCGGGTCCAGCGCCGCCAGCGCCTGCGGCGGCCCCGAGCCACCGGCGCCCGGCGCGAAGCGCGTGGTGGCCCACACGATCAGCGCCGTCAGTGCCGGTGTCCACAGCAGCGGCCACCAGCGCCCGCTGGCCTGCATCGACTTGAAGGCCTGCTCGGCCGCGTCGGCCAGCAGCGTGAACAGCACCACCGACAAGCCGGCCAGCAGCGCGAACAGGCCGACGACGAAGCGGTCGATCCAGATGCGCGGGTCGGTCACCTCGCTGCGTACCTGGTCCAGGAAATCCGGATCGTCCTTCATGCGGGGCATTCTGGCATGGGCGTTGCGGCACAATTGCCAGTTTCGTTCAGTTCAACCGCTGTTTCCCTTTTCACTTTCACAGGAACAAGCCATGGCCTCCGTCAACAAAGTCATCCTCGTCGGCAACCTGGGGCGCGACCCCGAGATGCGCACCTTTCCCAGCGGCGACCAGGTGGCCAACGTGACCCTGGCCACCACCGACAAGTGGCGCGACAAGCAAAGCGGCGAACCGCGCGAGCACACCGAGTGGCACCGCCTGGTGTTCAACGGCCGCCTGGCCGAGATCGCCGGCCAGTACCTGCGCAAGGGCAGCCAGATTTACGTCGAAGGCAGCATCCGCACCCGCAAGTGGCAGGACCAGGCCACCGGCCAGGACCGCTACAGCACCGAAATCCGCGTCGACCAGATGCAGATGCTGGGCAGCCGCCAGGGCATGGGCGGCCCGTCGGACGATGGCGGTGGCGGCTACGGCGGTGGTGGCGGTGGCGGCCGTGGCGGCTACGGCGGCGGCGGCGGTGGGGGCGGCGGCGGCTACGGCGGTGGCGGCGGAGACCGCGGCGACCGCGGCGGCTGGTAACCGCTCGATAGAAGCATGATCACTTACAAGGCCCCGCCCACCCGGCGGGGTCTTGTTCTTTACGGTGTCGGAGCGCGGCACGGGCGGCGCGGCGGGCACCACCCACAGCAGGACGGCGATCGCCGCGAAGGCGAGTGCCGCGGTGAGCCAGAAGATGCCGGACATGCCGACCGCGGCGTAGAGCAGCGGCGCTGCCACCAGCGAGAGCGCGAACACGAGCCCGATCGAGGAGCCGATCATCGCCATCACCTTGGTGCGGTGC
>JRYL01028183.1_pt1 | contig 11339 bp, 9 predicted proteins | sample 235391 | NCBI WGS metagenome assembly JRYL01 (sample SAMN03074223, study PRJNA261481) | activated sludge metagenome | biome: Wastewater Treatment Plant; feature: Wastewater; material: Activated sludge; isolation source: activated biomass of a wastewater treatment plant treating wastewater from... ... | reverse complement strand
GTAGTCGTCGCGATAAACCGCTCCCCATTTCGCGACGGCTCGGTTCACCGCGTCCTCACGAAGGCCGATAACTCCAAGGACCGGGCTCTTAGATCGCCAAACGCGAAAAAAGTTCTCTAGCGCCCGTACGGCGTTCTTTCGGTCGAGTCCGCTTAAGTCAACTACCGGAACGCCGTGAAGTTCTATTTGAGAGGCTAGCGGCTTATGCTTAAAGATCGGTTCGAAGGTCTCGCTGGGCGCCGTTCCGATCTCCTCCCCTGGATCGTACTCTGTTAAGCAAACGTCTCGTACATCGGGAAGATAGCGGCGAAACGTTCCGGCGATCGCCTTTACTAGAAAGGCCACAGGTACTCCAGGAGAGATGCGCTTGGCACGGATGTTGACAATCCCGTCAACCATTCCGAGGAACTCGACTTCAAGCCCCTCTTCTTTGAGCTTTGGTTGAAGCTTTTCTATAATCTCCGTTACGTCCAAGTCGTGTTCACCCACCCCGGGTGTGCATCTCCAGATGGAGATTCTCCTGCAACTCGATCACATTTGCCAGAGGCCCCCTCCGGTTCAAGGTGAGCCTATGTTCCGCGCCGCGATCATTTCGTTCACGCCAGTGGGAGGACAACCGCTCGCTGATCTCCTGGTCTGAGAGTTCGCTTCGCAGGAGCTTTCTCACATCTCGTCCTGTTCTTGCGTAAAGGCAAGTTAAAAGCTGACCGTCGGCGGTAAGCCGTAAGCGATCGCAACTTCCGCAGAACGGACGCGTGGTGGAGGCGATGATTCCAAAAACCTGGCCACTGGAAAGACGAAAGCGGGCAGCCGGTGCCGAGCCCCGGCCTGGTAGCGCTTCTACCGGACCGCGCGCCTTCTCGATCCGCTCGAGCATTTCGTCCTGTGTATACACCTCGTCCCCCTTCCATCGAGTGGCTCCGCCCACGTCCATATACTCAATGAAGCGGATCTCGGCCCCCACCTCGTAGGCGAAATCGAGAAGCGGGAGAATCTCGCCGTCGTTCTTTCCCTTGAGAACCACGGAGTCGAGCTTGAGACCCGGGGAGTGCGCCACGGAGCGAATACCGGCCACAGTTCTGCGCAGTTCATTGCGCTGAGCCATACCCTCGAAAGTTTTCGGGTCGACCGCGTCGAGCGAGACCGTGAAGCGAGACATCCCCGCCTGTCTCAGGCTCTCGTGATGCTGCTCTAAAAGCACACCGTTCGTGGTGAGAGCGATCTCTTTGAGACCAAGCGCGTAGAGTTGCTCTATAAGGCGCGGGAGATCTTGTCGAAGTAAAGGCTCACCGCCGGTTATGCGGACTCTGTCGACACCGAGATCTCGATAGATCCTCACCAGACGCGTGATCTCCTCAAAGGAGAGAATGAGGTTTTTTTTGAGCCAAGAGTAGCGCTCCTCAGGCATACAGTAGGTGCAGCGAAGATTGCAGCGGTCGGTCACCGACAGACGCAGGCTCTTTAAGGGACGAGAATGTTGGTCGAGAGTCTCTTGCATGGCCTAAAAGAGGAAACCTCCGGCAGGTAAGCCGTCAACAGTCCTGCATCATCACCGACATATACTTCTTGACCAGCTTCAAGTCTCCGGCTACAAACCTCAGCCCTACCTCCCACTTGCGAGTGGAAGGGTTGCGCTTACAGCTCTTTACTTCGGCATCCATGAGAAGATCTGGAAAATTAGCCACCGGATCCGACTTCAACTTCAGCCGAAACCCTTTCTCGAACTCCACCTCGCTCTCCACCAAGGCTCCGCCGGTGGAAAGATTGAGGAGCTTGCCCGATGAATAGGTGTCGCCTCCTGTGATCCCTTTCAGAAAACATCGTCGCTGGTGACCCGGAACCCGAGTGAGTTGGCGCTTCTCATTAATGCGTCCGACGGTAAACCCCAAATCTTTAAGAGCGGGCTTGAGCCAGGAGTTCTTGAGCATCTCTTTGTCGTCTTCGTAAGTGAGGCCCACCTGGAAGCGGTTGCTCCCCCTCATGGCCCGACACGAGATCACCGTGCCGAGCACCGGCCCGCCGTACTTGTCGCGATGAATTGAAACTTTGGTCTTGCGTCGGATCTTCGATTCCAACTCCACCCTTAGACCAGTCAAACTGGCATTGATCACCCGAACCTCTCGGGTGAGGCTACCGTGCTTCATGGTGGCTGCAATCGAGCACTCCAGTCTCACAGTATCCCGCCGCTCATCGATGGGCAGTCCCGCCTCAGGGCTGATCAATTTTAATAGTTCTCGAAACACTCTAAAGGGGGAGTTCGAGACCCCGGTGAGGTGGTTCCTTCATTACGGGCCGGCATTGAGCAGGACGGCGAACCGCTTCCCCCAAACTATTCTCTCGTGTCACGCATGGATCCGCAGAAGCGAGGGGCCCTCAAGAGTCTCAGTGCCGACGAACTTGGCAAACTGTCGACGCTGGCTCAGATCAGCACGGCATTAAGCCGGGCCGACGGCGGCTTCTTTGAAGTAGCCAACACCTTGCTCGACAAGCTTTTAGAAACTCTCGGAGCGGAGCGCTTTGCCGTGCTGCTCGACCCTCCCAACGAGTCGCGAAGCCTCTTTCGTTGCTCAGAACATGGGCGCGTGAGCCGAGAACCGTTCGATTACTCCACCACCGTGGTGAACAGCGTCAAAACCAGTGGTGAACCGCTGGTGACCCTGGACGCCATGGGCGACGAGCGTCTCAGTACCGCGGTGAGCATTCAGCTGACCGGAGCGCGTTCTGTTATGTGCGTACCTATTAAAGGTACAGGTCTTCTTTACGTGGACAACCGCCTTAGCGCCGGGATCTTTCGTGAAGCCGAACTCTCTCTTTTGATAATCCTCTCCGACCTGTTCTCGGCTGCCCTAGAAAGAGTGCGAAACCTAGAACGACTAGAGGCGGCCTATGCGGCCCTGAGGGCCAGCCAAGAGGAGACCGTGACGCGTCTTGCCGCAGCGGCCGACTGGCGAGACACGGACACCGCTCAGCACATTAATCGAGTGGGTGAGTACTGCGCTCACCTGGCTACCTGGGCCGGCTGCAAGCGCGAGTTCGTGGAAGAGATCCGCATGGCTTCGAAGATGCACGACGTCGGAAAGCTGGGTGTCCCCGACGCCATTTTGCTTAAGCCTGGTCCGTTCAACGAAGATGAGTTTGAGATGATGAAGCGCCACACCACCATGGGTGGCAAGATCCTGGAGGGCTCCAATTCGCCGCTGCTGCAGATGGCTTATCGCATCGCCATGAGCCACCATGAGCGCTTCGACGGCAACGGCTATCCCAACGGCCTAAAGGGCGAGGACATCCCTCTGGAAGGGCGCATCACCTCGATCTGCGACGCCTTCGACGCCCTCTGCTCCAAGAGGGTCTACAAGGAAGCTTTTCCGCTCGATAAGGTCTTCGGGATCATCGACTCCGAACTTGGCCGCCAGTTCGACCCGAGGCTCGGACGCCTCTTCATAGATCACCGCCGAGAAGTGGAAGAGATCCGGGCTCAGTTCTCCGGAGTTCCCAGGAGCTAGCGCTGGCAGCCCGCACACCAGTAGGTAACCCGGTGTTGGAGTCCCTGGTGAGCAACCGCGATCTTGGCTCCACACCGAGGACATTTTTTCCCCGCTCGACCGTAGACGTGGAGTGCTCCTAGAGCGGGCTCCGGCTCAGTCCGACGGTCGACGGTGGTGGTGCGATGCCACCCGCCCAGATTGGCTTGAAGCAGTGTCCGGGCACGCCGAAAAAAACCTACAACCGTGTCCTTCTTCAGCCTCGATAGAGTCCGCCACGGATCGTATCCGTCCGCGTTAAACTTAAAGGCGTCGTCCTCCAGAGGACCCATAAAGGCAAGTTCCGACTTGTAGACGTTTCCTATTCCCGCGACGATGCGCTGATCCAGAAGAACCTCACCCAGAGTGTCCGCATCAGTGTGAAAGCGCCCGACTCTGTGGGCAACCTCGTCCCAGTCCGGTTCCTCATCGGACAGAAGGTCGGGGCCTAAGGAGGAGAGCACCTTGTGTCGCCTCAATTGAGGCCGGGGCAGCATCTCTATATCCATGGCCTGAAAGCAGACGCAAACCNNACGGGGCACCGGGGAGATATCTGTGCCACGTTCCCTTCATACCCAAATGAACGCGCAGGACAACGTCGCGCTCGAAATAGAAAAGAGTGTGCTTGCCTAGGGCCTGAACTCGCTCAATCTTAGACCTGGCTAGGCGCTCTGAGCCGTAGACCCCTCTTACCACTACTCGAACTAGCGCGCGTCCCTCAAGCTCTCGGGCCAAAACCACCGCCAGCTTGTGGACTGTATCGCCCTCAGGCATCGAGCGGCGGCGAAGGTTCCCGAACAGGCGCTGCCACCTCGACCGGCTCGGGTCTCTCCTCGTCAGCCCAAATGGTGTCCTCTTTGTCCTCGTCGCGGTACTGAATGGCGTCCTGGAAAAGGTAGGTGGTAATGGGGAGACACAGCACCAGACCCCAAACACCGAACAGCTTTCCGCTCACCGTCATAAGAATCATAACCACTACCGGATTAAGCTTCATGTGTGAGCCGAAAATCCGCGGGTTCAAAATGTACGATTCAACCGCGTGAACAAGACTAATGAGAACGATAGCTAGCCCCAACTTGGGCAGCCCACCGTTAGCCAGAGCCAGAAGACAGATAGGTATAGAACTTATGAACACGCCCGCGATCGGTATGAATCCACACAAAAATACGATGAGCGAGATAAAGGCGATCTCCTGGCGAATGTGGATGAGCCAGATCCCGGCCGCCGTGAGAATCGTGTTGACCGCGGCCACTAGAAACTGAGCCTCAAAGGCGCGCCCCATTGTGTGCCCAAACCTTACCAAGCTGTCCGCTACCTCTTCGTACATAAAGCGAAGCTTGGTGTTCTTAAGGCTCTTAGCCCCCGCGCTTAAGTTGGGCAGATCAAGCACAATCAAAAACGAGAAAAGAATGGAGAGAACGAACTGAGAACTGAAGGCCAAGAGAGCCGTACCCATGTCGCGAGCCGCTTGCAGAATACTGGACACCGATTGAGGGTCGAGACCGTCTTTGGTAGTGGGGAGTATCCCCTCAACGATCCTTGCCAGCATGGAGTTACGAAACTTCCAGTCTAGATCATCGAGAATCGGAACGGTGTGGTCCTCCCCCGCCTCAGGAAGCAGACGCTCGAGTGCGGGGTAGCGATCGGTCAAACTTACCAACTCTCGGTCGATGGACTGGGCATAATGTGTTGAATTGTTAATAAAATTAACGGCCTGATAGCGTATTTGCGGGATCAACACTGACATAGCGATGACGACGGTGGCCAAAAAAGAAACCCCTACCACCACCACCCTAACGGTTCGATTAGCGATATAGGGTTTTAGTCGATCCACTGCGTTCGATTGGAAGTAGCTGAAGATGAAGACTAGAAAAATCAGCAGAGAGAAGGTTCTCAGCAGGTAGAGAACGGCGAAAAGTGAGCCCCATACAAAGAGCTTCGTCAGCAGCGATATAACAAATTCCGTACGCTTGTCCACTGGTCGATTTTTTGCCGAGCGGCCCCCCGGCTACCGTGCAGCACCGCTCGCGAAGACCCGCTATCGAGCCTTCACCGGTCACACTTCCAAGACGGTTTGAAGGTATCCTCTCTTATTGCCAACCGTTCGCGTTATTCTTAACGAGCTTTTAAATCGAGCGCCTCCCAGAGGTCTTCGAGACCGGTCCAGTCGCGCCCCATATCATCGCGATAGCGCTTGAAAAAATCTTCCCACCAGCCGTCCGGCTCAGTTTTGTCACCGTCGTACTCCGTGGGCCTATCCGTCCCGCCTCCGGTCACCAAACTCCCCACGTAATCCCCCTCGCTATAGACCCGCGCGAGTTGGTCCGCGATTTCGTCGAGATCTTTCTCACTCACCACGCCGTTGTCGGTGGCTTTATAGAACTGGACTGTAACTCTTATAGGAAAACTGTCATCTCGCTCAACGGCTAACCCATCGATCTCCGTGTAAGGACCCTCCACCTCCCCGTGGCCGATCACGGCGTTCTCTACACTGCTTGCCTCCGCGGCTGCCGGGGCTGCCATCTTATAGATCTCGCCGTCCCCCATGGAACGATAGGGGAGCTTCTTCTGCTTGAGGGGAACTTGAACCAAGAGAACCATGTTAAGGCCGGACTCCTCACCCGCATTCACGCTCGACGAACCGGTATTCGTGTCTACTACCTGAAAATCGCTTAAGCGTGTTCCGGTAAAGCTTGCCCGTTCACCGTTCTGATTAAAAAATAGTCGCTGACCCCAAGTGTTCCCAGCCTTGAAAGCATCACGGTCGTTATCGATAATGGTGGCACTGGTGCCCTCTCGCGTGGCCAAGACCGTGAGCACCGCGGGGGACCCCGGAGAGGACTGATAGTTAAAGAGAACCGGGTTGAACTCCACCTTGCCTCCCTTCGGAATGGGAAGAAAGCACGCTTGCGCGCTGACTAGGACGTGGCTGTCGCGCTCTGCGAGAAGGGAACTGTTTGCTCCCTCCCACGAGTCCGGGTGGGAGAGATGGGCGCGCAGATCGCCGAGATACTCTCGCAAGGTGATCTTCTTCGGCTCCTGGCCCGCTTCGTTCCCCACTAACAGAAAGAACTTGTCGAGTTGGAGGTCGGCGGTTTTGTCCGAGAAGTTCGGATGGCGAATCACCGGTAGGCAGTGCAGCGAGTACTTGTCGGAGTTGGGGTCGCGCAGCTGAACTTGCAGGGTCATATCGCTAATATTCGGCCCTACGGACGAATTGTGATACCGACCGGTATCCTCCCAGGTAACGTTCACGATGTCTAGGCCGTGCTTGGAGGCCATGGTTTGGGCTCTCTGATCCTTGACTAGACTCACGGTTCTTTTGACCGCCTCGCGAAATTTCGATAACTCCGCGGTATCCTGAGCCCACGTTGGAGCCGACAGTGTGGAAGCGATTAAAAGGGTAGCAAATAGTTTTTTCACCGGAACACCTCGCTTGTTTTCTAAGAAGTCTGTCGCATCGAGGACGCTCCTATTCCATACACTTACATTCCGCAAATCTCTCGCGGTATGCCTCTTCGAGGCACCAATCTCGCGTTGTTTATGTATCCCGATACATCTCNNGGTCATCCAAAAGCGAAGGTAAACAAAGGGAGTGATAGGTCCTCGGGTATCCCTTCGTACACTCCGGTTCTACCCCACTAGAGGAGTTTCCCCACGGCGGGCTAGCCTATTCTAACCACATCGGGCCGCTTCCGAACTCCGTCCGCCCAAGGACGGACGTGAAATCTGCGAAGCCCGGTAACCGGCCCAGGTGACCCAAAATGGACTCTGGCCCATAAAATTGGCGACAGAAGTCGCTTCTGCTTCAGGGAATTCTTGGCCGACTGAAAGTGCGAACAAAGGAGATAAAATCATGAAAAACGCAATAAAGACCTTTCTGCTGAGCGGTGCCATCCTCGCTGCGACGGGTTTTGCTCAAGCTCAGACCACGGAGATCGACGTCGTCGAAACGGAAGGTTGGATGCTCGGCCCGGGGTACTCGGAGACCATCGATATGGCCACTGTGAACAATCTTGAAGAGTCGGTGAACATGTTCGACGAATTTGAACAACCCACGCTCTTTATGTCCGACGCCGGTGTCTATCGCTACGCCTACTATGAAAAAACTGGTGTCTGGCTAACTCGAGCCGAGGCCGAACGGGCTATGGCTAACCCTAACGCCGATACCCAATAACAACCATATGAAGCCGTCACACGGAAGAGACCCCTCCACCCGATAAGGGTAGGGGGGTCTCTTTGACGTTAGACAAAATATCGCTCCTGAGGGAAAATAGACGGCCTGGTCATCCACGGTGAAGAGATTATCGCTTGAGAATCGTTCTACTCTGTTTACCTGGATTTAACAACCGCGGCGACCGTACGGGTTAAAACTAGAGTACCAAAGAACGGGAACAAACCATGTCTAAAGCCACCTCTGCCACCCAAAACACCCTCGCCGAATCCTCTGAAAACCGTCAAGACGCTCTTCGCATCTGGGTACGCGGGCGGGGGATGGTTAGCTACTCCCCGTCAATTCGGTAAAGATCGTATCGCCGGCCACCAAAAGATAGTGAGAGTGCCGCACGGCCCCAAGCGGTGGAACGGGTACAAACTCCTCCATTCGTCCGTCTCCATCCACTCTTAAAAAATGGTATCCCAATCGCCGGGATATACCGATCACCGGAGCCGAATCCCACGGGGTGGTGAAGAACGGACCCGTCAAAATCGCCTCTACCTCGCCTTTCCACAACCGAGCAAAGCTTATACCGATACTCCCGCCCTCCACGTCTNNGACTTTCCAATGGACGCTTCCCGACGCTCCAAGCGCTCGGCAACGTCGAACTCGCTAATGCGATGCACTCGACCCGAGCCGGGCTTGTACCCGTAAATCTCTTGCGTCATAACATCTCCCACGTAGGCCGACAGCACCTCTTCCCCTTCGATGAGCGCAACCATGGTGCCCACCCCCGCCGACTGTCGCCGCGAGAAGGCGCGCGTACCGTCTAGGGGATCAATGGTGAAATAGAGGTCTCGTCCAGGCACGCCGCAGGCCACTCGAAGTTCATCCTCTTCGGCGATGACTCCGTAGTCTGGGAAACAGTTCTTGATCACCCTAAGGTAAACTTGCTGGGCTTCGAGGTCGGCGGTAGTAACGAGATCCGTCATCGAGCCGTCCAGGTGCTTTTTCTGCTGGGCGTCAAAGACAAAGCGTTGATTTCTTATGACTTGAATGGCGCGGCGCACCATCTCCTTCATAGCAAGACCCACAAGCGACGGGGTAGCGCGACCAAAAGCACAGTCCATTCTGTTGGTTGCAGCAAAGGAATCAGGAACTCCTCCATCACGGGTCGTCCAAAGAACTTTCCCTGGGGAGGTGTGCTAAAGCGGGTGCCTAACCGGTTTTAACATGAGCGACGAGCGCTTGATGGAACGATTGCTCGAAGGGGACGAGTCTAGTTTAGAAGAGCTTGTGCGTCGCTATCAAGGTCCGCTCTACAGACTCGCCTACTCGATTCTGCACGACTCCGCGTCAGCGGAGGACGCATTTCAGGAAACGTTTCTCAAAGTCTACCGCCGGCGCTTCAGCTATCGCCCCGGTAGTCCGGTCAAACCGTGGATCTATCAAATCTGCATGAACGTCTGCCGCGACCATCTCCGACGTGCGAAACGGTGCCCGGAAACCCCGCTCGAGGAGAATCCACCCCCGCCGGGGCCCGGCGGCTTCTCACCCGAAGAGTGCGTCGAGCGGGAAGAGCAAGCCAGATCTGTGAGACAAGCTCTCATTGAGTTACCGGCCAAACAGCGCGAAGTTCTACTTTTAGCTCACTATCAGAACCTCAGCTACCCCGAGATCTCGATTCTTCTCGACATACCCACGGGCACAGTGAAATCGAGGGTGTTTCACGCACTGAAAAAGTTAGGAGCACTTCTCTCAAAAAAAGATTCCTAGATTTTGAACCGCTCCCACCCCTTTTGCGTAGAGCTTGTATAGAGTCACGCACAGTGAGAGGAGAAAATATGGGAAGCATCACACGTGTCGACCGTTCCGAACAAGCATCTTCGGCCGAATTCCAGTTCGCTGGTAACTATCTTAATCTTTTTGGAATCCTTCTCTTAATCACCGGGTTGGGAAACTACATCCGTTCGGCCGGGGCCCCTTTCGGTCTACTGGAGGTACTCCTATCGGGAGGATTGGGAACAACCTTATTGGCAGGGGGTGCCTACATGTACTCGCGCGGGCTCGCGCAGTATTCCAAGCCGCTTCTAGCCGCCGGGTTGTGTCTCAACTTCTTTTCTCTATGTTCAGCTCACTTCCGCCACCACTTCCTCAGTCAGAGTGCCCTGTTTTTGGGCCTACTCTTGCTCGTGGTGGTCGCAAACCTCGCGGCCTTCAAGCTCGACGCCAAGATCATCGGCAGCGCCATGCTTCTTGTTTGCTTCTTCGCGCCTGTCTTCATCACGTTCAAATTCTCATACTTCTCCACCATCTTCGTCTATCTTCTGGCCGTCAACTTAGGGAGCGCGGCGGTCGCCTTTTACAAGCGATGGGACTTCCAACTCCTAGCCGCGGCACTGGGAAGCTACGCGCTCTATTTCTTTCACTTTCGAGAAGAAGAGGCCACACTCTCTTTAGGGATGCTGGGAATCATCTATGCCCTGTCGCTGGTTGGTAACAATCTTCTCTACTTTGTACGGCCGCAGGTGTCTGACTACAACACCGTCCTGTCGTTCGTTAATCCCACCGTCTTTGCTGTTCTGTCGGCGGTGGTGATTCTGAAACTGCCCAACTGGGTGGCCGTTACCTCTTATCTTCTGCTCGCAACCATTCACGGTGTGCTCGCTTGGGAAGCCGACGCACGAAGGGAGAAGAGTGAAAACTTCCTATCGCTTGCCACCACCAATCTTTCACTATCGCTGCTCTTTCTCTTGGTCGCGGTCACCTTCCTCACGTACTGTTCAAGCAACACCACCTTCTTCGGCCCGGTCACCCTCATACTCTTCGCCCTATCCCTGACACTACGGCAGGCGGGGAGCCACATCGAGCGCCATAGCGAGGTGTTAACGCGTCTTTCCTACTTTTCGCTCATGCTGGCAGGCACGCAAGCTTCTTACGTCCTCCCCTCCATGCCCGGCTCCGCCGGCTGGCGCTACGCCTCCGTAGCTCTCTATTGGGTTTATCTGAGCCTGATGCTCAAGTCGCGCCGCCTGTGTGACAGCGAAAAGGTTATACTTGGCCTTTTCACGGGCCTGGGAACCTGGCTTCTGTGGTCCACCGCCTTAGACTGCCTGTCCGCGCCTGCTCTCATTCTCACCACCGGGCTATTTGCCGCATTGACCACCGCGCTCCCGATGAAAAGAACCGGACTTTCTTTCCTGGAACTCCTCCCGCACCTGGCCGGAATCCACCTCATCCCCCTACTGCTCCGCTCCTCCAGCCAGTTAGCGGCCATAGCGGCAACGGTGTGTGTGGTCGCTCTCTTCGGCTATTCCATTCAGAGGGCCATTCCCTACAAGAAGAGCCTCGCCAACCTCTGGCTCTGGCCGGCTTTCCTACTCTATTTCTTAGCCGTTATCGCCGCTAATCGCACTCCGATCCCCGGACTTCCCGCCGCACTTACCGTACACCTTATCGTATTCACAGCATCCCTGAAGCTGCGTGGACAGTCGGAACTCCGGATCCTTAGCTTTATCCCCCTCTGCCTGCTCGTCGCTCTCGCCTTCGTGGCCCCAGGCTCGGCCTTCAACCTACTCCTGAGCTTTGCCGCTCTCGGAGTGGCCTACCGCGCCTGCCTTAGGCAACCTCCAGAGTGGGCTCGCATGGAACTCATCGGTATG
>JRYL01004362.1_pt1 | contig 11375 bp, 9 predicted proteins | sample 235391 | NCBI WGS metagenome assembly JRYL01 (sample SAMN03074223, study PRJNA261481) | activated sludge metagenome | biome: Wastewater Treatment Plant; feature: Wastewater; material: Activated sludge; isolation source: activated biomass of a wastewater treatment plant treating wastewater from... ... | reverse complement strand
GGCAATCCCGGCCTGGCGCGCGAGTATCTCGCCGGCGATGCCCTGGCGCTGCGGCGCGCGGTGGCCCGGGAGCTGGTGGAGCTGGCCGCGGGACGCGCCGGCGCGGCAGAGCTTTCATCGGCCTGGGCGGGCGATCGTCCGGCGCTGCGGCTGCGCTTTGCCGGCGAACTGGTGCGCGACCACCTGGCGCAGCGCGCCGGCGGCCCGCTTTCCGATCCGCTGGCCGATCTGCCGCGGAAGGTTGGCATTGCGGAGCTGGGAGTCTGGTTTGACGGCGCGACCCGCGCGCTCAACGCGCTCGATGGCCCGCTGCGCGACGAGCTGCAGATTGCCGAGCGCCTGGTGCGCTGGCGCGAACTCTTCGTCTGAAGTCAGCGCGCCGCTGATCGGGCATCGCGCCCGTTGGGCCTATTGCGGCCTGCGGGTGCGGCCTGGAATCCGCGCTCCCGTTTTCCCGCCGGAGGTATGCCGTGGATCGACGTGACCTGCTCAAGGCGATGGGGGCCGCCGCGCTTGCCGCATAGCGGGCAGGGGTACCTGGTTCGATCAGTGGGAAATTTCCCAGCCCACGTTGCGGCGAACGCCGATGCCGTGCGCGCTGACGGCCGCAAACACTGCGCGTTGCCATGTCGCGCACTGCCCCGCCATTGCGCGCGGCGTCCGCATCGCCGCGCCACGCACGCCACGTTCCTGAACACACGCGCCTTTACGGGCTGGTGCGCGACCACGCGCCCGCCTTGCACGCCCGCCTCTCGGACGAAGGCCGCATACTGCCGATGCATGTGCGAGAGGAGTTCGATGCGTATTTGCGTTGCGGCGTGCTCGAACGCGGCTTCGTACGTGTGGTGTGCGAACACTGCCACGCCGAGCGCCTCGTCGCGTTCAGTTGCAAGCGACGCGGCTTCTGCCCCAGTTGCGGCGCGCGGCGCATGGCCGAATCCGCGCGGCATCTGGTGGAAGAAGTGTTCGGTCCGTGCCCGGTGCGGCAATGGGTGCTGAGCTTTCCGTACCCGCTGCGCTTCCTGTTCGCCAGCAAGCCGGAAGCCATCGGCCCGGCCGATGGTGCTGGGATGACGGCCAAGCTTTCGGGCGATGGCGACATTGGANNACTTCAGGGTTGAATCCGCCCTCCGCACCGTTACTCGATGCGGAGTGTCGTCAGTCCAGGATCGGCGTGGCTTCGATCCGTACGGTGTCCAGTCCGATGGCATGCGAGTGGAGGCCATAGGCGCCGGCATCCGGTACGAAATAGCGGAACGCGATGCGCCCGCGACCGCTGCTCGGAACGCCTTGTGCTGCGCCGAGTTGGAAGCGGGTCCAGGTATCGGGATAGCCGTTGACGCCGCTGCCATCCGGACCAGAGAGCAGGTTCGGATTGATGTCCAGCAGCAGCGTGGTGAATCCTCCGACACCCAGCGCTCCAGGCCCGGCGCTGTTGCAGGGTTCGCCGGTGCACAGCCGTACCTGGAGCCGGTCGGCGTAATAGGCGCCGGTTACGGTGCGGGTGTAGAAGCTCAGCGAGGAGCCGCTGCGGAATTCCAGCAAAGGCGTGGCCAGCCAGTCGCTGATGGTGCCGTTGTCACCGGTGGCCTCGAACGTGGTACTGACAAAGCTTTCCGGTGCGCCGGCCTGGGCGTCGAAATAGGAATTGTCGAACAGCCACCAGGTGCGCGCGCCCTCCGGCTCGCTGAAATTGCCGGTGATCCACTGGTTGGCGTGGGTACCTTCCAGCGTGTCGAAGTTATCCACGAAGGAAGGCAACGCGGGTGGGGGCGTGCCGGGCGTATCCCGCAGCGTGCCGCGCACCGGTCTTGCGCGCAGCGAGGTGCCGGCCATGGTTTCGGCCACGATCATGCCGAACTGGAAATCCACGCTCCACGCCCGGCCGACGCTGCCGTCCGGGGTGGAGGACCAGTACTTGGCGATATGCGCCGAAGGGTAGGCGGTGTTGGGAAAGCGATTGGTGTTGATCGCAGGGTCGTAGCAGGCGTGATCGACCAGGGTCATCAGCTCGTTCAGGTCCGGTATCCGCCAGTCGCGGTGTCCGTCCAGGCCGGCACCGTCGTTGATCGCCTGCACCGCCAGCAAGGCGCTTTGCCAGATCATGCTCTGCGCAGTGCCCGAACAGGTGCTGCCATTCCACGCCATGCCGAGCTGGCAGCGCCGCCAGGTCAGGCCAGTGCGGGTGTGGGTGACGGTATGGCCGCCTGCATTGACGACGAAATCCGAATCCGGGGTTTCGCGCGTGAGGTTGGGATTGCAGGCCGCCTGGGCCGGGCCGGGAAGTGACAACGCCACGGCAATCACGCAGGGCAGGAACAGGGAACGTTTCATTGGTTGGCCCCTCCACGTACGAGCATGATCCAGTTCAGCGAGGCGTTGGTGGCGTTGGATACGCCAGTGTTGGAGAAGTTGACCCACCAGGCACCTTGGCCATTGGCCGCCGGCGTCGCGGTCCAGTAGCTGTAAGGGCCTTGAAGGGAGTTGACGAAGAATGGCTTGAAGTAGTCCGTATCCACACGTGGGGAATACGCGCTGCGATCCACTATGGAGAGCAACTCGCGATGGCTTGGCATACGCCAGTCATTCTCACCACACAGGCCCACGGCATTGATGTGCCTGACGTATTCGTAGGTATTGCAGGCGGCACCATTGAGGCTGTTGTTGCAGGTGGATGTGCCTCCTGGACTGCCCGGGTGACCGCCGTTGGTGGCGGGGTTGGGGTCGTACCAGGAAAACCGGTTGCGGTAATCCCGTGCGCCGCCACCGCCGTCGTGCTTGAGCTCCCAGGTCAGCCCGGTGACTTCGTCATGGACGCAGGCCCACTGCGTGGCGCTGGCCGGCAGCATCACGCCCTGGGACGAGACTTTGGTGAAATCAAAACCAGCGCGCCCGCCCCCGATTTTCGGCAGGCTGCCGGTGGCGGCCAGCGCATCGCGCCCGCGTTCGCCATCCTGCTGCGGCCAGCCCGGTTGCGGGCAGGGCAGATTGATGGCCGATGCGGTGGCACACCAGCCCACGCCGCTGTCGTTGATGAAATCGTTGCCGCTGGCACCGCCGCCGAGTTGTTCGGATTCGAAACCATCGGCGAACAGTGGGGATGTTTGCGCCAAGACGGCTGTTGGCAGCGCAAGCAAGACCATAGCCAGCATGGTGTTGGTGTGCCAGGCGCAGCGGGATTTTCGGCGGGATGCACAGCGTCGCAAAGGAAACGGAGGAGGAGTCATGTCGTGCCTCACTCGTTGGGGATGCGTTCGAGCAGGCGGAGAGTGCAGGCGTACTCAGACCTGGTGTAATTCTCCGTGTCCACTCCGTTGCGAGGTGAGCCGACAAACCCCCCTCGCTGCTGCTCTGGAGATGCGATGACTTCAACAATGCCGGATTCGCCATTTGCGAGCAGCCCGGCGTGAACTACAGCCTTGGTAAAGCTGGAGTCGCAGGTGTACGTGCCCGTGCCCCAAATCCTGTCACGCCCGCCGCTGTCACCAGTGACAAGAAAAGCGCGCTTTGCCCCGGCATTGACCATGTTGCCCAAGGTTCTTGTTGCGAAAGCGGCACCATGTTTTGCCACTGCTGATTCAACCCGCTTTTGCTTCGCCGCCTCGGCTTCCTCGCTGCGCTTCCGCTCCGCTGCCTCCTCCGCCAACCGTGTCTCCTCGGCAATCCTGGCTTCCTCGCGCTTGCGCTTGATTTCGGCCAGCAATGCATCGGCCTCCGGCGTGCCCGCGACCAGCGCGCCGGCGCCGTACTCGCTGCGCGGGCGGCCCAGAACCGGGTCGGTGCTGCCGTCGTATTGAAAACTGTGGCGCCAGCCTTTGTCCTTGCGTACCGAACGTGCGGTGCCATAGGTGTTGATGCGTTCCCCGGCGGCACGCACCTGCTTCAGGATGCGCACGCCGTCTTCCACGGTCTCGATGTCGTAGGTGGGCTCGCGCGGTGCCAGGGTGGCGATTACGCGCGCCACCCAGACGGGATTTTCGTCGCTGCCGGTATTGCGCGCCTGTTCGAGTTTGAACTCCTTGAGTTCCAGCAGGCCCGGAATCTCTTGTTCGAACGCGGCGCGGATTTCGCTTTGGGTCGGTCCACTACTGCCACAGGCGGCCAGCAGGCCGATGGTGAGCAACGCAAGCATCAGGTGTTTCATCTGGATTCCCCTTGGTTGGATCGATGGTGCTGTTGGCGGAAAAGGTTGGTGAATCGGCTCAGGGCACCGCTTCAGAATTCGTCCATAGCCTTGTCGCGCTGGTGTGCGCGGTGGAACTGCGGTTGGCTGCGGATGATGTTGCGGCTCTGGATGAGACTGAGGCCGGGTGGGGCGCTCCTGTCTTTGCACAGGCTTTGCCCATGCAAAGGCAGCAGAACTCGTGAATAGATGGATGTCGCTATTGCTGGTCGTGCCCCGCCAGTCGTTTGATCACCACGCGCGTTTGTTCAAGGAATTCGACCTCGGCCGGTGTTCCTGGCTTCAGGCCAGAAGGCCACGCGATGCCGATGCGCGAAAGTTTGGCCGTCAGTTCCGGTTGATCCTCGCGCAGCCCCTGCCTGAGTGCCTTTGGACTGGTGCGGCGGACAATGTGGAGCCATTTTTCGGGATCAATGTCGGTTTGTGTGGCCCATTCGCGGATTGCGTCCCAACGAGTCCGGCGGTAAACAAGCGATGTAAGAGGGATTCCGATGGCAAAGACAGGCCATAATTTGAAGGTCATCCTTGCGGTATCGAGACCACTCCACCAGTAACCACCGAACAGGCTGCCGTAGATCAATGCGATCAATAATGCCGGTATGAACGGGAAGACTGTGAGGCGAGCCAGTAGAACCACATAGCCGGTGATCATGCTTGCCATGGATATCCTGCCGGTCTGCGCCATTTCCTGCGCTGTAACCAGGCCGAACTGATTCCAGCGATAGCGCAGATGGGAGTTCCACCAGAACAGCCAGGAGAGTGGTGGGTTACGGTTCTGTGCCAACGTGCCGGAGGCGCAGGCGCGAATGGCCACTTCCTCATAGAGATTTCTGGAAATTACCTTCCTGTGTAGTTCCTGCAGCGCTGGTTTGCCGATCTTGTCCTCAATTCGTACGACCAGTGTGGCGTTGTCCGCCTGTAGTGACCTCAGGTATTCCTTGTCGCTGATATCCGGAAAAGATGTGCTGGAAAGCATATCGAGTGTTTCCTTGGCATCAATGACAAGGTATGACGCGGCTTTGATCGCCGCTTCGTCGGTGGTTTCAAGGGCGCGGCCGGCCTTGTCCTGTTCTGCTCGAAGCGAGACCACCTGTTCACGCAGTTGCTCGATGGCTGCCCTGCGAGCTGCTTCGGAAGCCTGTGCGTTCTTGAGGCTCTCCATGGCAGCGGAAATGGACCTCAGTTCCGCATTCTGCTGTGCTGCATCGATACTTGCGACGAGAACTCCAGCAGCGATCGCATCGCCAGTCTTGCTCATAATTTAATCGTCTCCCTTTGTTGTCTGCTGATCGCCTCGCTCTGCGAGGTCTTATCTGGCCTGGATTGTCAGGCCACTCAAATCCTGACTTGAGGCTGGGGCTCAAGGCCCGGACGAGCGGCAGTCGGCCAGCAGGCTGATGGTGAACAACGCAAGCATCAGGTGTTTCATCTGGATTCCCCTTGGTTGGAGCGATGGTGCTGTTAGCGGAAAAGGTTGGTGAATCGGCTCAGGGCACCGCTTCAGAATTCGTCCATAGCCTTGTCGCGCTGTTCCGTGCGCCGAGTCTGCTGCTGTTCGGCTGCCCGCTGTTTCTGCGCCCGGTGATGGGCCAATGCCCGGGCAAACAGTGGTGCGTAGACGTAATCGGCTTCTGCGGAAAGTTCGGCGGGGCTGGGAGGCGACGGCGGTGTGCCGCCGAAGGCATAGGCCTTGGACCAGTCCACGTTCCGCGGCCTTTCGTACACGTCGTGCTCGATCGTGATCCAGACTCCTTGCGGATGGCCGGCCCAGCGGTGCAGGTAGGTGCGGGTGGAGTCGACCGGGCGTTTGGGCCAGTACTCGTAGCGCGCCCCGGCATAGTCCTTTTTGACCTTTTCCACCAATGGGTCGATCAGGTCGCGCTTGCCCGACAGGTTCACCTTTACCCGGAAAAGTTGATCCTTGAAGAAGCCAAGACACAGCGTTGTTCCTGAGTCGGTGGCGTAGTTCTTGATCGTTACATCCGTGAGTGCCGAATCAGGGCTCTCGAAGGTGACGCCGAATCGCACGGTCGCCCCTTTCATCCCGGTGGCCATCGTGACGGCCTCAGGATCGGTCTGGCGCAATGCGTCCAGCCACAGTTCGCGCATCGCCAGGTGGTTGTCGCGCTGATCGCCGGACAGGTCGCTCGTGTTGTAGCTGCCGTTGAACGGAAAGGTGAGGGTGTCGTTGCAGGAGTAGTGGCTTTTGCCCGAACCAATGCTGTCGCGGCCGTACTTGTCCGTAGCGACCGGCTTGAGCGGAACGGCGGTTGCGGACATGCCGAACGTGAGTCCGAATGGACCTGCGGCGCCGGCCGGGCCGTGGCCGGCAGAAGCAACACCGCCGGCGGCATCGCCTTGGGCTTTTCCAGGTGGCGGGTGCATTGCGTTGGCAGCCGCGATCTGCGCACGCACTGCTTCGCGTGTGGCGGCGGGCAGCTTCGCTCCGATCTCGGCGATGGCTTTGCTGGCGCGCTCGCGTTGTTCGTCGGTGCTCGCGAACTCGCCTGCGGCCAGTGCGAAAAAATACGCCCTGTCGGGTTGGCGCGGGAAGTCTGGATGGCGCATCGCCGGCAGGTCGGATTCGAGCGTATAGGCCAAGTCGAGCATGGCATCCACGCTGCCCGCTTCGGCCGCTGCGAAAGTGATGCGCCCGGACTGGTTGTTGCACGCCTGTTTTTTCAAGGCCTGCAACGGGGTGGGTCGCTGGAAGAAGCAGCCGCGGCTGAGGACGTAGAGCGCGCGTGCATCGGTGAGCGTGCCGTTGCGGTAGGCCGGCAGCAGCAGCTTCACGACTTCGGCATGGTTGTTGGCGCGAAGCGCTGCTTCTGCTGCGTCCAAATCGGCGGCCTGTGCAGAGGCAGGCACAAGGGCCGAGATCAGATATGCCGTCAGGGCATACCGCAGACGGATGCGGGCAGGTCGGGCTTGGCGTTTCATGCGGATTCCCCTTGGTTGGATCGATGGTGCTGTTGGCGGAAAAGGTTGCTGGATCGGCTCAGGGCACCGCTTCAGAATTGATCCGGAGCCTTGTCGCGCTGGATCGTCATCGCCGCGTAGACATCCATGCCTTGCAGCACCCGAAGTTCGCTGCTCACGTTCAAGCCCTGTGTCGTTGCCCAGTGGGTCAGCCGGCTATCCAGTGGAAGGGCAGGCAGGCCAGGCAGGGCCGAGGTGGGTACCGATACCGCTTCGCTGCTGGTGGGCCGCCCCAGGTGCTGCACCAGAAAGCGGTTCAGGTCTTCAAGCTGGCCCATCGCCATGCCGCCGGTGTTCATGTGATTGCTGGGCGGACCGGCCAAACGCAGTTCGACGAGTTCGCCTTCGCTGCACAGTGCATGGATGATGTTGAGCAGGTTGGCGACAGGGTGGTGCAGGCGTCCGGCAAGCCGGTCGAAACCGCCCTGCTGACCATGGGTGTTGGCGCGCACCACGTTGAGCGCCGCATCGCAGGGCATGCCGATCCGCAGATCGTCGATACCCGCAGGCGCCATGCCGGGCGAGGGAAAGGCAGCAATGCCGACAGGGGCGGCGGCTTCAGCGGGTGACTCGGATGGGCTGCCGCAGCCGGTGGAAAGACACGCCAGTGAGCTGACGAGGACTAGGACGAGAAAACGCTTCATGTGGATTCCCTTTGATGGACCGGAACGATGACCCCTAGCGGAATCCCGTGCGCAAACGGCTCATCTCGTCGCGAAAATGTGATCGTCAGGCGTGACCCTGTGGTCCCGGCCTGCTAGTTTCCGCGTCGTGCCGTATGTGTTGATCAGGGGCAGGGGTGCTGTGCCGGATTCATCATTGACGTTGTTGTTGCAGCGCTGGCAGTCCGATCCGGACGACCGCCAGGCGGCCTCGCATCTAGCGGCGGCGGTGTACGCGCAGTTGCGTCAGTTGGCGGCCTCCCGCCTGCGGCATGAGCCGCATACGGTGTCCACGCCCACCGATCTGGTGCATGAGCTGTGGCTGCGGCTGGAGCCTTCCGCGCTGCGTACCGACAGCCGTGCGCATTTCTTCAAGTTGGCTTCGCTCTCGCTGCGGCACCTGCTGGTGGACCGGGCACGCGAGCGTCTGGCGGCCAAGCGTGGCGGTGGTGTGGAGTCTGTCAGTCTGCGCTGGGCGTCCAACGATGCCAGCTTCACCGATCCGCGCCTGCTGGATCTGGATGCGGCGCTGGATCGGCTTCGCCAGCAACATGCGCGGCATGCGGACGTGGTGCAGTTGCGCTGTTTTGCCGGGCTGGCGCTGGATGAGATCGGCGAAGTGCTGGATATCAGCCTGGCCACGGTGAAGCGCGACTGGACGTTCGCCACCGCTTGGCTGGCGGATGCGATGCGGGAAGAAGCATGAGCGACAGGCCATCCGGAGAGATCGATCCGACCGAACTGGAGCGACGCTTCGACGAACTGGCCGCCAGCGATGCGACCACGCGCGAGATCGCGCTGCGTGCCATGGCAAGAACCACACCGGTGATGGCGCGGCGGCTGGCGGCGCTGCTGGATGCGCATCTGCGCCATGCCGACGAAGTGGAGCAGCTCGGCGCATCCGCCCGTTCGGCGCTGGGGCTGTTTGATACCGAAGCGCTGGTCGGGCGCGAACTGGATGGCTGGCATCTGACCGAGGTGCTCGGGCGCGGCGGCATGGGCGTGGTGTTCGGAGCGCAGCGGGTGCGTGAGGGTGTGCGCCAGGACGCCGCGATCAAGCTGCTGTCCATCCCGTTGTTCGATGCCGGTGCCGCCGAACGCTTCCGGCATGAAGCCTTGGCGCTGGCGCGGCTGGACCACCCGGGCATTTGCCGCCTGCGCGATTTTGGCCGCTCGCCGGAAGGTTGGCCGTTCCTGGTGCTGGATCGGGTCGATGGTGCGGCCTTGCATCGCTACGCGGAAGCCAAGCCGCTGGTGCAGAAACTGTCGCTGGTGGCGCGCGTGGCCGATGCGGTCGCGGCTGCGCACCGGCAACTGGTGGTGCATCTGGACATCAAGCCGGAGAACGTGCTGGTGACGCCGGCCGGCGATCCGGTGCTGCTGGATTTCGGCATCGCACGGGTGCTGGGCGAGGACGGCGAAGCCAGCGCCACCGCGACGGTGGCACGCTGGCTCACGCCTGATTACGCCGCGCCTGAACGCCTGCGCGGTGAAGCATCGACGGTCGCGGCCGACATCCACTCACTGGGTGCCTTGCTGTATCGCATCGTTACGGGCCGCACGCCGTTCGATCTGGCCGGGCTTTCGGTCACCGATGCGGTGGCGCGTATCGAGAAAGGCCCGGAGCCGCCGAGCCGGGTGCTGGGTACCTTGCCGCGCGACCTGGATGCGGTGATTGCGCGCGCGATGCATCCGGACCCGGCCCGGCGGTACGCCAGTGCCGGCGATTTCGCGGCTGATCTTCGCGCCATCATCGAGCGCCGCCCGGTGAAGGCGCGGCCGGACAGTCTGGGTTATCGGCTGCGTACCGCATTGCGACGCCATCCGGTGGTGTTGCCGGCCGGCGTCCTGGCGGGTGTGGCCATCCTTGCGATGGCGGCGGTGCTGGCCTGGCAGGCGGGCGATCTGCGCCAACAGCGCGACCGGGCCGAACGCGAAGCGGCGCGCGCCAGCCTGGCGAGCCGCTATCTGATCGATTCGCTGGAGGCGATCAATCCCAAGACCCGCTCGGAAACCGGCATCGGCCTGACCGCGCTGCTGGATGCCACCGAGGAGAGGTTGCGCCTGCAGGGCACCGGCGACCCACGGTTGCAGGTGGACTTGTATCTGCAGGTTGGCCGGATTCGCGTATCGCTGGGCGAGGATGCCGCCGCGCTGGCGCTGTTCGATCGTGCGCTGGAACTGGCGCAGGGCGAAGACAGCGGGATCGAGGCGGTGCAGCAGGCGGCGATCCAGTCCGAGCGGGCCGGTTCGCTGCGTGCGATGGGGCGGCTCGATGAGGCGCTGGAGGCCGCCACGCACGCCGTGGCGCTGGCCGGCGAGCGCGGCAGCGCACGCATCTTCGCCAACCGCCGCATGGCGCAGGTGTTGGAATACATGGGGCGCTACGACGAGGCGCGGGAACTGGTCCAGCTCAGCCTGCCGCTGCTGGAGCCGGACAACCTCACAGGACGCGCCGGCCTGTACAACGACCTGGCCGCGATCGGCCTGGCCGAGCTGGATTTCGAGGCCGCTGAGCGCGGCGCACGGCAGGCCTACGAGCTTTACCGCCAGGCCTATTCGGAACCACATCTGGATACCACCGAGGCCGCGTGGCGGTTGGCGGCGGGATTGTTGAACCAGGGTCGCGCGGCCGAAGCCGAGCAGTTGCTGGAGGAGGCGCTGGCCATCCGGCGCACGCTCTATGGCGAGGAGCACCACCTGGTCGGCGAGGTGATGACGGTGTTGTCGGGCGCGCAAAGCGTGCTCGGCAAGGCCGAACCGGCACTGGCCAATGCATTGCGCGCCGATGAAATCTATGCGGCCACGCTGGTGCCCGACAGCCCGCGCCACGTGATGACACTGGGCGCCGCCGGCAACCTGCTGCGCGATGCGGGGCGGCTGGACGAGGCCCGGGTCCGCTTCGCGCGCGGCCTGCAAGTCGCACGCAAGGCCTATGGCGACGGACCGCACCTGGTTACCGCATTCTTCGTCCAGGCGTTGGCGACGGTCGATGCGCTGCTGGAGGATTTCTCCAGCGCCCATGATCTGCTGCATGAAGCCTTGGCGATGCACGAGGCGCTGGATGCCAGCGATCGCACCAATGCGATGTATATCCGCCATTCGCTGGCCAGCGTATTGCGCAGCATGGACGACGTGGCTGCCGCGCTGCCGGAGGCCGAGACCGCGTGGGAGCTGGCGCAGGCGCTGCTGCCCGAGGACGACGCGGAGCGTGCGCTGGTGCGTTCGGAACTGGGCCATGTGCTATTGCTGGCCGGGCAGCATGAGGCGGGGCGCGAACACCTGCTGACCGCCGATCAGGTCATTGGCGGGGAGGACTCGCCGTTGCCGCTGGTCAACCGCATCGGGCATGCCCGCGCCATGNNCAGTGGCGATGCCCGGGGCCAGGCCGACATGCAGGCACGGATCTCAAGCCTGGAGGCCGATCGCTCGTCCGCTGCTGTGCCGCCGGCGACGCCGTAGCAGGCAGCGCCACCGTGGTCGCGGTTCCATGCTGTCATCGCGCCGCGAGCAGCGGCCAGCGCGGGTCTGGTCTATGTTCGCGTCCGCCG
>JRYL01001842.1_pt1 | contig 11397 bp, 10 predicted proteins | sample 235391 | NCBI WGS metagenome assembly JRYL01 (sample SAMN03074223, study PRJNA261481) | activated sludge metagenome | biome: Wastewater Treatment Plant; feature: Wastewater; material: Activated sludge; isolation source: activated biomass of a wastewater treatment plant treating wastewater from... ... | reverse complement strand
TACGGTGAAATATCCGGGCTAGCGATCAGCTTCACGGTCTCGACCGCAAAGTTCGAGGGCCGGGTAACGATCCTCTACGACCGCGGCGGCGACACCTACGTGGTGGAACTGCACCGCCAGAACGGTGAATAGGTCGAACTGGTCGATCGGCACGACGAGGTGTATTTCGACATGCTTGTCGAAGTGTTGGAGAGACTCATCGACATTGCAGCCATCGCGGCCGCGTGCCCCACAGGCTCTCCATCCATCGGGGGGGAGCCTTTTTCTATCTCCGCACGGGAACATTCTCTTGGACTATCCAGGCTGATGCCTACACGGTCATCGACTCCACACTTCAAATGCCGGCACGAGGAAATGCGTCGTCCTGAAGCGCCATGACGACCTCCTCCATTCACATTCTGGATGCGCGAGCGTGTAACCCGAACACGATCACCATGAAGCCAGCCGCCAAGGCCTCAACACCGCTACATTCTCTCTAGCAAGGGCTTGCTGTGCGGCGAGAGGCCCATGCGTAGCCAGCCAGGCCGAATATCGGACCGGGCAGCAGCAGCCAAATGGAGTCAACACCGATGTGCTCAAACAGCGCAGTCGTCGCGGCGATGGAGACGACGGTGATCGCAAAGCCAATCGAGTTCTGGATTGCCAGCGCTGCTCCTACCAAGTGGGGCGGGCAGGATTTCGCCGAAAGCGCGGAAAACTGTGGAGAGTCAGCAACGACGGTCGCTCCCCAGAATAGAACGATGGCGAGAAGTGCGCCTGCGGGAAGATTTTTCCAGAACACGATGAACAGGAGCGAGCAGAGGAATGAGGCGGCCAGCGCCCCAAGCGCGACCTTGGCACTACCGAAGTGGCGTGAAAGAATTCCACCAGCCAAGCTGCCGACCGCACCGATTGCGATGATGAAAAATGACAAGCCGGATACGCCAATCCGCGCATACTCCGTTCCCAGTACGGTGCGTTGGACGAGCAACGGCACGATTGTCCAGAACGTATAAAGCTCCCACATGTGGCCGAAGTATCCCCATGCGGCAGCGCGAAAGCCGCTGACCCTGAAGGCGGTGAAGACGCTGCCACGGCCTTGGCCGGAGGGTTCTGTGCGCGCTTTCGGCAAATGGGGGCCGTCACCCAACTGGTATATCAGTCCAGCGCCCAGCAGCGCGAACACAGATGATGCAAGGATTACGTATTGCCAAGACAGTCCGCCGCTGACTTCACGTAATGCATGTGGAAGCGCTGTGCCCAACGTCAGCATTGCAACCAGTTGAGCCAACGCCTGGCCGGTGCGTTCCGGGCTCCAGCTCACGATCAGCTTCATGCCCATCGGATAAATCCCGGCTAGAGAAACTCCAACGAGGAACCGGAATACTGCAGCGCTGATCAATCCATCGGAAAACCAGGCAAAACAGGCATTGAAGAAAGACCCCGCGATCGACGCGATGACGAAAATTCGGCTTGCCCGGAAGCCATCGGCCATGCCACCTAACGCAATCGCGAGAGTTCCCATGATGAACCCCGCCTGCACCGCGCTGGTCAGCCACCCAATGTCAGCCGCAGTGACATGCCAGGTGCGCATCAAATCATCTGCCGCGCTGTTGGCACTGAACCACAGGGAAGTACCTAGCAATTGTGCAAGTGCAATGGTTGCTACTGGCCCAGGCCATCGGATCAACCAATGCCCGCTTGTTATGTCACTTCGAGAAGATGGGGCGCTCATTGCGTTTCTGCTATCTCTTTCAAGAGACCTGTGTAGTCGAACATCAGAAATCGGGGGAATAGACGACTGGCATCGTATCGGCCAGAGCGTACCCATCAGGCAGCCTGTGCATTGGGGCGAGACGCTGGCGCTGCGATGCCGAAGCGTTAGTGCGCCTGAACCGTCAAGAGCCAACGACTATCCCGAGGCGATGGGCGCCTGCCAAGACGCTCTTCTAACAATGCCTTGGCCTTAGCTGCTTCACCGCAGCGCATCAATGCCACCAAGAGCGTATCTTCGACGATCTCTTGCTGCGCGCCGCTTCCACCGAGACGCACCGCATCTTGCGCCACGGGCTCCAAAATGCGGGCGCTCTCTGCATAATTCTCTTCGGCAAAAGCAAGCACGGAACGACAGATGGCAGGCACCACCGGTCCCGCTACCAACGCCCCGGAGTTCACCATCTCGGAGAGCTTCTTTTCTCGCGCCAGTAGTGCGCTTTTATCGCCAGTGGCCGCCGCGATGATGGCCATATGAATGTCCGCGAAGGGGAAACCGGCCTGCTGGAAGTATCCGGAAGCGTAGCTAGCAGCGTTTTGCCAAAGGTCGGGATGAACATCGTAGCCATAGGCCTGCATCCGCCAGAGGAAAGCCGCCGTGTCGCTGACTACGTTGATCGGCACCCCCAAATTTGCCGACGGAGCAATATTCTTGTTGTAGATCTCAAGTGCCTGATCCGTATCGCCACGCTCCAGAGCGATCAACGCCCCATGCCAGGCAAGGTGACCGTACAAGACGCCTGATCGGCCGTATTCCGGCATCCAATCCGCGAGGTGCTGCTCCGCCTCACTGCTTGCCCCCTGTTCATACATGACATGGGCAAGTGCGTGGGCCGCATTTGCATTCTTGCGTCGCAGTTCCAAAGCACGTTCCGTCAGTTCCCTGCCGAGTCGCACATTCCCATTCTCTCCATGGGACCATCCGCGATAGGTCAGAAACCACCAATCATCGGCAGCGAAATGCGGAGCATGGCGTTCGCAAAGATCGACGCGGGCCTGGTTGTGGTCTGCTCTGCCTGAGAAGGCCAGCAGGCCAAAAGCGCCCAGCATCAGCGACATGATTAGAACGTCATTCGGCCAGAGATCCGTATGCGTCATGGCACCAGCCAATGCGGTCGCCGCCTGTCCGTTGATGATATGAGCCAGAACAGCTACGTGACTGCGTTCGCGTTCCGACCCCTTCTTGGCCACAAGCTCAGCCGCCCTGGCGATCTTCGCTTTTGCCTGAGTGACCTCAGAATGGACCGCATGAAGCCTGGCTCGGGCGGCCAATGCCAGCGCAAACTCGGGATCAGCGTCAATGGCTTGATCTAATGTTTCTCCAGCCGTTGGCCATATCGACAATAGGAGATCAATGCCGGCTTGATAGCGTTCAGCAGCGAGACTGGATTCGGTAGAAAGCAGATGGTTGTAGCGGTCGCAATAAGTCATGGGTTTTCTACACGGTTAATCTAATAATTAAGGCTGCGCTCGTTGTGCGGTGAGCGAACGAGGTAGCCATTGGGATTCTTGGCTACTTTATTTGAGATCCGGCTAGCATTGAAGCTGCCCCATGCTTAGAGCTTCTGGACGGCCAATGTAGTCGCTAGGGCCCCGCCTGTCAATACGATGCCGATGATGAGATACAGCGCGGCACTGAAATGGCCAGTCATGCTGATGGAAAGACCTATCAACACGGGTGATAGTGCCCCAAATCCCACGGCTATCCCGTTCAACGTGCCTGCCGCTGAGGATATGGCGGCCTTTGGAACCAATTTTTGCAACAGCGTGAAGACGCCTGGGATTTGTGCAGAGGATGCGCCGATCCCAAAAGCGATAACGATGGCGGCGACATAGTTGTTCTCTATAGTGACACCCAGGAATACGCCTAAAGCGCATAGCAGTGCCGAGAGCGCTATGACGGGCGCATTTCGACCCGTTCGGTCTATGATGAAACCGGCGGCGATCTTGAATAGAAAGCCAAGGATAAAAGGGAGCGATGATATCCACCCCATGGCTTCCCAAGAAAAGCCACGCTCCTTGTTCAGGTAGGTTGGGAGCCAGGTCATCAAACCCCAAGATAGAATGGAGTTCGTCGCAAGAATCAACATCAACATCCAGAAGCGATAATTTGCGACGTATGCTCTTGCCAACTTCGAAAATGACTCTTTTTTCGGAGAGGTTTCGTTATCGCTGCCGTCTTCTTTGGCTAGATTCTGTTCTATGTAAGACAGTTCTGCATTATTCACCCGTTTATGTGCACGAGGCGTATCGGCGGTAAAAAATAACAGCAATACGAGCGGAATCAGGCTAAGCACAAATGAGAAGTGGAACGTCGATTCCCAAGAATGCGCTGCTACAAGATACGCAAAAACTGGCATGGCAACGGCTGGGGCGAGTGATTGACCGATCAACCATGCCGTATTGGCCCTGCCTCGTTCTTTAGGTGGAAACCAATTCTTGACAAATGTGTTCTGCATTGGGTAGTAGAGCCCTTCGCCAATGCCCAGTAAAACACGTGTTGCCAATAAAATTCCAAACGTACTTGCTACGCCGCCAGTGAATAAGGAAAGACAGATGATCACGTATGCTGCGATCATCGCTTTCCTAGGCCCGAGATAGTCACCAAGAGGGCTTAGGACGACGTTAGAAATCCCATAGGCTCCGAGAAACAGACTCATCATCAGTCCGATTTTTACCGGCTGACCGGCGATTCCCATGTCGTCCAGGAACCGCGCGTTGGCGGCGATGACTGCGACATTTACGCGGTCCAAATATGCAACCGAAATGCCGATAAATAGTATCGCGAGAAGGAAAATACGTTGCTTTGACGGTTTTTCCTGAAGAGGAGCGAAAGACGTCGCTCCGGTCGCATGAAAATTCTGATTCACTGTTGTCTCCATTCCTCACGATACGTACCGATCGCATCGGCCACAGAATCCTTGTGGCTTTGGAGCAAGCAATGCACAAATCCATTGCTTGCCTTATTGATGTCTTTTGCTCATCACGCGCCTATGCGGTGAGAACTCTTATTTTCGATAAACTGACTTCGCTGGCAGGTGCTGCGCCAATGTAGGTCGTCAGGCGACTTCAAACGTCGCTTCGACTTCCACTGCGGCGTTCATGGGTAAGGCCGCGACCCCCACTGCTGATCGGGTGTGTTGGCCTTTCTCTCCGAGCACTGACAGAAACAGATCCGAAGCTCCGTTGGCGACGATGTGTTGCTCGAAGAAACCGGGCGCGGAAGCAACAAAGACGGTGATCTTCACTAGGCGCTGTATTCGTTCGAGGTTTTCAAGCGCAGCTTTTGCCTGAGCGAGCACGTTTACCGCACAGCATTTGGCAGCGAGTTGTCCTTGCGTTGCATCGATTTCGCTTCCCAGCAGCCCCTGCGTTGTCAACTGGCCATTCTTTAAAGGCAGTTGTCCGGAAGTGACGAGAGTGTTTCCCACGAGGGTGGTGGGAACGTAGCTGGCCGCCGCCTTGGGGGGAATAGGTAGTTCCACACCAAGTCGCATCAGGCGTTGTTCAATAGTTTCACTCATGATGAAGATCCTTCTTTTCTAGTCAAAGCTCCGCGATCGCCTGGGTGATGCGATGAACTGCCTCTTCGACCGTAGAGCGAGGGCAGCCGAGGTTGGCACGCATGTAGCCGTGCCCCTCAGTTCCAAACTTCTGCCCCTTGTCGAGCCAAACCCTGGCCTTGGTCAGCATGAATTTGTTCAGTGCATCGGCATCCAAGCCAAGCCCGCGGCAGTCCATCCATGCCAGATAGAGCGAATCCATGGGCATGACTTTGACGCTCGACGTTGCGCTGTTGATCGCATCGCGAAAATACGTGTGGTTGCCACGTACATACTCCAGCATTTCGTCTACCCAGGATCCGCCGTGTGCATAAGCCGCTTCTGCGGCGACCATGCCTAGGGTGTTGACCAGCGGGAACATGTTGCGGTCGTACTGCCTCAACAGTTCCTCGCGCACGTGTCGATTGGGGATGAACACGTTCGCGCTTTGCAGACCAGGCAAGTTGAATGTCTTGCTTGGCGCTGTGCAGGTGATGCTGTTCTGCGCGAACTTCTCACTGAGGGAGGCGAAAGGAATGTGCTTCTTCTCCCGGTTGACGATCAGATCCTGATGAATCTCGTCCGAAATCACGAGCACTCCATGGCGTAGGCAGATTTCACCCATGGTGCGCAACTCTTCTTCTGACCAGACGTTGCCTGTCGGGTTGTGTGGGTGGCTGAGAATGAAGATCTTCGTATTGCCTTGGATAGCCGCCTCGAAAGTCTTTTCATCGAAGCGGTATCCCGATTCTGTGCGCTCCAGCGGGGCGTAGGCCAGATGACGGCCATTCATCAAGACATCGCCATGAAAGTGGCCATACACGGGTGGCTGGATCAGGATCGAATCACCCGGGGATGAAAATACCTGGATGGCTGTCTTCAGCGTCGTGATAATGCCCGAAGTTTGAATGAGCCACTCTTTTTCGACATTCCAACCGAATCGCTTGGCCTGCCAGCCAATCACCGCATTGACATAGCTGCTCGTCGCACCGCCCGGATAACCAAAAATGCCATGGTCTACTGCTTCATGGAGTGCGTCGATGACCGGCTGTGGAGCGCGAAAATCCATATCGGCGACCCACATCGGCAGAGGGTCAGCCGCGAATTCATCTGCGGAAAGAAGCTTCTGCCCAATCGCCCATTTCATCGAATGAGATTTCTTCCGATCGATGACCTCATCGAAGGGAGAACTATCTTTTTGGTCGTGTGTGCTGGTTTTCATCATTTGGATTAGAGGTTGGCGGATTCGGCAATTGCACGGTACTGCGTAGTGTTCTATGTAGAAGTCTGCTCGGCTTGTATCTGGCCCAACGCCTTGCCCATCTGGCCGGGCAGCCCCCTGGCGACAACAGCCGATCCCCCGCTTGCGGAGTCGGGGATGTGGAGGCACACGTGTTTGGCCGGCAACGTCTGCGCCCACGACAACGGTGCCGACGATGAGGCCGCGGCAGCACCTGTTAGCGATTTGAGCGCCGGGCGCGTACTAATCATGTCTGTCATCTTCACATCTCTTTGGATTACAGGCGCCTGGTAATAAATAGGGTGCTATCGCACTGCTAGCGTTTCGAACCACCGGCGCGCTAGCCGGTCCCAGAAGCGTGCACCTAGCGCCAGGTTTTCGTCATTGAAGTCGTAACCGGGGTTGTGAAGGCCTACGCCGGGCTTGCCACCGGCGCCGTTGCCGATCCAGCCATAAGCGCCAGGCACTTCCTCCAGCATGAAACCGAAGTCCTCGGACGTCATCGCGGGCTGCACATCGGTATATGCGTTGTCGTTGCCTACTAGTTCGCGCATGACCTCGCCCATGAACAGTGCTTCCTTCCCGTGGTTGTCGGTATTGGGGTACCCACCCGGCGTAAAGACGACCTCCGCGGTGGCGAGGTGCGCCTCAGCAATATGACTTGAGATGCGGCGCAGGCCTTCGATGAGAAATTGCTGCGATGACTTAGTCAGGTTGCGGCAAGTGCCATAGATACGTGCTTCGTCGGGAATGATGTTGGCCGATGTGCCTGAATCGATCTTGCCAATCGTCAACACAGCCGCATCCAGCGGATCGGTCCCGCGAGATACTAAGGTTTGCAACTGTCCGACGATGGAGCAGGCGATCGGGATCGGGTCGATCGTTGTATGCGGCAGCGCGGCGTGACCGCCCCTTCCACGCACGATGATTTCGAACTTCCGAGCCGCGGACATGATGGGGCCTACGCGTACACCCATTTGTCCTTGCGGTAGCGCGGGCCAGTTGTGCAGCGCGAACACCGCTTGGCAGGGGAAGCGCGTAAATAGCCCGTCGTCCATCATGGCGCGCGCACCCGCGCCTCCTTCTTCGGCGGGCTGGAAGATCAGGTGTACCGTGCCATCGAAATGCCGGTTAGCCGCCAGCAGTTCGGCCGCGCCCAGCACCATGGTGGTATGACCATCGTGTCCGCAAGCGTGCATGCGGCCATCGAACTTGCTCGCATGATCGAAATGATTGATTTCTTGCAGCGGCAGCGCATCCATATCGGCGCGAATGCCCACGGCTGGGCCTGGGTTGTCTGCACTGCGGCCCTTGCCATGGATGCTGGCCACGATGCCGGTGGAACCCAAACCGCGCACCATTGGGATGTGAAGCGAGGTCAGATAGGCAGCGACTTTATCGGCAGTGCGGCGTTCCTCATACTTCAGCTCAGGGTGCCTGTGCAGGTCCCGGCGGAACTCGGTAAGCTGGCTGATGTCGAGGACAGTTTCAGTATTGGAGGACATAATTTAAGGCTTGAATCCACTGGACTTAAACATCGCTCTATATTGAGCCGTACTTGTTTTATAAAGTTGATCAGCTTGCGCAAGTGTTTGCGGCTGAGCGAGGACCACCTGCAGGGTGTCTGCGGCTTTCTTTGCGGCTGGATCTGCTAGCGCTTTGTTTAGGGCGCCATGAAGTTTCTGAATAAAAATTTCTGGAGTGCCTTGTTTTACAAAAAGTCCAAGCCACAAGCTATATGTATAATCTTTCAGTAAAACCGAATCATTCGCTGCAGGAACGCTCTTAAAGCTCTCCAGCCGTTCAGGAGATATGACGGCTAGCATTTTCAGCTTGCCAGTACGATTGGTGATGTGCGGCGTGGAAGTTGCACCCATAGCGCCCAGATATAGGTCGATCTGCCCTCCTATTAGATCCACGGTCAAAGGCGTTCCGCCTCTGTAAGGAACATGAATCATCGACGCGCCGGTAAGCTGGGAGAATTTCTCACCCAGCAGGTGATATAGACTTCCGGGGCCCACACTGCCATAGGTGAGAGGATTGCCTTCACGTGCGCGTTGTGAGGCATAATCGATTAGTTCTTTGAGGTTGTTTGGGGGCAAGTCGCCACGCGAAAGAACGGCCAAGGTGAAGTCGCCCACCTTGCCAATCATCTGAAAATCTTCGCTTTTGACGCGAGATGATGGCATGGCTAAAGGACCTAGAATAAGTTCGTTTGGTGAGCCGACATATATTTGCAAACCGTCTGCAACATTGTTCAGGACACGTTGTGCCGCAATTGCACCAGTTGCACCTGAGATATTTTCGACAACTACCGGCTGTCCCAAATCTTCAGACATCCGTGAAGCCAACGCGCGAGCCATGATGTCCGAACCGCCGCCCGGCGAGTAAGGCACCACAAGCGTTATTGGCTTTGTTGGAAAAGATTGCGCCCATGTCGTGGGCAGAACAGCGGAGGCGAGCGCGATACCGGCAATTAGTTTGATTGCCTGGCGCTTGTTCATTCTGCTCAAATTTCACCCCTTGAGATAGTTGATGTAATCAGCATGGTCACTTCGATGCTTCATCCGGTAGCGTCACAGCAGCGTGCCCGGCATGTCCGGAACTGCGTCGCGGCTCGGTCCACGATGCGCGTTGCTTGGGCAGTTGTCGGAGTGTTTCGACGCTTGCCAACGCATGGCAATAGATGGTAGGAATGAGTCGTCATGCCGTAAAATACTTTTTGACATTCATTTAATGCCGAAAAGGTATAGCCATGGATCTGCGTCAGTTGCGCTATTTCTCTTCAGTAGCCAAACATGGGCGCATCAGCGTCGCGGCCCAGGCACTCCACATTGCTCAGCCTGCCTTGACCCGCCAGATTCAGTCACTCGAAGACGAACTGGGCACACGCTTGTTCGAGCGCACGACACGTGGCGTGAAATTGACGGATGCGGGACATCAACTGCTGGAGGACGCGAACAAGTTGCTTGACGATTCGGCTGCAGCGAAAGAGCGAGCGCAGCGTGCAGGCCGCGGAGAATCAGGGCACTTATCCATCGCGCTGCCGGTGATGCAGACCCTGGCGCCCGCAATCGCTGCTGTGCTGAAGAGGTATCGACAGGAGGTGCCGGGGGTGGGGATTACGCTGCACCACTTGCTTTCCGATGTGCAGATAGGCCAGATCGCAGAAGGGAGGCTGGATGCGGGTTTTCTGCTGTTTCGCCCGCTTGATGACCCCTCTTTTGAGGGTATTCCAGTCTTCTCAGACCGCATGCTGCTGGCCTACCCAGCGGACTGGAAATGGCCCAGGGGAAAGGAACCGAAAGTGCTGAAAGACCTTCAGGATCTGGAGTTCATCTGGTTGCCCCGCACGGCCGCTCCAGCATGGCATGACAAGCTGATTCATTGTTTCTTCGATGCTGGTTTCACGCCGCGTACCGCTGTCCACGGCGTGGACGCCGCGTCGATGTTGACGTTGGTCGCTGCGGGCATGGGATGCACGATCCTGCCGGAAGGTGCTCGCCGCACCGCCCCCGATACAGTCGCCTTCATGCCCCTGTCGGACTTGACCATTCGTCAGAACTGGGAGCTTGTGTGGCGTCGTGACCGATGTTCCTCAGTGCTTCAGAGATTTATCAGTTTGGTTTCATCTTCCAGGTCGAAATTGAAGTAGAGACCGTGAGGGTCCGCTCGACGGCACTCCATGCATCCAGCACTCGACTTATCTGCAATTGCTCTTCTACCCCAGGAAGGCAATACCGCACATACCTCGCCGCTGGCTGAACTCTGATCAGCTCGCACAGCGGTGGCTCAGGTTGCAGCCAACCGATCCGACTTCTGATGTCTCACCAACGCCGGGAGACTGCAAGTCCCCTCAAGGAATGGGGTGTTGCGAAAAAAGGGAATGGCGGATTTCCGATTGATTGCGGCTACGCGCGTGGGGTAGGGCCATGCTGCCGCCATGCCTCGCTGACAGCCGTCAGCAGCATCCCAGGTAGCCACGATCCTCAAGGCTACGGCGCGGTTCCACTGCGTTGATCACCCAGCTTGCACCGCATCCGTTCGCGAGCGGCCACCATTCCTGGTGGCGGATGCTTTCGCCTCATCAACTCATCGCGGGGTTACGCACCTTCCCCGCATGCGTGGGCTGGTGTGTCTCCGCTTTTTTCTATGGAGATTCACCATGAATGCCACATCCAATGAGAAATCGTACTTCGACCTCCACACCTCGGGCATCGGCTACATCCAGCGTGCCCGGGAAGTGCCTGTCCGAGGCGGCCGCCGCGCGCAGCCCTTCCTGGCATGCACCATCGCCGCGCTGGTCGGTTCCGCCAAGGACCCCAGCTACCGCTACTTCGACGTCAAGGTCTCGGGTGCCGAGGCCAAGAAACTGGTCGAGCGCTACATCGGCGTTGACGATCCCAAGCAGCGGCCGCTGGTGCGCTTCCGCCTTGGCGACCTCTGGGGCGATGCGTATATCCGCGACAAGGGTGAGCAGAAGGGCCAGGCCGCCGCGTCTCTGAAGGCGCGACTGCTCAAGGCCGAGCCGCTTGACCGGGCCGAACTGGCTTCGATCAAGCAGCACGAGCTGATCACCCGCGGCATCGGCTACCTCAGCCGTCCGAAGGACGTCACCCCCAAGGATGGCGATCCGTTCCTGTCGTGCTGCGTCGCGGCACTGGCCGGGCCTGTCGGTGAACCGGAATATCGGTACTTCGACACCATCGTCGCCACCCCTGAAGCCGAGCACCTGGTTCGCCGGTGCGTGCAGGCCATCGAAGGGGACCGCAAGGTGCTGATCGCCTTCCGTCTGAACGACATGAAGATCGATCCGTACATCCGCACCAAGGGCGAGCGCGCCGGGGAACCGGGAGCGAGCCT
>JRYL01007247.1_pt1 | contig 11445 bp, 8 predicted proteins | sample 235391 | NCBI WGS metagenome assembly JRYL01 (sample SAMN03074223, study PRJNA261481) | activated sludge metagenome | biome: Wastewater Treatment Plant; feature: Wastewater; material: Activated sludge; isolation source: activated biomass of a wastewater treatment plant treating wastewater from... ... | reverse complement strand
GCGACGTGCCGGTCGGCGAACCCCGGGTCGAGACCGTCGAGGCCGTCGGTCTGGTCCGGGTGACGCCCCCCGCGCCCTGAAGCGGCGACGCCAAGGGCGCTCGTCACGGAGTCTCGGCGCGGGATCCCCGCAACCGCCAATGCGACCGCGGGCACGGCACCGGCAGCGAGCCCGGTGGTGGACGCTGCCGACCCGGTCGCCGCGCGTGGGGTAAGGTTCGCCGTCGGGCCGCGTTTCGACGCGGCTCGTTCCTCGTGTGGCTTCGTTGTGTGGTGGGGGGCCGGACCTCGTCGGTCCGGCCCCCGCTTTTTTCTCGGCGCCCGCGCGTCGCGTGCTAGGTTCGCTGCCAGTGAGCATCCTGCGCGATCCGGTCCACGGCGACATCGAGTTGCACCCGCACGAACTGCGGCTGGTCGACACCGTCGAATTCCAGCGGCTGCGCGGCATCAAGCAGCTCGGCAGTGCCAGCGTCGTCTATCCTGGCGCGGTGCACACCCGGTTCGAGCATTCGATCGGCACGTTGCACCTGTGCGACCGGCTGCTCGACGCCNNGCGGCGCGCGATCCGGCGCGCTGCCACCACGTCACCGACGACGAACGGCGCATCCTGCGCGTCGCCGCGCTGCTGCACGACGTCACGCACATCCCGTACGGTCACAACATCGAGGACCAGACCGGACTGCTGCCACGCCACGACGAACCCGACCGGTTCGGGGCGGTGCTCGGCGACACCGAACTGGGCCGCGAACTCGACCGCCAGGGTCTGCGCGAACTGGTGCTGGCGATCCTGACCGGCCAGGGCCGCAGCGTGCCCGAGTTCTGGCGGCAGGTGGTCAGCGACACCATCGACGCCGACCTGCTCGACTACCTGCGTCGCGATGCGCTGTTCACCGGTCTCGAGCTGCGCTACGACCGCCGCGTGCTCGACTACTTCCGCGTCGACCGCGCCTCGCAGCGCCTGTTCGTCGACTGCGAGAAGAACGGCATGCTGCGCGAGGACATCGTCAGCGAGCTGCTGCGCGTGCTCGAGTGCCGCTACCACTTCAGCGAACGGGTCTACTACCACCACGCCAAGGTCGCGGCCGGGGCCCTGTTGTCGCGCATGGTCGAGTTGGCGCTGCGCGCCGGCGCCTTGACGGCCGCGGACCTCCAGCAGACGACCGACGAGGGCTTGTTGGTGCAGCTGGCCGCCGCCGACCTCGGCGAGCCGGCCCTGACCGAACGGCTGCACCGCTTCGTGGCGCGGTACCGGCGCCGCGCGCTGCCCAAACGGGTGCTGGTGCTGCCGTTCCACTCCAACCAGGGAGTGCAGCAGGAACTGCTCGACACCTACTTCGCGCCCGGTCGCCCCGAGGCGCGGTTCGCCTGGGAAGCGGCGCGCGAGGCCGAGCTGCGCCAATTGGCGGGCGAAGCGCACGACGTGATCCTGTACTGCCCCAAACGCCGCATGCAGCTCAAGGAGGCCCGGACGCTGGTGCGGTTCCCCGGCTCCGGCGACCGCATCCTGCCGCTCGACGCGTTCGCCGAGGATCTGCCGCGCCTGCGCGACCTCGCCGACAGCTACCCGCGGCTCTGGAAGCTGTACGTGTTCACGTCGGTCGTCGACAAGGACGTGCGCCGCAAGCTGCAGGCGGCCTGCCTGCGCGCGTTGCCGGCCGGGTGCCGCAACGCGCTGGCGCTGTGAGCGTTCACTTCGGGCCGGTCCAGTCGGCGCGGTAGCGCAGGATGTGGTCGCGCACGCGCCGGTACACGGCACTGGTCGCGCGCACGTCGTGGGCGTTGTAGGTGGCGATCTCGACGATCTCGCCGCGCGCGTACGCCGGGGCCACCATCGAGCCGTCCATCGTCTCCTTCGGGCTCTCGATGCCGAGCGCCCAGCAGACCACGTCGAGCTTCGACGGGCCGTTGCCGCGGCTGCCGAGGATCTCCCACAGGTCGAGGTGCGGACGCAGTGCGAAGCGCTGCGACATCAGGTCGACGCGCGCCGGGATGCCGTGGATCAGGCTGCGGGTGACCAGGAACGGCACGTCGAAGCCGCGGCCGTTGAACGACACCACGGTCTCCGCACGGCTGGCCAGCGCCCAGAACGCGCGCAGCAGGTCGGCTTCGCGCATCGGCCGCAGCCACGGCGGTGCGTCGACCAACGGCTGGTCGTCGGGTGGCACGACCAGCACCGTGACGTCGTCGTCGGTCGCCTCGCCCTCGCCGATCGCCAGCGACACGACCTTGCCGAAGAACGGCGACATGCCCATCACCGCGCCGGTCTCCATGTCCTTGCGGGTCGCGTAGCCGGACAGGGTCTCGGCGACCGTCGGCGGCAGTTCGCGGCGTTCGTAGGCCGGCACCGTCTCGATGTCGAACACCAGCGTGCGGCAGACCAGGTCCTCGACCAGCGCCAGGGCCGGATCGACGATCTGCGCCAGGTCGAGGTCCTTGCCTTCGCTGTCCGGGTCGACCGGCCGCAGGTTGCGCACCGTCAGTTGCGGCGTGCCCTGGTACTCGGCGAGCTTGCCGCGGATCTTGACGATCGTGCCGCTGGGCAGCTCGAGGGCCTTCTGCATCGCCTCCTTGGCGTCGTCCCAGACCTTCGCCGACAACGTTGTCGACTGGTCGGCCAGTTCGAGCACCAGGAACGGCTTGCCGGTCTTGGTGCGCAGTTCCTTCGCCGAACGCAGTTGCGCGTAGACGTCCCAGTCGTGCTCGGCGACGGCCAGCGCGGCGAGGTTGGCGGCCGGTTGCACGCGCAGCTTCTGTTCGTCGTGGTTCATCGGGCTTCCGCCTGCGTGCGAGGGCTCGCCACGGCCTGGCGCAGCCTGGCGACGGCCTTCTGCAGGTCGGCCAGCGGTGCCGCGTAGCTGATCCGGAAGAAACCCGGGATCGCGAACGCGCTGCCGGGCACGACCGCCAGGTGGTGGTCGACCAGCAGCTGCTGGCAGAACTGGAGGTCGTCCTGACCGCGTTCGGCGAGCAGTTCGCGAGCATCGACCAGTGCGTAGAAGGCGCCGCGCGGCGCCGCCAGCCGCAGGCCACGCAGACGCGGGATCTCGTCGCACAGATAGCGGCGGCGCTCGGCGAACGCCGCCATGCGGCGGGCGTGTTCGGCCGGCAGCGGTGTCGCACAGGCGACTTCGTAGGCGGCCTGGCTGATCGTGCAGGCGTTGCCGAGCACCTGGCTCTGGATGCGGGCGCACGCGGCGACGACGTCGCGCGGCCCGGCCAGGATGCTGGTCCGCCAACCGGTCAGCGTCAGGCTCTTGGTGAAGCCGGTGACCACGACCGTGCGTTCGCGGCCGCCCGGCAAGGCGGCCGGCGACACGTGCTCGGCGCCGTCGTACAACAGGGTCGCGTAGATCTCGTCGCTGAGCAGCCAGAGGTCGTGCTGCACGGCCAGGTCGACGATCGCCTGCAACTGCGCGCGGCTCGGCACCGCGCCGGACGGGTTGTTCGGGTAGTTGAGGATCAGGCCGCGCGGACGATGGGTCGCGATCGCCGCGGCGAGCTGCGCCGGGTCGTGCAGGAAACCGGCGTCGGGCACCGCTGGCACGACCACCGGTTCGCCGTCGGCCATCGTCACCAGGGCTGGGTAGGAGACCCAGTACGGGGCCAGGATCAGCACACGGTCGCCAGGCTCGACGATCGCGTCGAGAGCCATGTGCAGGGCGCTCTTCGCCCCGGGGCAGACCATCACTTCGTCGGCGCCGTAGTGCAGGCCGAATTCCCGGGCGAGCCAGTCCGCCCCGGCGACGCGCAGGGCCGGGGTGCCGGCGGCTGGCGTGTACCGGGTGTTGCCGGTGCGGATCGCGGTGACGCCGGCTTCGGCGATCGGCTCGGGCACCGGGAAATCGGGTTCGCCCGCCGCCAGCGACACCACGTCGTGGCCGGCGGCGCGCAACCGCGCGGCGGTGGCGGTGATCGCCAGGGTCGCCGACTCGGCGATCCGGTGCGAACGGGAATTGGGGGCGAGTCCTGCCATCGGTGGGGTCGGGTGCGTGGGCGCGAACGGTCAGTAGACCGGTCCTCGGACGGCAAGGCAAACCCTGTCGCCGGCGGGAAGATCGCCGCGGTCCAACCGTCGCAGCAGGTTCGGGGTGGCCGCGCGGCCGCCCGGTACCTACGCTCGCCCACCGATGTCGAAAGCGCCCAAGAAGAAGCGCAGGCTGCTGCGCACCCTGGCCATTGCGATCGGATCGCTCGTCGCGTTCCTGGTCCTGTTCGTGCTGGCCTTCATCTTCAACCCGTTCGAAGGCTCGGTGCCCGACGTGCGCGACGTGGTTCCGCGCGGCGTCAACTTCTTTGCACGCAAACAGTTGCTGGCGCAGGACTTCGAGACGTTTCCCGAGCCGCGGTTCTGGGCCGAGCTGCGCGACGCGCGCGGCTGGAACGAGCTCGCCGAGGGGCCGTTGGTGCGCGGCCTGCGCCAGGACGGCTACGAAGCGGCGCTGCAGGGAGTCGCCGACGCGCTCGCCAAGGTGCGCAGCGACAGCGGCGGTTGGTTCGATCCGATGCGCGATGCGATCGGCACCGAGATCGCGATCGCCGGCTACGAACAGGACTACGGCAAGAGTCCGCCGCAACCGTTGGCGGCGCCGTGGTGGTGCTGCTACCTGCGGGTGTCGTGGCGCGCCAAGGCGGCGCTCGGCGTCGCCGGCCTCGGCATGGCCCAGGACCAACTGCGCAGCCAGGGCATCGAACTCGCGACCGAAGGCGAGTTCCTGACGGTGCGCACGCCGCAGCTGCGCGAGCCGCTGTACGTCAAGCGCTACCTCGACCTCGTGATGGTCGCCAACCACCCGCGGCTGCTCGAACAGTCGCAGCTGCTGATCGACGGCAGTCGCGACGAAGAGCCGATCGGCCAGATGGCGGCGTACAGCGATGGCGTCGACAAACGCGTCACCGCGTGGGCCGACACCAACAACGTGTTCCAGCCCAACGTGCTCGAGTTCGTCGTCGAACCGAACGCATTCGACGGGTTCCGGCGCAAGGCGGCCGAGTGGCCGAACGCGAACGACAAGGACAGCATGAACCAGCGCGTGCTGGCCAGCTTCCTGAACCTGAAGGGCTGGCAGCAGGTCGCCGGTGCGCTGATGTTCCGGCCGGGGGCGTTGTCGTTCACCGGTCAGGTCGGGCTGAACAGCCGCCAGCACACCCCGTTCCAGACCACGTTCTACCGCGCCGAGAAACAGTCTCGCCAGCAGTGGCTGGACCCGTTCCTGCGCATGGTGCCCGAGTCGGCGTGTGCGGCGGCGGCGTTGCGCATGCCGGCCGGTGAGTTCCTGACGGCGATGTTCGACGCACTCGAACCGGCCGAACGCGAACTGCTCGACGACGGCATGCGGCGGGCGAGCTTCCAGGGCCAGCAGCTGTCCGGCACGCGCGACCTGATCGACAAGCTCAAGGTCGCCTTCCTGCTGCGCACCGGCTTCGTGTTCCGTCGCAACCAACCCGACCTGTCGCGCGACGACAAGGGTGAACTGCAGGTGCCGGTGACCGCGCGTTCGCCGGTGCCGCAGGTGGCGTGGGTGTTCTGGCTGCGCGACGGCAGCTACCCGATCCTCGAGCAGTTCGTGACGATGATGCGCACGCACTACTCGACGTTCGGGTTCCGCAAGGTCTACCACCTGAACGTTCCGTACGCCGGCGGCAACCTGGAGGAGAAGGTGACCGAGTTCACCAACCCGCAGATCCCGGGCACCGGCCAGATCGCGATGGTGGTGTTCCGCGACTTCTTCGTCCTCTCGAACTCGGGGCCGCTGGTCAAGGACATCGTGCGCACGCGGTACTCGGCGGACCGGGCCCGCTCGATCGTCGAGCACGACGCGTTCCAGACCGAGATCGAGCCGGAGTTGCCGAGCGAATTGAACGGGCTGATCTGGCTGCAAGGCCGCAACCTGGTGACGCTGTTCGACGACTACCTGGCGTTCGCCGAGGGCGCCAGCGAGCTGCCCGACCCCGAGTGGATGCGGACCAGCCGTCCGGCCGCCGAGGAACAGGTCCGCCGCACGCGCTTCCCGCAGTACCCGAGCAAGGCCAGCATGCCGCGTTCGATGACCGAGCCGGGTGGGGAGTTCGACCAGGCCGTGGTCGCGTTCCTGCGCGAGAGCTGGCGCAAGGTGCGGACCAACTTCACGGCCGAGGACCGGCAGCAGGCCCAGCAACTGCGGGCGATGGCCCAGTTGCTCAACGTCGGCTACCTGCAACTCGAACTCGAGAACAACTACATCCGCTTCCAGGGCAAGCTGGTTCCCGATTTCCGGTGAGCCGGAGGCCGGGCCGGCGCCCTCGGCCCGGCCTGGGGGTTGCAATCCGGCGGCGGAACGCTACCCTCTCCCGCCCTGCTGACAGGCCCAGGTGGCGGAATTGGCAGACGCACCAGCTTGAGGTGCTGGCGCCCTTTACGGGGCTTGCAAGTTCAAATCTTGTCCTGGGCACCATGAGCCCCGGGGTTCCTCGCGGATCCCGGGGCTTTTCTTCGCCCGCGAGTGGTCCTGGCCGGCGTGTTCGGTCCTTGATCGGGACCCCGCGGCCCGGCTGTCGCAGGTTGCAACACCTCGTTGCCACCGTGTCCAGGCCTCGCAACCGGCTCAGGAACGACCCTGAGGTCCACCGATATCCCGAGGGATGTCGCCGACCACGCGGAACCCGGCCGAGCGCGGCTTCACGCTGCTCGAACTGATGATCGTCGCTGCGATCCTGGCGATCGTCGCCAGCATCGGCGTGCCGCAGTACCGCAGCGCCTTGCTCGCCGCGCGCGTGCAGAAGGCCAAGCAGGAACTGGTCACGATCGCGCAGGCGATCGACAGCTACCGCGGCCGCTGCGGTGGACTGCCGCTGACGCTCGCCAACGTCGGGTATGGCGGGCGGCGCGACCCCTGGGGCACGCCGTACTGCTACCTGAACTACGCCGACGGCACCGGCGACGGGCTCGAGTGGGCGGTCTCGGCCGGGCTGGTCGCGCCGTCGGCCCTGCGCACCGTCGGTGGCGCTCCGGCGCCCTCGGCACCAGCCCCGCGCGGTGGCCTCGGCGGTGGCAGCGGCTTCCAGCTCGCCCCGGAGGCCCAGCGCGTCGACATCACCAGTTTGACCACGCGCGAGGTGTCGATCGCCGAGCGCGAGAGCCTCGTCACCAGCTTCGCGGACCAGGGCGAAACCGAACTCTTCACCGGCGTGACCAGCGAAGTGGTGCGCCGCCGCGACCGCTACATGTTCCCGCTGAACACCGACTACGACCTGTTCAGTCTCGGCGCGAACCGCGCCACCGCGGTGTCGGTGGGGCAGGCGGTGTCGCTCGACGACGTGATCCGCGCCAACGACGGCGGCTTCTTCGGCAAGGCATCGGACTACTGACCATGGACCAAGGCACCCGTTCGTTCCGTCGTCGTCGCATCGTCGTCGACAAGAATCTGCAGTGGAGTCTCTGCGGCCACACGATCGTGTACGGCGTCTGGCTGCTGATCCTGGTCGCGGTCGGGCTGTTCTCGCCGTTGCTGCTCGCGCTGCGCGACGGCGCGCCGAACGAAGCCTACGACAGCGACATCGCCACGGTGATGCTGTACATGCACCACCGGTTCTGGTGGGTGGCGGCGTTCGGTTGCGTGGCGATCGCGCTCGGCGCGCTGCGGTTCTCGCACCGCATCGCCGGGCCGATGGTGCGCTTCAAGCGCAACCTGCGCTGGCTCGGCGAGGGCCGGTTGCCAGCCCCGTTGGTGACGCGGAGCGGCGACTTCTTCAAGGAGGAGGTCCGATGCCTCAATGCCGCCGTGGCCGGTGTGCAGGAGCGGCTCGAGACGCTCCGCGCCGCGCATGCCGATCTGCGCCGGGAGCTCGGCACGGCGATCGACAGCGTGCGGGCCAGCGGCGCCGAGGTCGACCTGTCGGCGCTGGCGGCCGCCGAGGCGAACCTCGCCGCCGGGCTGGCCCGGTTCCAACCGCTAGCCGACGTCGACCGTCTGGCCGTCGGGGTCGAGGCCGCGCCGCAGTTGGCGTTGGCGGGCGAGACGACGTGAGCGGGGAAGGCGTTGCGACCAGGGCCGAGCCGACGGCCGACCGGGGCGTGCTCGCCACGCGGGTCGGCCGCCGGTTCGTGTTGCTGTTCCTCGGTGCGGCGTTGCTGCCGCTGCTGGCGTTCGCGGCGATCTCGCTGCACCACGTCTCGCGGCACCTGACCCTCGAGACCGAGCGCACGCTGCACAACGGCGCCAAGACCGCCGGCATGGGCATCGCAGCGCGCCTCAGCCAGGCGGTCGGCGACCTGCGGCTGGTGGGCGCGGCGCTGGCCGGCACCGAGCTGCGCCCCGGGGCGGTGGCGAGCGGTGTGGTGTCGTTCCTGTCGCCGCGGTTCCGCGGCCTGTGGTGGCAGCGTGCCGAGGCAACCCAGCCGTTGATCGGCGCGGCGATGCCGGAACTGCCGCCGTGGGACGCCGCCCAGCAGCGGCATCTCGAGGCCGGCGCACCACTGCTGGCCACGTTGCCGGACAGCCGAGACCTCGTGCTGTCCCTCCGCGACCCGGCACCGCATCTGCGTGGCCACACCCTGGTCGGGGTGTTGCGCGGCGACTGGCTGTGGAACCTCGAGGAACTGCGCATCCCGGTCGCCGAGGTCGCGGTGTTCGATCGCGGTGGGCAGTGGCTGGCGGGCACCGGCGACCAGGCGCCGGATCCGGCACCGCTGCTGGCGGCCGCGCAGGCGCAGCCGGCTTCCGGCAGCCTGCAGTGGACGTTGGCCGGCGAGCCGCACCTGGCGCGCTACTGGCGGGTGTTCCTGCAGCCGCAGTACGGCATCGACCTGCTGATCGTGCAGTCGCGGGCCACCGGTGAGGCGATGGCGGTTGCGCACGGCTTCGAGCGCTGGTTCGTGCTGACCAGTGCCCTGGCGTTGCTGGTCGCACTGGTGATCGCGCTGGCGCAGATGCGACGGCTGCTGAAGCCGCTGCTGAGCATCCGCGACGCGACGCGGCAGGTCGGCGCCGGCGACTACACGACCCGCGTGGCGATCGAGAGCCGCGACGAGTTCGGCGAACTGGCCGGGGCGTTCAACCAGATGACCGGCGAGATCGCCGAGAACATCCGGCGGCGCACCGAGACCGAACGCGAACTGGTCGCGTCGCGCGATGCCGCGCTCGCCGCGGCGCGGGCCAAGTCCGACTTCGTCACCAACGTCTCGCACGAGTTTCGCACGCCGATGGCCGAGATCCTCGGCGCCGCCGAGATCCTCGCCGAGATCGACGACCTCGACCTCGCCGCGCGCGAGGAGTTCGGGGCGATGGCGCTGAGCGGCGCGCGGAAACTGGCGCGCATGATCGACGACGTGCTCGAACTCGGCAGCAGCGTGCCCTGGGACCTCGAGGCCTGCGACGTCGGCGCCGCGCTGCGCAACGCCGTCGCGATGACCTCGCCCGAGCGGCGACGGCGCATCGCCCTCGACGTGGCCGCAGACCTGCCGCCGGTGGCCGCCGTGCCGCATCGGCTGGTCGACCTCTGGCTGCGGCTGCTCGACAACGCCGCCAAGTTCAGCGCAGCGGAGGCCCCGATCGACGTGCACGCCCGCGCCGAGGCCGGGCAGGTGGTCGTCGACGTCACCGACCGCGGGTGCGGCATCTCGCGGCTCGATCTGCAGCGCATCTTCGAGCCGTTCCAGCAGGTCGGTCGCGACCAACTGACCGACAAGGCGCACGGGGCCGGCATGGGCTTGTCGATCGTGCAGAAGACCGTCGAACGGCTCGGCGGCACGATCGAGGTCGACAGCGAACTCGGCGCCGGGTCGACGTTCACGGTGCGGTTGCCGGCCCGATCGGCAGGGCCCGTCCGGTCGACGGCGGAAGCGGTGGACCGGTTGGTGGGCTCAGCCGACCGCGGCCTGTAGCGCCTGCCACAGCGCCGCGACGTCGCTCCGTTCGGTGGCCAACGCGCCGATCGACACCCGCACCATCCAGCGGCCGTCGAGCTGGGCCGGGGTCAGCCACGCGGCACCGCTGCGGTGGACACGCTCCAGCCAGGCCAGCGTGTGGCGGTCGAGTTCGTCGCCCTGCAGGCCCGGTGGCTCGTGGCGGATGCAGACGGTCTGCAGCGGCACGGGGGCCAGCACTCGCCACGGCGGCGTCGCCGCGACTTGTTCGGCCAGCCAGCGGGCGTTGGCCAGATCGCGGCGCAGGCGAGTGCGCAGGGTCGCAGCGCCGTGGGTGCGCAGCAGAGCCCACAGCTTCAAGGCCCGAAAGCGCCGGCCGAGCGCGATGCCCCAGTCGCGGTAGTTGACGACTTCGCCGTCGACGTCGGTGCGCAGGTAGCTCGGGTTGGTGCTCATCACGCGCACCAGGTGCTGCACGTCGCGCACGTAGTAGGTCGAGCAGTCGAAGGCGACGCCGAGCCATTTGTGGGGGTTCAACACCAGCGAGTCGGCTTGCTCGATGCCGTGCCACAGCGGCCGGCATTCGGGCAGCAGCATCGCCGCGCCGGCCATCGCGGCGTCGACGTGCAGCCACGCGCCGAACTCGCGCGCGAGCGCCGCGACGGCGTCGATCGGATCCATCGCCGTCGTCGCGGTGGTGCCGGTGGTGGCGACGATCGTGCACGGAGTGCGGCCGGCGGCACGATCGGCCGCCAGTGCAGCGCGCAGTGCGTTCGGATCGATGGCGCGGTTCGCATCGGTCGGGATCTTGCGCAGCTGGTCCTTGCCGAACCCAGCCAGCTGGACCGCCTTGTCGATCGAACTGTGCGCTTCGCTGCTGGTGTAGACGCACAGCGGTGCACCGTGGGCCTGCAGGCCGCCGCGCGCCGCGCCGTACTGCAGCGTGCGTTCGCGCGCGCAGACCAGCGCGATCAGGCTGCTGGTCGACGCGGTGTCCTGGATCACGCCCGACCAGGCCGCCGACAGGCCGAGCAACTGCCGCAACCAGTCGGTGGCGCGCATCTCGAGTTCGGTGAGGGCCGGCGCCGACTGCCAGTTCAGACCTAGCACGCCGAGTCCCGTCGACAACAGGTCGGCGAGCACCGTGCTCGGATCGCCGTTCGACGGGAAGTACGCGAAGAAGCGCGGATGCTGCCAGTGGGCCAGGTTGGGGGCGATCGCCGCTTCGAGGTCCTGCAGCACCGCGGCGAACCCGGCTCCCTGTTCGGCCGGTTGCTCGGGCAACGCCTTGGCGCAGTCGCCGGGCGCCACCGCACGCAACACCGGCTGCGTCGCGGCGCGGCCGCGAAAATCCGCGAGCCAGTCGATCAGGAGATGCCCGTAGCGGCGGAACTCCTCGGGGTCCATCGACAGCGGGGGAGTGGGTGGTTCGGTCATGCGCAGGATCNNCGCGGCTGGTTGCATCATGCTCGCGCCGCGGCATTGCGTTGTCGCGCATCGTTTGTACACAAGGCGATTTCGCGCTGGACTGGGACTGGCGCACGGTTCGGCCGCACCGGTACCGTGATCGTTCGCCGCCGACCTCGGACCACCACCCAGAGGAGC
>JRYL01002163.1_pt1 | contig 11469 bp, 9 predicted proteins | sample 235391 | NCBI WGS metagenome assembly JRYL01 (sample SAMN03074223, study PRJNA261481) | activated sludge metagenome | biome: Wastewater Treatment Plant; feature: Wastewater; material: Activated sludge; isolation source: activated biomass of a wastewater treatment plant treating wastewater from... ... | reverse complement strand
GCACCGAGCAGATAGACGCGACCCATGTCGACGCCGCCGACCCACTTCTTGTTCGACCCTTTTCCAGTGAACTCGACATCGGTCATCGAATTGAACTGCTCGTCCGAGAGTTTCAGATCAGAGAACGGCGAACGCTTCGTAGAACGGATCACTTTGAACCGATCGTTCAACGAGCTGATCATAGAGGTGCGGAACTCGGGGTCGTACAGCGCCCGCTCACGAACCTTGTCGATGTCCTCGTCGGACGCACTACCGAGGTAGCGCGAGATCAACGCAGGCAGCTCTTTGTCGATTGCTTCGTCGATAGCGGCGCGCTGCTCGACGGGGTCTTGGATTCCATCGAGCTTGTACTTCGAGATCAGCGCAGAGTCTTCGAGCGCACCAACGGTTTCGTCGCTGACATCTTCGCGTTGAGAAGCGAGTTCTTCGAGTCTGGTTTCGAGGTACGGCTCATCTACATCAAACGCTTTCGAAGTCTTCTTGTCCTGGAACTCGAACGTCGTTTCGTCCGTGCCGAACCCACCTTCTTCAAACACTGACAACCCGTCGTCGTACCGCTCGGACGTACCGTCGCTGATGTCGGCTTCGTCGAAAGCGTCGAGGTCTTGCGAAGCCTCGGCGTCTTGCGAGCGACGCTCGGAAAGCAGATCTTTTCCGGTCGGGGATTTCACTGCGAGGTGACGGTACTCGTCGTAGACTTTTTGCAGAACGCGCTCGGTGTTCGGGCCGAAGAACTGCTGATACTTAGCAACAAAGTCGCTGACACCTTCGGAGCTGGACGTGTCGGCGTTCCACACCACATCGTCGCGCACCGCTTCAACGAGGTCTCTCACCTCTTCGCGGCTGATGTTGTCAGCAAGCCTCGGAGTGAGGTTATCCCATACAGTTTGCTCGGCGCTTTGACGAGATCGCAGCTTGCGCTCTGCGGCCATCTTGGTCTTCGCAGCCCAGCTCTCCAGAGACTTGATCGAACGGATCTTGTCGTGCTGGTTTTCCAGCGTCACCGCTTCTTTTTTAGAGAGGTCACCGCTCACAAACGGCAACGTGCGGCGCAGCGTGTCCGCCGTAGTGTCGATCAGCGCGGTCACGTCGGTGCCGAACACGTCGAGAATCTCGTCGGGTACGGGAACCTGATTCTCGTTCTCCATGCCGTACTGCGCCCAGCGACGCATGAACGTGGCAAGATTCGCGCGCAGCTCGGGTTTGTCGTTGAGCACTTCACGGATCTCAGCCCGCTTGCTGACCAGCTTGTTGATGCGCGCGGCCAGAGGTTCATCGACCAGTGGCGCGGACTCGATTTCGTCTGGTCCTTGATAACGGCTGATGACTTGCGCTTCGCGCAGAGGTGTGTTGCGCGTTTCACCAGAACCTCGTCTCGAACCCAACTGCGCTCGCCTCTCCCGAGCGCGCTCGTTGATGCCGAAATTGACATCGAGGTTGGCAGCTTCACCCTCACCATACAACGACGCCTTCGGACCACCAAACACACCAGCGAGCTTGCGTTCGACGCGACCAGCCCCTTTGGCAACCTTGATGCTGTTCTCGAACCGTGCGAGCGCCTCGTCTTCTCGACCTGCGGCAACGTCGTCGATGAACTGCTTCGCTGCGATCCGCTCCCTGCTCGACGCGCGCTCGTCGTTGTAGAGTCGTGTTGCGAAGTCGACGCTCTGGGCGACGTTCTCTTTGTTCCAAGCCAGCAGATCTTCATCAGACCAGTTCGCGGCTTCCGGGGGTAGCGGGCGCGTACGAAAGTGTGTGGACATCGCCGGGGTATCGGACACTTCGCGCTTTGCGCCGCGCCCGGTATTGACCTTGTTCTGTCCTTCAGCGAGACGGTCTTCGACGTACCCCATGCCCGCGTCGAGCGCACCGAACGGAGCGCCTCCGATCGCGCCGCCCAGGCCGGACTGGATCAGCGCTTTCGTGTCATCGGACGTGTCGCGCAGCGGGTTGGCAAGGGTGTGCATGCCCTGTCCGAGCAGCTCCTGCCCGACCTCAGTGCCGCCCTCGACAGCCATTGACGTGCCGATCGTCGCCCCGGCTTTCCCAAGCGCCCCGGTGCCGAGCTTCGCCGCACCCTGGCGGGCGAGTTTCGTTGCGTAGCCGCCCGGAACGAGGTAGTCGAGACCAGTTTGAGCCGCAGCCGTGGGTGCGGCGTAGCCGAACTTTTGGCGCTCACTAAGCCCCGCAGTGGTCGGGTCTTGGTCCAGCCGTCCGAGGTTTTCACCCATCTGCGGGCCGAAACCTGCCGCGAGGCCGAGCGGGGCACCACCCGCCGCGCGCCCCGCAAGCATCGGGCCGATTGAACCGACGCCTTGTGCGAGGTTCGCCTTGACGAAATCCACCCCCGAGCCGAGGTCCGTCACGCTCTCGTAGTCGAGCTGCGGGGCCATGTAGGGTTGTGCTGCGCGCTGCAAACCCTGTGCTATGCTATTCAGACGTGCTGACGGCTCGTCATAGCCAGCGGTGCCGAGAAGGTTGCCTAGCGTGCGGGTGCTCCCTCCGAGGAAACTGCCCTGAAGCGTCCCGGCCAGCGTAGACACGAACGGGTTGCGCTCGGCTTCGAGAGCGATCGCGCGACGAAGACCCGCTTCGTTTTCGGCGTTTTTGGCGTATGTTGGGTTGTACAGGCTATCCACAGATCACCTCAGAGTGTCAGAGTCTGAGAGTGATTATAGACGAGTGCGGGAGGTAGTATGTCTGAACGTCTTGATTTGATTGGACACGTCTTCGCTGTTTTGACAGCGGCTGTGGCCGCAGTTGGCTACTTTCTGGACAGCGTTGGGGGCTTGGGTGAGAGCACGGCCCCCACCCTTGTCATAGCTGCCGGGGTGTTCAGCGTAACTGGGCTGGTGTTCTACATCTCAGGGTTTGTAGCCAAGCGCTTCGAGGTACGGGGTGATGTCTCGTCCACCGAGGCCGGTGATCGCTGACCACAGACCGGGGTTTCGGAGCGCGGCTTCAGGGATCGACGCCTTGCCGTCCGGGCTAACCCACGTTCCGTCTTCACCCCTCGTCCACCCTTCGAGCTGATATGCGGGGGTGTTCGAAGTTAACCCTTTCGTGCCGGTGGTAACACCATACCCCAAACCAGCCATCCCACCACTTAGACCCCCAGCCCCGAGACCCTGAAGAATAGGTCGCAGCCCTGAACGCCCCCTGGTTGCTGCTAAGGTTGCAAGACCGCCAAGAGCAGCGCCTGTTCCACCACCCTGTCCTAGCATACGAAGCCCTCGACCGAACATATTTTCGCTCGCAGCGACATCGCGGACAATACCGAGGTCTCCGTCGATCTTGACCGCCGCTTCGGGTACATCGCCTGTTGCCAGATCCTGTGCAAGATCGCTATTACCTGTCTCGTTCGCTCTGCGAATTCCGTCTCGGCGGCGAGCCTCCACGTCATTAGCCACCACCGACGCGCGCTCTGGGCCGTAGAGCGCCTCTGCTGCCGAAGCCACCTCTTTTGGACCCTTGAGCCCCGTAGGTGCCTTATCTGAGCCGCGCCCGCCAGTTCGATAATAGTCAGCCTGAGCGTCGCGTAGGGAACGGACGCTTGCTGCGTCCTCTTTGTCGAACTCGAACTTCTCCCGGTCCAGCGCGTCCCTGCGACGACCCATCTCGTCGAGCTGTGCGAGCTTTTGCGTCTCAGCAGCGTTCTTCATTGCAGCTTCTTCTGCGCGTTGCCGAAGCCCGTCTTCCTGAAGGTCGATCGCCTGCTGAGCGCGACCGGCTCGACCACCTGTTCGAGAAAGACGTGACTCTCGACCCCACTTTTCGAAAAGCGCGGCTGTGTCACCAGACCCGCTACCGATCATAGCGGCCTTCGGTCCACCTGCCGCGTCGAGCTGCTCCTGTCGGATCGCGTTGGCACGCGCCATGCGAGCAAGCCCCTCGTTTGCGTCGCCGATGTTGCTGACACCGGCCCTGCGAAGACCTTCGGACGGAGTCGGCTGAGGTGCCACGCTGGCCGCGCCCTGTGCGCCGAAAGCTCTTTCCTGCAAACCAGATTCGACGGGTGGCTGGCTTCGAACTACCTCGCCTTTTTTTGCGGCGCTCTGGCCGTCACTTAGAACATCCCCGACCGTTGAAGCGCCTCCACCGACCATGGCGGTTGCCCCGGCGAGCTGCGCAGCAGTCTTCAGCCGACTTGCCGATGTCGCAGCTTTAGCAGCCATACCTAGTCCGCTGGCAACCCCCCACCCGCCAAGCACAAAAGGAACTGCATTTAACAGGTATTCACGAAGACCTGGAGCAGCTCCTTCATACAACCCCTTCCCCGTTCGGTCGCTATAACGACGACCAGCGTACGGATCAGCCATTTCAATCCCCTTGAATTTATTCAGATTCTATCAGAGTGTCAGACAGAGGTCTTTGGGCTCACGTCGCCGCTCACGTCGCCGCCGTAGCTGTAGCCCACGCTGTTGCTCGACGATGCGCCCAAGCTCGTGCTTGCGTGCAGGCCGTTGAGTGCTGCCGCGGCTTGTGTAGAGAGCGCCTGCGCGGCAGCGATAGCAGCATCGACCTTGTTTCGGATCATCTGCATCAGCCAGTCGCCGTTCTTGATGCGCGCACTTTGCTCAAACTCTGCACCCGGTAGTCGTGCCTTCAGCTCCAGTTCCTTCACCGCGATTCTGGCCCGGTAGTAGTCACCTGCCGCGCCGATCAGGCGGCTTTGGCTGTCTGTGATGCTGGGCACGATTTGCATCGCGCTGGTTGGGCCGACAGAAAGTGCCTTCACGTAGTCCGACGCCGCCGCCACGGCGGCGCCGTAGAGGCTGATCGCCCTGTCCACCGCAAAGCGGATGTTCTCAATTTCGATTTCGGCCTGCTTGATGGCCACGTCACGGCTTTGTTGGGCAATCCGGTTGCTGGCGTCGGCCTGTGACAGACGGATTGCGTGCAGGGCGGCCCCGGGCGGCACGGGGAACCCTCTTGCTGCGAAGCTCGCAAACACCTCGTCGCGTGCGCGTGCCGTCTCTTCCAAGACGCGACTGCGATCCCGCTGCCAAATCTGATCTTCGACGTGAGGCTGGATTCCTGTGCCGCCGCTTTCGATGGTGTCGCATATCCACCGCTGCGCCTTTTCCAGGTAGCCGCACTCGTTCGGAAAATACTCGACCATGTACCCTGAAAACAGTCCGGCGAGCTTGTCGATCACCGCGTCCGACAGTTCCGTCATCTTCGCCACGCTTGCCGCTTCAGCGTTGGTGGGGATGAATACCGAGGGCTCCACGACCGTGGGGTCGAATGCCACCGATGCGGGGGTCATGGTGGCACCTGCGCCGCCTGCTGTCAGGGCTGCGCTGAAGTTACTCGACGACGCAGAGGCGGCGTTTTGCGCGCGATCCCATGCGGCGTTGAACACCTGGGGGATCAGGTCGTATGGGCCGCCCGAAAACCCAGCGCCTGGGGATGGTGCAAAAATCGTCATGCTCAAATCCTCCTGCTCAACGGCACAACGGCAAACTCCACCGAGGCCAGTTCAAAATCTTCGCCGTCCGCGTTGTACAGCTCGAACTCCAGCCAGTTCACGCGCAGACCCTTGCCGGTGTCGATGCGCTGCACTTGAATGTGCTCGTCGTAGCTGCGCGCCGCGTAGGTGTATTCCTGTCCTTCAGCCATGACCTTCAGGAACAGTCGCCCCTGTCCGCTCACGCCGATGTAGGCGTTCGTGATCCGCTTGAGTGCGGACGTGCCGAAGCCTTGCTTGCCGAAGCTAACCATCGCGCGAATAGGTTCTCCGTTGTCGGTGTCACCATCAAGCTGGTAAATGCCGTCTGGCTTGCAGCCGTAGTAGTTCGCGCCGATCTTGGCGTAGCTGTTGAATGCGAAGTCTTCATACCGGGTGAAGCCGCCGCTTTCGATGTTGAGCACCCACACGTCGGGGCTTGCCGCCTCTGCCGGGAACAGTTGCCCGCCTGAAATCAGCGCGGACACGACCGCTTGGAGCGTCGCAGACACAGAATATGTACTGCAAACGTCGATCTGGTGCACCGTGGCGGCGCTCACGAGCCGTTGCTGCGAGAACTCGTCGGACTCGACCACCACCCACTGTAGCTCAGAGGTCATAAACCGAGCCGCCGATAGAGCGCTCCCCGCCTGCGCATCTGTTGTGAATCCGTGACTGGTCACGCGCACCGCCACGTTCTCCACGCGCGCGCCAATGCGGGAGGTGATGTCCACCGCCTCTACTGCCGGAGGCGGTGACCCTTCCGACAACACGCCAGTCAGCGGGGCATACCCTATGGGTCTTGAGCCGATCATGGGTTACACCTGCGAGAGCGATGCAACAACGGCGGCGTTGAACCGCATCGAAACGCCAAGCTGGATGTTAAGAGCCGACGACGCGCCCGTACTGAACACCGAGAAGTCCGGCGCAGCACTCCCTGCGTCGTCTTTGATCACTGTCACCGCAGGCGTGCCCTCGATGGCAATCGTGCCGTTTGTCGCCGTGCGCTTGAGCACTACCGTGGCTCGGGCCGCATAGGTATCTGCAATCCCTGCCGTTGCGCCAGCGATGAGAACATCCAGCAGCGCGACACACGGAACGTTTGGGAGCGTAAAGCGGGCGCCGCCAGCGTCGAGCGCGGCGCCGCTGGCGGCTGATCCTGCCCAAATCAATGCTCCGCTATAGTCGGCAGCCACGCTGCGAGACCCGCGGGCGACTGCTGCACACCCTGTCACTGCCGTATAGCTGCCTAGCGCCACGGCACCCTCGCTCTGTGCGCTCGCGCTATAGCCGACTGCGGCGGCGCGGGCGGCTGTTGCGCTGGCAAGCGCTCCAAACGCAGATGTGCCAACCGCATCCGCGACGCCACCGCCCCCCAGTGCAACGGCCCCGGTGGCGTTCGCTTGCGGCGGTGATTTCTCGGACGCTGTGCCGCTGGCTAAATTCGCTGCGGCCTGCATCCACGACGGGGAGGTGACGTACAACTCGCACGGGGTGTCGGCCGGGAACGAAACCAAGGTCTGCGCGTAGCGCGAAAAGTACGGGGCACCCGCAACGTCGTAGTATTCACCGATGCCCGTCTCCCACGCGCTGCCGTCCGCAGCGGCGAGGCGATACGGGAACACATCTCCGACNNCCTGCGGCAGCCAGCGTGCGAAAGCCATCGACCGCCGCGCCAAGCGGCACGTCGTCTTCCCCAGAGACCGTGCCGGTCATCGCCACCATATCAACGATTTTCATCACCATGCTCTGTCCTCAAAAAATACTGATGCGTTGAAACCAGGGCTTTTCCACCCCAGCGATTTCCGCCTGCGTTTCTGGGTCCGCTGCGGTCAAATAGCTTTTGAATACGTGGTTCTCGGTGACAACAGGTGTGCCGAGGTCGTTTGGATTGTTGACCTCGTCCCACTTCGCGGCCTTGTCCATCACGTCCGCCAGCGGCAGCAGGCTCGAACGCAATGACCACATCACGGCGTCGTGAAAGCGAGCGCCAGACCCGTCCGCGCTTGCAGCCTGGATTTCTGGCGTGTTGTAGATGTATTCGTCCCTGAACTGCCCGTAGTCCGTGTAGAAATTCCAGCCCTGCACACCCACGTAGGTATCCTGCTCCCCGGAGTTCTCATACGCCGGAGTTGGTGGGAATAAAACACCCGCGCCCTCGACGGGCAAATTCAAGACCGGGTACACCGCCCTTCGGATTTCTACGGGGGGTTGCTCCGTACCATTTGTCACCATCCTTAGCGATGCAATAACCGTTACGCTCTCTGGGTATAGATTGTAAGCAAGGTATTCGGGCGGGAACGTTGGGTTTTGCACGGCAACGTCTGTAGTCGAATACGTCGAGCGCCAGTTAAGCTCAACTGAGACCTCTACCCAAACAGCCGTCTGTGAGGCCGCGTCCAAATACAGAACCTGGGCGGGAGTGCGCTTGAAGTTCCGAACGCCAATGAAGTCCGTCGTGCCGGCTGCGCGGATTTGAGAACCCGTCTCAATCTCTTCAGCCCACACGAAGCTGGACCGGCGCTCTTCACCTGCGTAGAAAATAAGTTCTGTTTTTGCGTACCGGTCGACGGTCCTCTCGCCAGAAATCGTGAATGGGTCTGGGTAGCCAGGTCTGCGAACGCTGAATCTTGCCTGATACGCGAGTCGATAGTCGGTTACAGACAGCTCTGCCCTCACGGGTGTGCTGCCCGATGAGGCCGCCTGAATTACAAACCCGTAGGCAGGGTTGCTCACCCGAAGAAAGCTGTTGCGCCACTCCTGTTCAAAACCCCCTTGATACGGGTATGTGATGTCGGACGGGTCCCCGAACAGCGCAATCCTTTCCAGGAAATCGGAGTCGTGTATCTCTGCGCCGCCGGGCGATCGAACCCCCTTGAAGTCCGTGGACGCAAGGCGGAGCCTCGGGTCGTAGCTGAATGTTCCGTCGCTCACGTTTAGTGTGACAACGGGGTTCATGTAGAGCGTGTCGCCTGGGTACACGCTTTCCACGAACACGCAGGTTGCTTGCGTGCAGGCTTCGTCGAATCGCCAATCCTGAAGCGGGATGAGTGCGTATTCCTCGAACCACNNAATAGACTCCTGGGGCGCCGTACTTCGCCGCGGAAGCGGCGCACATCCCGGCTATGTTCTCGGTCAGCCACAGGCTACTGAAGGTTGCGACAAGCTCAAGTTCCTTGCCGACCTTGATGGTTGCGACATCTCCGGACGTTACGATACGGTAGCGAGCCCGGAAAAAGTTCACGCGGTATCGCCCGTTTGGGGGCGTAAATCCGTTGGGTGCGGCACCTGTTTGGCCGAGTGCATTTTTTGCTGCCGCAAAGTAGATGTGCTTCTTGGTCATGCCTGCGCCAGCTATGGTGTATTCAGCCACGACTCCGGCGCTGAAGGGCACAACGAGATCGGGGTCCATCAGATCGAGCGCTACTTGGTTCTTCCAGTACAGCCGCGACCCCACCCCCATTCCACAGAGGCCGGAATACCCCTCTTTGCGATACGCGGTCATCAGCCCTGGCCAAGAGAAGATGTTCCCGGTGTAGCACACCGTCGCAGCATCCCATGAAAGAACGCCACCCTCCGGTTTGCTTGCGACTTGCGCGGACGGCCCAACCAGAGACACCCGTGTTGGCGTATTTCCGAACCAGCTCGCAGCTCCGTAAGCGTCGTCCGATCGACGAATGAACTTGTATTTGCGAGCGAGCGCGAGGTCTTTCGCTTTAGTCGTAAATTTCGACCAAGAAAGCGGGCCTCCTTCTGTACCCAGTGGGCTACCCGCGACTTCAGGCAACCCCCACGTTGTACTGTCGTTCGCTCGCTCGAACGTGAAGCCGGCCGTCAGCTCGATCTTCCCGCCGGGGGGCTCGCCGGTCAGATTGACCTCGGAGAACGCACCCTTTTTCTCTGCGGAGAACCCAGGGCCAATCGCCGTCAGATACGGGGCGTCGACGGACTGAAGCGCGCGCTCTCTCGCTTCTCCGACAATGCGGGCCTCGACGTTTTGCCGATCACCCCATATCTTCGGGTATGTCATTGTCAGGTCGATTCCAGCGAAATACCCGCGGTGACTCTCAGCACATCCCCGCTCGCCACGACCTTGCTGATCGGCGCTCCAGCACCATCAAGGAACCGGGCCGCTGAGAGCAAAACCCCGCTCGTTCCACCCTTTACAGAAGACGACGAGATAAAGCCCCCTCGCACCGTTGCGTCTGCGGTGAACTCGAACTCGGCGCGACTGGCGATGTTGCTGACCACGCCGGCCGAGGCTGAGGCGGTGACAAGGGGGGCGCGGGTAGTGCTGACGTAGGCGGTTATCTCGCTTGCCAGCGCGGGGAAGTTGGCCATCGTGTCGGTTGCGATTGGGGTGTAATCCCCGCCGTAAAGGCCGACATGCCACGCCGTGACCGGCGACGCGCCATTCAGCACCACGTCGAGGATGTGGTTTCGCCCCTGAGTCGGTGCAATATTGCGCTGCACCCACTCGTCGACCACAACCCCGTTTCGAACCAACTCGAAACGATACTCTGCGCCAAATTTTTCATTTTCAATCACAGCATGTTCTCCTTTCGAACAATATCCGCTTCAAAAAAGCTGGACGCGGCAGCCTTGGCTACGCCTGACCCACGCACCGACGACAGCACGAGCTGTCGCATTCCGTCCTGCTCTCGGTAGAGTGTCGCGCCGATCTGCGCCGCCCCCACCGCTACGGTGTCTTCCTGTACGTTCTTCGCCTGCCCCTGTGCGTCCGCCACGATCAGGCCGCGTGTGCCCATCCAGGCCACGCCAGTCTGGTTCTCCAGCGCCGTGTCGGTGCCGGAGACCGCGCCGTAGGGCAGCAACTCCACGACCTCTGTCTTCTCGATGTCGCCACCGGGTAGCCAGAACGTCTCGGTCTCCGTGCCGACGTAGCAGCCGCCTTTGACCGGGGCCAGCAGGGTGATGCGCCCGCCGAACGGGACGCGCCCGCGCAGCGGATCGTGAAGCCCGTAGCCAAACGGCTCCGAGTAGTAGAGCGTCGAGCCGGAGACGACCAGCAGCCGCCCACCGTGCTCGCGGACGATCTCGCCGGCGGGCATGGGGCGCAGGCCCAGGGTCTGGAGCGACTGCCGGAGCGTGCCCATGATCGGGATGATGTAGCTGCTCGCCGTCGTGGTGGCCGCGAGGTAGAGCTTGTCGCCGTTAAGCGGGGAGACGTAGATGTTCGTGAGCGTTCCGGGCAGGCCCGTCACCTCGATGCGCCCACCTTCGGGCGCAGCCACCTGGATTGGCCATGTCGCGCCCGACTCTTCGCCGTCCGCATTGGTGGCGGTGATGGCGACCTGATAGACACCCGCGTTCAGCGCTCCGCCTACCGTTGCGGTGACGTTTGGTGCTGGGTTCGGCACAAGCAGGCCCAGCGGCGCAGAAACACCCACCCGGATGCGCTCCATTACCGTGCCGTTGGACCAGATCACATCGCCTGTGGGCGTCTTGCACCAGCTCACGCGGCGACCCGGCACGAGGCCGCTTCTCAGCGCGGTGCGCGGGTACTGGTAGAGCGTGTCGCCGTCCATGTAGAACGCCTGCTCGCCATCCGACCAGAGGCTGTGGCAGTCCGTGCCGGCCTGGGTGAGTGTCGAGCCTTTGCGCCGCTGGAGCGTGCCCGCAGCGGTCAGATCGACGTTAACCGCGTTGCGCAGGTAGTCGCCCGCCTTCCGACCACGATCGACAACGCCGAGCTGGTGGTCAGGAAGCCGGTTGTTGATGCCGACAAAAGGGCCGATCGGTGCGGTGTTCGCGCTCACTTGGTCACATTCCTTGGTGGTCTATGAAGTGTACACCTATTGCACTCTCGTGAATATGCGCGAGCCTTCCACGCGCACGAACGATTGCTGCTGAGCGAGGCGCACGAACACGGAGCGGCGCAGAAGGTCCGCCGTTGGCGTCGGAATGTAGATCCCGACGTTGCTCGCCAAGTGCTCGTGCAGCGTGTCCGCGACGATCAGCGTCAGCGCGGCGGTGAGCGTGACGGCTTCGGTTTGGTG
>JRYL01004855.1_pt1 | contig 11498 bp, 13 predicted proteins | sample 235391 | NCBI WGS metagenome assembly JRYL01 (sample SAMN03074223, study PRJNA261481) | activated sludge metagenome | biome: Wastewater Treatment Plant; feature: Wastewater; material: Activated sludge; isolation source: activated biomass of a wastewater treatment plant treating wastewater from... ... | reverse complement strand
GAGGCGAGCCTCATTTCCCTTACATCGCCCTCCGATTTGCCCAGGAGAGCGGCGATACGGGTATCCGAAAAGCCGTACTCCTTGGCCTTCTGGAGGAGCATCGCATCCGGGCTGCCCGAAGACGCCCCGAGGCTCTCCTCAATATCGATTATCTGACGAATGTTTCGGAGGAACCACCTGTCGATGCGCGTAATGGAATATATTTCTTCTATGTCGAGCCCCGAGCGNNGAAGCGCGGGATCTTGACGACTACGTAGTCTATCGTCGGCTCGAACGAGGCCGGCGTGTAGCGCGTGATGTCGTTCGATATCTCGTCGAGCGTGTAGCCGACGGCGAGCTTGGCCGCGATCTTGGCGATGGGGAATCCCGTCGCCTTCGACGCGAGCGCAGAGCTCCGCGAGACGCGCGGGTTCATCTCTATGACCACCACGCGCCCGTCTTCGGGGTTAACGCCGAACTGGATGTTCGAGCCCCCGGTATCGACGCCTATCTCCCTTATTATCGCGACCGACGCATCGCGGAGACGCTGGTATTCCTTGTCGGTGAGCGTCTGCGCGGGGGCGACGGTTATGCTGTCGCCCGTGTGTACGCCCATGGGGTCGAAGTTTTCTATGGAGCATATTATTACGACGTTATCCATCCCGTCCCGCATGACTTCGAGCTCGTATTCCTTCCAGCCGAGGACGGACTCTTCTATGAGCACCTCGCTCACGGGGCTGAGATCGAGGCCCGATTTCGCGAACTCCTCGAATTCCTCCCTGTTATACGCGACGCTCCCTCCGGAGCCGCCGAGTGTGAACGACGGGCGGATTATCACGGGGAAGCCGACCTCTTCCATCACGGCCCATGCCTCTTCCATTGTGTGGGCGACGCCGCTCTTCGGAACGTCGAGCCCGATCTTTATCATGGCATCCTTGAATAGTTCCCTGTTCTCGGCCTTCTTGATTGCCGGGAGCTTCGCCCCTATGAGCTCGACGCCGTACTTATCGAGCACACCCGATTCTGCGAGATCGACGGCTATGTTAAGAGCGGTCTGGCCGCCGAGCGTCGGCAGGAGCGCGTCGGGCCTTTCCTTCTCAATTATCTTCTCTACGATTTCCGGAACCAGCGGCTCGATATAAGTGCGGTCGGCGAACGTGGGGTCGGTCATTATCGTCGCCGGGTTACTGTTTACGAGGACGATTCTGTAGCCCTCTTCCTTAAGGGCCTTACACGCCTGTGTGCCCGAGTAGTCGAATTCGCACGCCTGGCCAATGACTATAGGGCCCGAGCCTACGAGCAGTATGGTTTTTATATCTTCCCTTTTGGGCATATGGTTCCTGCCTGTGAATACTAGTGTTGTGCGGGTTCGAAATGATAGGGCATGCCGGGCGGGCGCGCCCTGTATTTGAAGCCTATCATTTATACCTGTGAATTCGCCCCGTAGCAAATACACGGGATGGCCGATTAGCTCGAAAAAGATAATGATGGAGGCAGCTAGACCGTGCCTTGGTGGAATCCGGGATTGGGCCCCGGAATATCATTCAGGACGGGGCGGCGTGGGCGGCGCCGCGCTGGTTCAGGCCCCCGCTTCGGGCCCGATTCTCTTTTGGACGTCCCTCTTTCTAAGCTCGGACATTACGTGGAACATCCTCTGGAGCGCCGTATACGACGAGAAAACGAGCATCAGAATCAGGGATAGTTTGAGAAGGTAGTCGTCGGGAGCGTACCCCATCCAGCCCGCGACGATGTTACCGAGAAAGTTGAACACCGAAAGGACGCCAAGGTAGACGACCCGTTCCGTCCGCTGCATTATGCCGAGCTCGCACTTTACGCCGAGCCCCTCTGCACGGGCCCTTGTGTAGCTCACCATCGTCGTCGAGACGAGTATGAGGAAGACGACGTAGGCGAATATGGAATCCCTGTACAGACTGAGAAGGCCGAGATATATGAAGGCCTCGGAGAACCTGTCGAGGCAGGAATCGAAAAACGCCCCGCTCTCGCTGCTTAGCCCCTGCGCGCGGGCGACCCGGCCGTCGAATATGTCGAACGTCGAGCCCGCGAGCACAAGCACGCCGCCCGCGAATATCCAACCGTAGTGATAAAAGAGGCCTGTTATTGCGGAAACCAGCAAAGTCGCGACCGTGAGAACGTTCGGATGGACCCTGATCTTAAGGAGATAGTCCTCTATCGGCAGCATCAGGAGAAGCCACCACGTCTTTATACCGCTCCCGAGGAGCTTGGTCGACTCCGGGCCTTTTTTGTTCTTAGACCTTTCTTTAATCTCTTCGGGGTTAGTCATATATGCAGCTATTCCTGTTTCATTGCACGGATTTAACGAATGAATAACATATCCGTTTTAGCCCTTTCAGGCAAGAATGTGAAGAGTCCGCCGCAGTGAGATAAATTATGCCTCAGTCGTTTTCGGCTACGAAGACGGATTTAAAGAGCGGGTCCTTTTTCTTGAGACCGGCGGCGTAGGAGCTGGCCTCCTTTCTGGCCTTGAAGTCGCCAATTCTCACCCTGTAGAGTTTGCCCTTGCCCGGGATATTCGCCGGGACGACGTAGGCGTCGTATCCCTTTTTCCTTAGCCGGCTGGCCAGATCGTCGGCGTCGTCGGAAAAACGAAGGGAAGCCACCTGTACGGAATAGCCTTTTTTCGAGGGGGATTTCGATGCCGGNNGCTGCAGGCGTGTACAGGGCAAGCATCTGGCCCTCGACTATGCCGGCCTTTAGCGCTATATCCCCCGTAAGCGGCGAGCGCGCGGCGTCGCTCGCAGCCTTTCCGGAGCCGGATGGGGCATCCGTTTCCTCGGCGGCGGGCGGTGCTTCTCCAAGCGGCTTTTCGACGAGATCGTCGCCTGACGATGCGGCTGCTGTGACTATCTCGGGTTCGGACGAGGTCTCGGGAGCCGGGGCAGCGGGCTTTTCGCGGCTGACCGCCGGCGATCCTTGGCGGACATGCATCTTTGCGTCCATCTGCCTCGCGATTATCACGGCCTTCTGGCCCTCCGGTGTCCCCGCCGCTGAATCCTGCGTATCGACCACCGGGGCGGGCTCGAGTTCTTCGGTGACGGCGAATTCCGGCGCGCCTTCGGGCGGCGGGCCCGAGAGCGTTTCCTCGGTTTTTATGCTATCGAATGAGAGCGACTGCCTTACGGGCGGGAGGGCTTCTTCCCTGACGGCCGTCTCCGTTATGGCCGGCGTGGAATCCGAATGAGAGCTCCTTACCGGGCTTACGCCCCTCTCGTCTATCTTTACGACCTGGAGGCACGTATACGGCCGGTTTACGACGACTTCCTGCTCGTTAAGGACTAGGTCCACGGTGCCTGCGACGTCGGCCGGGCTTTCGAAAACGAGCTTTCTCGGGGATTCCGAAAGAACGAACGGCTTTACGCCCCCGACGGTAAAGTCAGTCGTGGCGAAGTCGCCGTCGAATGGGCCCTTTATCTCTATAAGACGGCCCGCCTGACCCACGACCGGGCATTGGTAATCGTAGGGTGTGGGCTTTCCGGGGCCGCGCGTGTCGTGCTTGGAAAACTGCACCGGGACGCGCGAGCTGCCGAGCCGTTTCCCGCCCTTGCCGACGAGTGTAAAAACGAGAGTGCTCCCGCCGGCATTCCTCGGGACCTCGAAGGTTATAGAGCCCGTGCTCACGGGGGCGCTGAAATAGCTCGTCTCGATTACGAGGCCGCTAAGAAGGGCGGAATTCTTTTCCCTCGCCTGGGCCGTCGTACCGGCTGGATATATTCTGAACGAAGACGATACCTTGTCACCCGCCGAGAGATCGTCGGGCAGGAATACGCGCACACGGCCGCCGGGGGCGTTGAATTCGAGCGTATGGACGCCGTCTTTGGGTTCCCCGTAGGCGAAAGGCGCGAGGAAACATAAGAGTACTGCAAGCTTTACAGTCCGGCTGATTAGGTGCTGTGCTCCTTTCGTCACATTCATAAGCAGGCCTGAAAACGCGTCCCCCGATCGGTATGCACGGGGGATTAATTGTTGACGGTGATGAAGACTATCTCGACTCTGGGCTCAGCCGCCTTGAGGCTATCACCGTATGCTTTCGCATCTTCGACATTCCTGAACGTCCCGACCCTCACCCTGTACCAGTACTTGTTATTCGGTGTGGCCATCGGCTTAACGAAAGCGGGGTATCCCTTTGACTTGAGGGCTCCCGCGAGGCTGTTCGCCTGATTCTGGTCCTGAAAGGACCCTATCTGAACGGTGTAATTGCCCGACGGATCGACCTTCGGCATTGCGGGNNCAGCGCGATGCCGCGCACCCTGGCTTCCGCCGACAGGTGGCCGAGAACCTCGGCGACCAGGCGGTCGATGGCGATCTCGCTCGCGGCCTCGGCGCTCCGGCCACGCGCCACGCGCAGCAGCGCGGCGGTCAGCATGGTCATCTCGTCCAGGCTGGCCTGCACGGTGTCCACCAGCCGGCGCTGACGCTCGTCGAGCTCGCCGGCGCGCAGCAGGTCGAGCGAGGAGCCGGCGCGCATCAGCGGCGTGCGCAGCTCGTGATTGGCGGCGGCGGTGAAGGCGCGCTCGCGGGCCAGGATCTCGACCAGGCGGTCCCGGTAGGCGTCGAGCGCGCCGGCCAGGCGGGCGGTCTCGGCATGCGCGGCGATCGCGTCGAGTCGCGCCGGGCGCTCGGCCTCGTCCTCCACGGGGAGGCTTTCGGGAAGCTGCTCACCCGGGCTTTCGGCCGGCGTGTCCGGGGCCTCGGCAGTTTCGTCCTCGAACGGGGCTGCGGGAGGCGCGGGCTGCTGCTCGTTAAATGAGCGCGTCGTTCTGAAGTTTTCTTTGTTGAGCCCCTTGCCGACGAACACGCCAACGCCGAAGACGACCATGAATAAAATCACGAACGCAACGAAGAAGGCGAGTATGCGCGATTTTCCTGAGGAGTTGTTCCTGCCCATGCGTCACATCCTGTCCGGGGCCGATATTCCCAGAAGCCCCAGGCCGTTACTGAGGACCGTGCGGACGCTCTTTATCAGATAAAGCCGAGCGCCGCTCAAGGCCCTGTTTTCGTCAACGACCCTGTGTTTATTGTAATAACTGTGAAAATCCGCTGCAAGCTCCTGGAGGAAATATGCTACCTTGTGCGGCGAAAGCGTCCCGGCGCTGTCGGCCACGACCTCGGGATAAAGAAGGAGCTTTTTTATGAGTGCGATCTCGTCCGGCTCGGTCAGAAGATCGAGGGATTCATCGGAGGCGTCGAGGCCCTCGCCTTCGGCCTTACGGAATATGCTCGCTATCCTGGCGTATGCGTATTGAATGTAGAAGACCGGGTTTTCGCTCGATTCCTTCTGGGCGAGCTCGAGGTCGAAGTCGAGATGGCTCTCCGAGCTTCGCATGAGGAGAAAGAACCTCATGACGTCGGGGCCGACCTCTGCAATGACCTCTCTCATGGTGACGTAGCTGCCGGCGCGCTTCGACATGGCGACTTCGACGCCGTTCCGCATGAGCCTCACGAACTGTATGAGTATCACCGTGAACACGGAGTCGTCGTAACCGAGCGCCCGGAGCGCGGCCGTCAGCCTCGACACGTGGCCGTGATGGTCCGCCCCCCAAACATTTATTATGCTGTCGTATTCCCTTTCGTATTTATCCGCGTGGTAGGCGATGTCGGCGAGGAAGTACGTCGGGCTGCCGTCGCTCTTTATCATCACCCAGTCCTGTGAGTCCCCGTAGCGCGTGGCCATGAACCAGAGCGCGCCTTCCCTCTCTTCGAGTGCGCCTTTCTTGCGGAGTAGCTCCTTTACATGCTCGAGCCTCGTCCGCCCCCCCGGCGTTGAGAGCGCGTGAATTTCTTTTCTCTCGCTGTACCACTCGTCGAAATGGATTCGCGCCTCGGCCAGGTCTTCTTTTATGGTGCCGAGCAGCGTAGCTTCCGCATATTCCCTGCAGTACTCTAAAGCCTCGGCGGCTTTATCCGACGGGAGAAGCTCGTCGCCCTTTTCCGTCATGATAGACGTGGCGATCTCCTTCACGTAATCGCCTTTGTAGCCGTCCTCGGGTATCTCGGACTCGATACCGAAGAGCTCGCGGTACCTGGCGTAGACGGACTCGCCGAGGAGATCCATCTGACGCCCGGCGTCGTTAATGTAAAACTCCTTCGTCACGTCGTATCCCGACGCCGAGAGGATGTTCGATACAACGTCGCCGACGACGGCGTTACGCGCGTGCCCTATGTGGAGAAACCCGGTGGGGTTAGCGCTCACGAATTCGAGGAGGACTTTCCTCCCCCCGCCGATGTCAGACGTGCCGTAGCTCTCGCCGAGCCTTTGGACCTCGGTGAGCTTGTCCACCATGGCGTTTTCCCTGACGAAGAAATTTATGAAGCCCGCCCCCGCGATATCGACCTTTTTAAAAAGCTGCTCGCTCTCGGGCGGGAGGTTTTCGATTATAAGCTCGGCCACGCGGCGTGGGTTCTCACCCATCTTTTTCGCCAGTATCATGGCCGTGTTGACCGAGAAATCGCCGAATTCCTTCCGCTTCGGGACACCGACCTCGATTTCGACCGCGAGGTCGGTGAGGTTATTCTTTTTTCCTATGTTTTCTACGGATTCGAGTACGACTCTTTGTATGTCTTCTTTCATATTTGCACCACGAAATTACACCACAGTATAACCGAGTTACAAGAAAACGGCTGGACGCGGGAGGGCTCAGAAATGCGGCAGCGCGTCGACGGGAGTAAGGTGCGATACGTCGTTCAGATCGACTACCACCACCTTCCCCTCGGAAAGACAAACTGTGCTCCGCGAGGCCGCCTGTATGCCGAAGCTTCTGAATCCTGAGAGGCCGATGCCCCCGTAAATTCGCACAGCAGCGTCGTTATCGTGAGGTTGTGGCTCACCGCCACGACCGTCTCCCCGTCGTGACGCTCGCAAAGCCTGCCGAACGCCCTGAGCGCCCTTTCCCTGACCTCGGAGAGCGATTCACCGCTCGGTATCCTTAGGGTTTCGGGGCTGTCCCGCCACTGCGTCATGATATCCGCGAATCTTTCCCTTATCTCCGTGAAGAGAAGCCCTTCGAATTCCCCCTGGTCCATTTCCCGGAGGTCGCTGTCCGTCTCGACAGTAAGCCCGTGGTGCTTCGCTATCTCCTCGGCAGTCGACATAGCCCTCGCAAGATCGCTCGAATACACCGCCGAGATTTTCTCGCCCTTGAGACAAACCCCGAGCTCTACGGCCTGCTTCTTTCCGTTATCGTTCAGGACCACGTCCGAAATCCCCTGGCACCTGCCGGTCCTGTTCCAGTCGGTCTCTCCATGTCGTACGAGTATGAGATTCATTTTTCTTCCGCGGGGAGCGTAAATTTTTAATACGGCTTGTTTTTGAAGGTGATGTCCATTCCTTCTTTTTCCGCCTGAGCCGCAAACTCCGACGGCGGAACCGGAAGAGGAGCGGACTTACGTATGGCGTCCAGGCAGTACTGGTCGAATGCGGCGTTGCCCGAGGACTTGTTGATCCTTACGTCGAACACCCTTCCCGTCCCGTCTACCTTAAAGAATACACCGGTGGAGAGATTACCGTCCGTGGGAACGCCGGGCGGAATGCGCCAGTTGCGCTTTATCCTCTGGTGAACCTTGTCGGTATAGAGGCTGAGAAGCACGGGATTTACGCCCGAGCCGCCACCGCCTCCGCCGACCCTGCCTCCACCGCTGCCGCTGCCGGAGCTGGTAGAGGTTTCGCCCCGCCCGCTGCCCGGGCCCGGCTTATCGGATATGTCGGACGAGTCGGCCATGGCGAGCCTCTGCTCCTCGCCCATGGGCTCTTCGATTTCGGAAGGCGCTTCGCCCTTCTTGAGGTTGTCGAGCACCTTCTGTCTCTTCAGGTCCTGAAGGACCTTACTCTTCTCGCTTTCGAGATTCTTCTCGGATTTGGCTGTCGTCTTCTTAGGAGCTTTTGGCTTTTCCGTCGGTTCCGGCTTCTTCGCGACCTCTTTCTTTACTTCCTTTTCAGGCTTCTTCTCGGGCTTCTTCGTCGGAGCCGGAGTCTCTTTCTTCACCTCTTTTTTCTCGGGCTTGGGCTCCGGGGTTTTCTCCGGTTTCTTTTCGGGCTCGATCGGTATCACCTTCTTGTCCGGCTCGATCTTTGCCACTTCCTTGGGCTTCGGCTCCGCTTTTTTCGGCTCGGGCTTCTTTTCGGGCTCCTTTTTCTCGGGTTCGGGCGGAGGGACCTTGGCAACTTCTTCTTTTTCCGGTTCTGGTTCTGGCTCTGGCTGGGCTTTACGCGGAGCGGTCTGCACGCGTTTCGGCGGCGCTCCGCCGCTTCCCTCTCCCGATCCAAGCCCCGAGAGGGACACCTCTATCGGCCCGGGAGAGGAATCCTGCCTCGTGCTCGTAAAGCCCCAGAAAAGGACCAGGACCAGCACGAAGACGTGAAGGGCTATCGAAAAGAATACTCCCCAGAAGGAAGAGCCCTTGGATGTGTCTTTGTCGTCAGATTTCATTTCCCCGTTTGCCTCTTAATTGCTCGGGACGGGCTCGGTTATGAGACCGAGTTTTTCCACCCCGGCGTTTCTTATCTCGGACATGACCTCTACAACCTTCCCGTAGGAAACGCCCGTATCGGCCCTGAGAAAGACCTCTTCGTTTCTTATGTCGGCCCCTCTCTCGGTTATTAGCTTCTGGACCTCGCCGCTTAGCTCGCCCAGAGTGTACTGGTCCTTTTCGATGAAGATCTCGCCTGCGGAGTTAAGCGTGACGACGACTTTCCTCTCGCGGTCGAGCGACGGTATGGGGCCCGACTGGGTCTTCGGGAGGTTTACGTCCATCCCTTGATACAGGATGGGCGTCGTGACCATGAAGATGATCAAGAGAACGAGCATCACGTCCACGAATGGAGTAACGTTAATTTCGGACATCACTGTGCGGCCTTCGCGGCCGCCGGTCTGCATTCCCATCGTCTTATACCTTCTTGATGTATCTGTCCACTATGTTGAGGAACTCCGAAGAGAAGTTCTCCATGTCTATGTCGATGCGCTTTACCCGGCTGATGAAGTAGTTGTACGCGATAACGGCCGGTATAGCCGCCGCGAGGCCTATGGCCGTAGCGACGAGCGCCTCGGCGATGCCGGGGGCGACGGTCTGCAGCGTCGGGACGCCCTGGCTCCCGGCGAGGCCGATGAACGAGGTCATGATGCCCCAGACCGTGCCGAAAAGGCCAATGAACGGCGCCGCGCTGCCCGTGGTCGCGAGGAATATGAGCGAGCCCTCGAGTTTTGCCGTCTCGGAAGCCATCGTCCTCTTGAGCGCCCTTTCGACGAGCTCCACTACACCGAGCTCGTTGGCTATGGCGTCCGGGACGCCCTTCTGCTCCCCGCCCTGCCCGGAGCCTCCGGGACGGCGGAGCTTCAATATCTCCGTATATCCGGCCCTGAAAACCTCGGCTATCGGCCCCTTGATGTGCTTCGTCGAGGAGAAGAGGTTCCCGAAGTTCCCGCTCGCGTTATAGAGCTCGAGGAACTTATCCGACTGTTTGCCGGCCTTTCTGAGCATGATCGCCTTCGAAAAGATGATCGCCCAGCAGACGACCGACATCAGGAACAAAAGGAGCAGGACCATCTTTACGACAGGCCCCGCGTCCGAAACGAGATGCATTATGTTTATCTGCCCGCCGTTAGAGGCCTGGGCTTCAACAGCAAGAAATAACCAGTTTGTCATATGTGCTGCCCTGCTGAAAAGATGGATTTGGTAGTGAATAGAGAATCAACGTTTTTGATTGTAAATACGACCGTGGCGCATTTAAGATTTCAAATTAAGTTTTCCATACCTGAATACCAAAATCAAATGATATTCCGTTTATAAATACTCATTTATTTGATTTTCGACCCAAAATGTACGATAGTCTCTAAAAAAGTCCGGGCCCCCGGGCTTTTACCCGGCGGAGGTGAGACATGTTAAAGCCCCTGAGACTCTACGCGGCGCTGTTTATCGCCCTTTTATGCGTATCGGCCGCTATTCCGGCACAGGCGCAGGAGAGATACAAGATAGTCATAGAGGAGAGCTTCTACGTAATAAAGCCCGAGAATACGGATAAATTCCTCAAGGTTTACAGGGAAAAGCTCTACCCCTTCTGGAGCGAGATGCAAAAGCGCGGCATCATAGTGGACGAGTACAGACTCTACTCCCAGAGGGTCCACACGCTTAGCCCGCTTTGGACATATAAGACCGTCGTCAAGTTCAAGGACTATGAATCGATAGACAAGTGGCTCAGCCTGAGGGACGAGGTTTACGATTCGCTATTCCCCGGGGAGGGCGGATACGCAGCTCCCAGAAAGGAGATAGACCTCATAACTGAGGAGCACTGGGACGAATTTATAAGGGAGATACCACTCTCGACGAAATAGCTATTCCGAAAAGAGCCCCTTCTGCATACGGGGCATGGGGAAATCGAGGTGCTTGTAGGCGAGCGGTGTTACCGTCCTCCCGCGCGGGGTTTTGACGATGAGCCCCTCGCGTATGAGGAACGGCTCGTAGACGTCTTCGAGCGTGTCCTTGTCCTCGCTCACCGCCGCGGCTATGGATTCGATGCCGACGGGGCCGCCGCCGAACTTCGTTATGATCGCTTCCAGTATAGCCCTGTCGAGCCCGTCGAGCCCGAGGGAATCGACTTCCAGCATTTCGAGCGCGGCAGACGCCACGCCGCCGTCTATCACGCCGTCGGCCCTTACCTCGGCGAAGTCCCTCACCCTCTTTAATATCCTGTTGGCTATACGCGGCGTCCCCCTGGCCCGGCAGGCGAGCTCGGCCATGCCGTCCTTCGTTATCTCGACGCCCAATATTTGCGCCGAGCGGGCGATTATGCCCTCTATTTCGTCCCCGGTGTAGTAATCGAGCCTGAGATCGACGCCGAAGCGTGATCTCAAAGGAGACGTGAGGAGCCCCGTTCTCGTGGTCGCGCCGATTAGCGTGAACCTGCTTACCCCCACCTTCATCGACTTGGCCGTCGGGCCCTCGCCTATCATTATGTCTATCTTGTAGTCCTCCATCGCCGAATAGAGGTATTCCTCGACGATGCGGTTAAGGCGGTGTATCTCGTCGATGAAGAGAACGTCGCGCGGCTCTAGATTGGTGAGGAGAGCGGCGAGATCGCCTGCCTTCGAGATCACCGGGCCGGAAGTTGCCTTGAAGTTGACCCCGAGTTCCCGCGCAACGATCTGCGCAAGCGTCGTCTTGCCGAGGCCGNNGCCTCGATGAATATGCCTATCTTTTCCTTTGCCTTGGACTGGCCGAGATACTCCGAGAGCCGCTCGGGTCTAAGGTTGACCTCGAATAGGGACTCTTCCTCTGTGTCCCCCGGGCTTAAAACTCTCTCGGGCATTTGCAGTCTCCTCCACTAGCTCGGTTTATTATAAACGACTTCAGGGGCGCGGGGAAAGAGGCCGGACGCGGCTCACATTTTTTTCATTATGCGGAGGGTCTGACGGAGTGCGTATTCCATCTCGGGCTCGTTGGCGCAGACCTCTTCTATCTCGGAGATGCGCTCGTCTATTTCGGCTTTCTTG
>JRYL01001960.1_pt1 | contig 11541 bp, 13 predicted proteins | sample 235391 | NCBI WGS metagenome assembly JRYL01 (sample SAMN03074223, study PRJNA261481) | activated sludge metagenome | biome: Wastewater Treatment Plant; feature: Wastewater; material: Activated sludge; isolation source: activated biomass of a wastewater treatment plant treating wastewater from... ... | reverse complement strand
GACGGTCTCGGCGACGCCGCCCACGTCGGGCACCTGCAGCGGGAGGGTGGCGAGCTCGGTGGTCATGCCGGCATCGGCGTAGAACTTCCATGTGATGGTCATGCGAGGATCTCCAGCAGATCGGTGGGCACGGCCACGTCGATCTGCGACGACGTGGGGAGGGTGCGCGGGTCGCGGTCTTCCGCGGCGATGTCGGGGGCGCGCATCGAGAGCTGGTGCGGGTAGTACTCCCGCCCGGCCTCGGTGACGCTGTTGAGGTTGGTCGCAAAGCCGATCATGGTCTCATCGTCGAACGGGGCGCTGTCGGCCTTGCCGCCGACGAAGGTGCCGATTTCGAACGAGAACGCCGACAGAGCCGGTGCGTAGTCATCGACCGGCGCGGCTGGGAGCGTCCAGGCGGGCAGCGCAGCCGGTGTGGCGCCCGGCATGCCCACTGCGAAGGTGACGGTGCTGATGGCTGCACCACTGCCGGCGTCCATCGTGTGCGTGACCTCGCTGATCTTGCCCGCGGCGCGCACGCGGGCGTGCTCGAGCGTGACGCGGGTGTCGAGCCAGAGGTCGGGGCGCAGTGGCACGTCGAACGAGACCCGCCCCGAGCGGCTCGCCGACCACAGGCGCACCCAGGCGCGGTCGAGCAGTGTGCGCAAGGCCTCGTCGCGCGTTGCGACATCGAACCCCGCGGGCTGCCATGCAAGCGTGGCATCGCCCACGCCGACTGCGTTGGGGATGGCGGGCAACATCGTGGCGTCCGACTCCCACCCGGGCTGGTCGAACTCGGCGACGAGCGAGGTGCCGATCTCCTCGGCCACCGTGGTGCCGAGCTGCGCCTCCATCGCCGGCCACACCACATCGACTGTCCAGTCCTCGGTAAGCGACTGCTGCCAACGGGTGGCGAACGTTGCGGTGAAGCCGAGCGCGAGGTCCGGCGCCACGTTGGGGGGGATCGTGAAAACGCCCGAGATGATCGAGTTGCCCACCGGCCAGCTCCGCGCGGGCGGGTGCTCGATGTCCGGCTCGCCGACAAGGTCGAACCCGGGCACGCTCTCGCACGCCCCCTTGACCATGGCGGTGGTCAGGAACTGCACCCCAGGGTAATTGACCGTCGCCGAGATGAACGGCTTGAAAAAGTGGATGTCCTGGCTGTACTGCGCCTGCACCCCGCGATAGCGCAGGCGCGTGTACTGGTACTGCAGGCGACAGGTGATACGGGTGCGCAGTTGCTCGCGGCTGGGCAACTCGACCCCGAGCGAGCCGTCGAGCACGTCGTCGGTGCGCACCGTCACCGTGCGGGCGGTGGTGTCCCACGGGATTACGCGCGGGCGTCCGAGGACATCGACGGCCCACGATGCGCCCACGGACTGGATGCGCTCCTGCAGATAGTCGTAGTTGTCCTCGGGCTCGTCGCCGACGACCGCGACGCTGTATCGCCCGCCGACCAGGGCGGCGATCGTCTCGCGCGGGGTACGGCTCCACACCTCTTGCGCCTGGTCGTGACAGCGCAGCGTGATCACGCCCGTGGCCAGGTCGATCTGGGGCACATCGACGACGCCGGCAAACATCGCCTGCCGCGAACTGCCATCGGCGCGCGCGAAGGCGATGCGCACGAGCCGGCCGATCAGGGACAGCGGCTGAAGGGCCGCCGCGGGCAGGAATGCGAGCTCGGCCACGGCGGCGGCATCATCGGCATGCGTGACCGTGATCTGCCCGACGAGGCGGGCGGAGATGTCCGCCCCACCCAGCGTCACCACCGGGCGCCACAGGCCATCGGGCGCGGCGGCCCAGGCGCCTGCACCATCGAGCCCGCCGAGCGCGGCGGCGTCGATGACCTCGACCGCAAAGGGCACCTCCACCACGCCCGGCACCGACACCGTGACGCGCAGCGGCAGCTCGACCGGGGCCGACGAATCCACCACCGACACCGACAGCGGCAGCGCCACCATGGGGCCGACGAGCACCTCGATCGGCAGCGCCACGCGCGTGGAGTCGGTCACGGTCACCGCCAGGCGTAGGCGGGCGAACTCTTCGCCGGTGAAGCCCTCGTCGAAATTGACCGCATTACCGGCCGGCGCGGTATAGCTCGCCGCCTCGGCGAAATCGACCGCATTGCCCAGTGGCGCGGCCCATGTCATAGCGGCAGCACTCCCCCGCCGATGGCCTGCACCCGGCCGGTGTCCTCGAGCAGCAGCACGGTGTGGCCGTCTGCATAGCCCGTCTCGAACGCGTAGCTGCCGTCGGCGGCGCTGGTGGTCTGGCCGATGATGGCGGCGCTGGCGGCATGCATCAGCAGCAGATCGCGCACGGCGGGCGCGCCGTTGGTGTCGAGCACGGTGCCGCTGATGGTTTGCAGCGCGGAGGCGGGCGACCAGGCTACCCCCAGCGCCTTGACCAGCGTCGGGTCTTGCTGCCACAGCACCGTGCTGCCATCCTGCGACAGGATTACGGCATGCGGGGCGTTGGTGAAGGTGACCGCGAGCTCGTTGTTGGGCGAGTAGGCCACGCGCGACACGGCCGAGCCCGGCGCATATACGCCGGACAGCACAGTCCAGTCCGACACCCTGATCACCGCCAGGAACGGCGCGGATGATAGCGCGCACGCGATGTACGCCCCATCTGGCGACCACGAGACCTTGGTCACCGTGCTCGACATTACCGGCAGGCCGGGCACGAGCGTCCAGCCGGTTGTTTCCCACGCGCAGATATACGGGGCGCCGCCAAACCCCTGCGCCAGCATCGAGCCGTCCGGGCTCCACGCGGCGCCCTCGGGGATCGTGGCCGCTGGGTTTGTGAGCGACTGAATGAGCGACAGATCCGAGTTGAGGAAAATCTCGGTGCGCGGAAACGAGATGCTCGACACGGCGATCATCGTCCCGTCGGGGCTGTAGCGCACTGATCGGGGGTCTGATCCGTAGACCTTGCTCCCCGCCACCAGGGTCTTTGACACCAGATCGACCACGGAAAATCGCGGGCTTGTGGCGTGCACGATGGCGAGCCGCTGGCCGTTTGGTGACAGGTCCATGTCGATCGGTATTCCTGCGATGTTCGGCAGGCCCGTCACGAGGACGCCGGTATCGGGGTCGATGACGCGATAGCGCGGTGCGCTGGAAAACCCCGTCGCCAGCTTGGTCCCGTCGGCGCTGAAAACCGGTGAGGCCGATGTGAACGAGGGCGCAAACGATCTGACGATTTCGCCCGTCAGCCGGTTGTACATCGGCAGATAGGCGTCGTCGTCGTGGCTGAGCAGCAGCATGTGCTGTGCGGGCATGGGTCAAACCTCCTCGCAGACCAGTTCCCACGATGCTTGCGCGGATGCCTGGTCGAAGTCTTGCGCCGGGGGCTCGGCGTACACCGTGAGCTGCGGCCAGTACCACACCTGGTACGCGATGGCGCCGGTGACGGCGGTAAGGGTGGCGGTGTTGCCGGCGAGCGTCATGGGCGTGTCTTGCCAGCCGTGCGCGGTGTGGGCGCGGGCGAATGGCTCGTAGCCGGCGTCGGTGCGGCGGGCGGCCGGCAACGTGGCGGACGCGGTGGCGGTGGTGATGCTTTCGGGCAGGCCGCACTTGAGCGTGAGCGGCGTGTCCCAGTTGAGCGCGTCGAGGCCCGGCGGGCACCAGCCCGAGGCGGACAGGGTGACGCGGCGCTTGCGCCAGGTGGTTTGCTTGACAGCGGCGCCCTGCCCCAGTCGCAGCAGCGTACTGCCGCCGATGGGCTCGATTCGCTGTTGCAGGTCGAGCGCGGCGTGGAGGGGCACGACGATACCGCCGAGTTCGAAGGCTTTGCCGGAGCGGCTCATTTGCGGCGCCCTCGCTGGAGTGCGGCGCGCTGGAAGACGCGCACGAGTTGGTCGGCCACGTCGGGCGCGGCGCTGGTGTTGTAGCGGCCCAGGGTGCCGAGGTCGAGCACGACGGGGGTGGCGGTGCTGCCGCTGCTGCCGACGTTGCGCAGCGTGCCGGGGTTGATGCCGGAGACCAGCCCGCCGGAGGCGTAGCCCTTGAGGGCGGACATGCCCTGCCGGCGCAGGCGTTCGAGGAAAGCGAGCGCACCGGACTGGCGGACGACCTCTTGCGGCAGTACGTACTCGCCCCGGTGGACGATGCCGGCGGGTTCGTATTTGCCGCCGTGGCCCGTCCATCCGCCATAGGCAAAGCCTTCGGCCGGCACCGTGGCGCCGTTGCCGGTCTCGACGCGATTGACGGTGACGGTGACGGTCTTGTCTTTCAGGGCGTCGATCTGCGCCTGGATGGCGGCGATCTCGGACTTGGCCTGCTCGGCGTTCATCTCGAGCTGGATGCCCTTGGCCTTGTTCTGGAGCTCGAGCAGCGCCGCGTCGGCTTCCTGAATGCGGGTGGCAAGCAGGTCGGCGACGATGGTCTTGTCTTCGGCGGTCTTTTCCTGCACGCGGGCCTGTGTTTCCAGCGCTTCGGCCTGGATGCGGGAGAGCTCCTCGAGCGCGCGCGCGGCGGTCTCGTCGTCGCCGATCTGGTCGGCGAACTTCTCGGCACGCTGCGCGGCCTTTGCGGCTTCGAGGGCAAGCTGCGTGGCCTTGGTGAGGTTGCCGTCGATGGCGGCGTTCTGGGCGAAGACGCTGTTGGCGCGGGCGCTGTCGGTAAGCTCCCGCACTTGCCGGCGGGCGTAGCTGTCGCGCTCCTCTTCCGACATGCCGCGCATGCGGCGGTCTTGCGCGCGGTCGGCGCCGGACTGGCGGACGCTGGCGGCTTCCTGCAGCAGGCGGGCGGCTTCCTGCGCCGCGGCGCGGGCTTCGGTGGTCGATGCGCGCCAGGCCTCTTCGAGGTTTTTCTTGATCTCCTTGGCGGCGGCGATTTCGTCCTGCTGCGCTTGCTTGCGGGCGGCGGCGGTCTGGTCTTGCAGGGCGCGGATGCGGCGCTGCTTCTCGGCTTCGAGGCGCTCGATTTCGCGGGCGGCGCCTCGCTCCTCTTCGGTTGCCTTTTCCACAGCAGCCGACTTCATCGCGCTGTAGTAGGCGATCTGCTTGCGCAGTTCTTCGATCTCGGGATTCAGCGCGTCGACGAAAAACTGATTGCCGCTCCTGCGGCGTCGCGTTTCTTGGCGGCGCTCGAGCTCGGCGAGCTGGCCGTTGAGTCGCTTGATGGTCTCCTCGACATCCTTCTCGCCTGCGCCGAAAAACACGTCTGTCGAGACCCCGATACCAGCCTTGTTGGCCTCGTTGATGCGCTGGAGATACTTGTTGAAGGCCGGGATCAGTTCGGAGCCGATCGCAATGGCCAAGCCTTTGACGAGGCCTTGTGTGCGCTCGAGGTTGCGCTCGAGCTCGACCCCCTGCGCAACCAGCTCGTTCGAGAGGATGCCACCCAGGCGGGCAGCCTCGTCGCCGGCATCGCGCCACGCCTTGCCGTTCTCGCGCAGCAGCGGGATGAGGCGCGCGGAGTCGCTCGCCATGGCCTCCATGTAGAAGGTCATCTGCGAGGCGCTGAGGTTGGCCTTTTCCAGCGACGAGACGAACAGCTGCAGCGCCTGCGGGCCGGAGAGGTTGCGGAACTGCTCGGCGGTCACGCCGACCTTGGGCGCGATGTTCTCGAAGAAGTCGGCCATGGGGCCGCCGCCGGTTTCGAGGAAGTCGCCGACGCGGTCCTGCACATCCTTGAAGATGTCGGCGAGCTTGTCCTGCTGGATGCCGACTTGCTGGGCGCCGAAGGCAAGGCGCTGGAATTCTTCAGCGCCCACATTTGAGACCGCAGCGAGGGTGCTCAACTCCTTGCTGATGCCGGCGATGTTGCGCGTGACTGCGAGCAGCCCAGCGACCGAGGCCGCACCGCCGATGCCCGAAAAGTTGAGTGCCTTGCTGGCGATGGCCTGCAGTCCGCCGAGCTCGGCCGTCAGCCGCTTGAGCGAGCCCTGCGCGCCCTTGACGGCAGCGTCGAAGCCTTTGGCCTCGCCGGTGATCTTGACCTTGTACTCAGGTGTCGCCATTGGTGTTCAGCGCCTCGATGGCCGTGATGTACGTGCGCCAGGGGTAGTCCCACACGCAGGCGTGCCCGCGCATGACGAGCAGCGCGGCGGTGTGCTCTATGCTTCGCGCCGGGCTTGTCTGGTGAGCTCCCGGACGGCGCCGGCCAGGGCCGCCCGCAGCCTGAAAAAATGCGGGTTCAGCTTTCGCGCGCGCTCGGCGATCTGCTCGAGCTCGGCAGCGGTGCAGCCTTCGAGCAGGTCGGCGTCGGCGTCGCACATCATCTGCAGGTCGGCGAGCGAGCAGTCGGGCAGCGCCATCTCGCCGACAGGGTCGATCTGGCGCAGGCCGGTGTCGATCTGCACGGACCAGTCCCGCACCTCGCGCACCGTCAGCTCGCGGACGGTGACGGTGCGCTCTCCGATCTGGATCGGGAGGGTGGCGGGCATCGCTTAGTCCTCGAGGACCAGGGCGAAGTATTGCGACTTGCCGGCGGCGACGATGGTGGTGTCGGCTTCCATCGTGCCGGTGATCTGCAGCGTGCCGAAGTCCTCGCCGATGAGGCCGAGGTTCTGCGGGGCGCCGAGGCGGACTTTGAAGAACTTGCCGGTCACGTCCTTGCCATCGACCACGTTGACGCCGACGAACTTGACGGCGACGAGGGGCGCGGAGTTGATGAGCGCTTCGACCGTGGTGACGCCGGTGGCGGTGGTGGCATCGCCCCACAGCGCGAGCTCGAGGTTGGCGGACGAGAAGTCGCGGAAGTCCATCTGCAGTGATGCGGACTCGACGCGCGCGACCGAGGCGTAGGTGCCGCCCGCGGCGGTGCGGTAGTTGCGCAGCTCCTGGCGGGACTCGGTGACGCTGATGTTGAGCGCGGAGACGTTGCCCACATCCACGAAGGTGAGCGAGTCGAATGCGGTGACGCCATCCCAGGGTGAGACCGAGACGATGCCGGCGCCGATGAATGCGGCCATGGTGATGCTCCTTTACGCGATGCCGGCCACCGGGGCCGGGACGGTGAAACTGATGGTGAGGCGCGCGATGCGCCCGTCGAACCCGGTGCCTTGGGCGTCGGTGATGCGTGCGGCCAGACCCGGGCGCCACTCCCAGCCGAGCGCGGCGCGAATGGCGGCGAGTACACACGCCTGCGCGGTGGCCTTGTCGGCCGGGGTGGCGCGGCGGGTGGCGAGGTAGGTGTGCACCGAGAAGCCGAGCTGCATGAGGGCGGCGGTGCGCACGTCGTCACCGGGCAGGCTGTCGAGCGTGACGTGCATGCCCACGCTGGGGGCGTCGTCGGCGGTCCAGTCGGTGGCGTCGAAGCTGTCTGCGATCGTGACGCCCGCGGGCGCGGCGGCCTGCAGGCGGGCGATGTAGGCGGATTCGAGGTCGAAGAGGTTCATGCGCGGACGAGCTCGGCTTGCCCGTCGTGCGGGCGCGGGACATCAGCGACGCGGTATTCCCGTCCGCCGATGAACAGCGACTCGCCCTTGATGAGCGAGACGCTGCGCGGGTGGCGCAGGATGTGCGTGCCATGCACGACCGCCTCGAAGGCGACCGCGTCGGCGCTGACCAGCTCGCCGAAGAAGTGGGCGCCGTTGGTCATGCTGACCTTTTCGCCCAGGTCTTCGAAGACCGTGTCGAGGTCGTCGCCAAAGCTCATTCTTCCGGCTCCGCCTTGCGGGTGCGCCGCGCCTTGGGTTCGGCGGGCTTAGGCGCGCTGATTGCACCGGCCCGCTCGAGCTCGGCGGCCTCGCGGTCGCTGAGCTCGATCTCGTCCCCCGGCATGTACGGCTCGCCGCTGTGCAGCAGGGGCTCGGTGCAGATCCAGCGCGCCATGGTTACGCCACCGCGGCCGAGATGAGGTAGCCGGCGTCGGCTGAGGCCAGCACCGGGGCCAGGTCGTCGGTCACTGGGTAGATCCAGGACTTGGCGCTGCGGTCGTAGTACGCCTCCTCGACGATCGGCGCACCGTCCAGGCGGTAGGTGTAGCCGTAGCTCGGGCTGCCCATATCCTGGATGCCGCTGAGGTCGGTGTAGGCAACGACGCAGAACTTGCCCCAAACGTCCGAGAAAACGCCGGCATCGGTGGCGGTGATCGCGTCGCCGACCAGCACGCGCTGCACATCGAAGAGACTGGCCAGCAGGTCGGTGGTAACCACGTCGCGGCCGGTGTACTTGATGCGATCGACGACCTTCGGGTGGTGCTTGAGCGCCTTGAACACGGCGGCGCCCATCACAACCGTATTGGCCCGCATGCCGATCTTGGCGCGCACGGCATCCTTGGCGGCCTCGATGTTGCCAGCGGGGTCGGACACGGCGCCGTAGTCGGACCATTGCGAGGTGCCAGCCAGGGTGACCTTGTTGGCAGCGTCGTAGCTGCCGGCGGTGGTGGCCAGCGTGGCCTGCTCGCGCTCGAGCTGCATGGCGATGATGTTCTGCACCTTGCGCACGGCCATGGTGCCCATATCGACGCCAGGCTCTTCAGCTTCTTCGGCGATCTCGCGCGGCACCATCCCTTCGAGGGCGTGCTGCTTGAGCGAGTACGAGCCGTTCGCGTAGCCGAACTGGACGCGCTTGGTGTTGGCGCCCGGTGCGCGGACGATGCCGCTGTACTGCATGAAGTCTTCCTTTCCGAAAGACAGGATGCTGCCGCCGCGGCGGGTAACGGGCACGACCGGGAAGAGGGCGTCGCCCACCATGCCGGGCATCTTGTAGCCACGGGCGATTTCGGACAGGATCGGGTCGATCACGCGAGCCTGAGCGGGGGTCATTTGAGGCATTTTTCAGGCTCCTTTACTTGAGCAGAACTTCGATCTTGTCGCCCGGGGCGCCTGCGCCGGTCAGCGCGTAACCCGCGATGACGCCCGTGGAGTGGGTGACGGCGCGACCATCATTGGTGGTCGCAACGGCGGCGCCGGCAGTGATTGCCGCAGACGCCTCGACGATGGCGGTGCCGACCACATCGGCGGCAACCGAGGCGCCGCTTGCGGCATTGGTGCGCGGCACGCACAGGCCGCCGGCATTGGCAGCAGGCACGGCACCTGCAAGGGTGGCGAAACGCTCGCCCGTGAGGGAAGCGGCGGCGGTAATGGTGACCGCCAGGACGGGACGCGAGGTAGCGGCCATGGTTATTGCTCCTTGGAAACTGCCTTGACGGCGGTCAGGTAATCGCAGGCGTGGGCCTGCGCGTATTCGGTGGCACGGGCGTGCAATTGCGCACGCTTGTCATCGACGGTGTAGCCGCGCGGGGTGCGATACACGGCCGGCTGCGATTCGACACCATCGCCCTGCGCGGAGGCGGCGGCCGGCAGCATTTGCGGGGCGGCGTCGGCGAGCTGCGCCGACATGCTGGCGAGCTTGGCTTTTTCGGCGGCGAGCACGGCAACGGCCGCTTCGGGTCCGCTGGTTTTGCCGTCGTACTTCAGGCTGGCGATGAGCGCTTCGTGGCCGGGCAGCGTGACGCCCTCCACCGCCTGGATGCGCGCGAGCTCGGCGGCGGCACCTTCGGCACGGATCAGCGCGCACGCCTCCGGATGCTCTGCCGCAAACTGGGCGGCGAGTTCTTCGTGGGTCATGGCGGGAAGGTCCTTTTCAGGGGTTGCGATTTCGACGGGCGGCACCGGCTCGTCTGCGGGGGGCGCGTCTGCGGCACCGGCAGACACGGATTCGAGACCGCCGAGCGCGAACACGGCGCGCGTGCGGGTAGAAAACTTTGCGGGGGCGGTCGCCATTTGCTCGACCAGGTCGTCGAGCGACAGGATTCCGTCCGCCAGGCCGGCGTCGAGCGCCTGGCGGCCCACAAACACACGGCCGTCTGCCATGTGCTCGAGTACATCGTCGGCGGTGACTTGGCGGTGGTCGGCCACGGTCTGCACGAATGCACGGTAAAGCTCGTCCACTTGGCCCTGGAGATAGGCGCGACCTTCTTTCGAGAGCGGCGCATTGTCGGTTGCGATGCGCTTGTAGCGGCCGGCGGTGATTTCGGTGACGACCTCGCCCGGCTTGCGCGGGTTGTAGTTGTGCGTAGCCACCACGCCGATGCTGCCCATGAAGTCGGTCTCGCCCGACAGGTAGATGGCGTTGGCTGCGGAGCCCAGCCAGTAGCCTGCAGAGGCCATCATGCCGGTCGAGACGGATGCGACGGGCTTCTCGGCGGCCAGGGCTCGGATCTCGGCAGCAAGCGCGGGAATGCCGAACACCGAGCCGCCCGGGGTATCGAGGTCGAGCACGGCGCCGCGCACGCGGCTATCTGCGCGCATGCTGGCAATCTGCTGCTGCAGCAGTTGCGCCGAGGCGCCGCCGCTGATGCGGGTGAACATGTTCGCCTTGTTGGCGATCACGCCGCTGATCGGCAGGACGGCAATGCCTCCCTGCTCCATGCGGTATTCCTGTTGCTCGTTGGCCAGCGGGCGGCCCAGCCGGGCCTCGATGGCTTCGAGGTCGATTTTGTCGCCACGCAGGTGCGTGGCATAGATCGCCTGCAACTCGAGAAGGCGGTCGGGCAGGATCGCCCACGGCGAGGACAGGAAGTCGATCAGGTTCATGGCGTCAGTTTCCTTGGGTCGATGTCAAAACTTCTACGGGAAAGTTTTGACATCACGCGCAGGCCGCCACGACTGGCGGAATCACGCAAAACGTGACCGCCTTGCGCCGGCCGGCTGCGGTGGTGACGATGTTTTTCGCGCTGCCCTGCGTGCCGCCGATGAGCGCGGACACGATCGAGCCCGCCTGCGTGGGGTTGGTGAGCACGATGTCGCCCGTGCTCGTCCACACGCTCGAAGCAATCACGTCGCCGTCGGTGAGCAGATCGGCGTGGTCGAGGGCGTAGTCGAGCACGTCGTCGGCGGACTGATAGACGGCGAGCGTGGCGTCCTCGCGGACGACGAAGGCGGAGCGGGTGGTCATGTGCGGACTCTCAGGAGGCGGACGGGGTAGCGCACGCGCCAGGTGCGCGATGCGGGCGTGAGCAGCGCGGCGCCGGCCAACGCGCCCGAGGCCAGCGCCTGTGCGACGGCGGCGCCGGAGAGCGGGATGGCGGTGCTGAGGCTGCCACTGGCGAGCGCGGTGGCGAGCGCGTGCCCCTCGAGCGCCAGGGCGATGGTGAGCTCGCCGGTTGCTCTGGACACGGCAGCGGCGGCGCCTGAGAGCAGGATCGGCACGCCGAGCGCGCCCGACGCGCTGGCCGTTGCAGTGGCCTCGCCCGCGAGCGGGATGGCGGTGCCGAGCAGGCCCATGGCCGTTGCAGACGCCTGCGCGGCGCCGGAGAGGCCGGCGGATTCGGTGGATAGATCGGCGGTGGCGAGCGACTGCGCGACGGCATCGCCCGCGAGGCGGATCTGCACCGTGAGCGTGCCGAGCGCGGTGGCGAGCGCGACGGCATCGCCGGAGAGGTCGGCGGAGCCTGCGGTCAGGGCGGCCGTGGCGGCGGCTTCGGCGAGCGCGGCGCCGGAAAGGGTGATCTGCGCGGTGAGGTTGCCCGAGGCGGTCGAGAGTGCGGCGGCGGCGCCTGCGAGCTGGATGGCTGTGGTGAGCGTGCCGGTGGCGGTTGCTGTGGCGATGGCGGCGCCGGCGAGGTCGATTGCCGCCCCCACCGTAATCGTGACCGTCTGCGGCGT
>JRYL01003471.1_pt1 | contig 11553 bp, 13 predicted proteins | sample 235391 | NCBI WGS metagenome assembly JRYL01 (sample SAMN03074223, study PRJNA261481) | activated sludge metagenome | biome: Wastewater Treatment Plant; feature: Wastewater; material: Activated sludge; isolation source: activated biomass of a wastewater treatment plant treating wastewater from... ... | reverse complement strand
GCTGGCCGAGCTGCTGGCCGAGACCGACCTGCCGCCCGAGCGCCTGGCCGACGCCCACGCGGCCGACACACGGGCGCGCTACGATGCCCACACCCAGGCCGCGCTGGATGCCGGCGTGTTCGGCGCGCCGACCTACGTGGTCGACGGCGAGCTGTTCTGGGGCCAGGACCGGCTGGACTTCGTCGCCCGCAAGCTGGGTATCTGATCAAAAACGCCTGCAGCGCTTGTTCAGAAAGCGCTGACAGCTATCAACCAAGGAGCAATCAAAATGGGCCAGTTCATTGACCTCACCGCCGCCGATGGCCAGAAAATCCCCGCCTACGTGGCCAGGCCTGACGGCCAGCCCAAGGGCGCCGTGGTGGTGGTGCAGGAGATCTTCGGCGTCAACGCCCACATCCGCGAAGTGGCCGACGGCTACGCCAAGGACGGCTACCTGGCCGTGGCGCCCAGCACCTTCCACCGCGTCAAGCCGAATGTGGATCTGGGCTACACCGACGCCGACATGCAGGAAGGCTTTGGCTACAAGAACGCCGTCGAGGCGCTGCCCGCGCCCGGCGTGATGCAGGACATCCAGGCCGCCATCGACTACGCCGCGCAAAAAAGCGGCGGCAAGGTCGGCATCGTCGGCTACTGCTGGGGCGGGCTGCTGACCTGGCGCGCGGCGGCCATGCTGAACGGCCTGTCGGCCGCCGTGCCTTACTACGGCGGCGGCATGACGCAGCCGGCCGAGATTGCGCGCCAGCCCAAGGTGCCGGTGCTGGCGCACCTGTCCGACCGGGACCAGTGGGTGCCGCTGGACGGCGTGGAAGCGTTCAAAAAGGCGCACCCCGAGGTCGAAGTGCACCTGTACCCGGCCAACCACGGCTTCAATTGCGACCACCGGGCGGCGTGGGACGCCGAATCGGCCCAGCTGGCACGCGAGCGCACGCTGGCCTTCTTTGCCAAGCACCTGGGCTGAGCTGGCGGGCAGGGCGCCGCAGGGCTGGCGCTATCGATCATGTAGCTGCTGGCGCACATCGGGCAGGCGCTGGCGGCCCTTTTCAGCATCTAGCCGCGCTGCCGCGCCGAGTGGCGCCCGCTGCGGTATGGCGCGGCTCCGGTGCGCCACCAAATCCCCCCAGAACACCTAGCGCAGAACGCTGGACAAGCTGACGACGCGCCCACCGCGCGGGCGCGTCGCTGCGCCTTCGCACAGCGCTCCTGCATCCCGATTGTTTCGAAATCGGAAATGGTTCATTCACTTTTAGGTGGTTTTTTTAACTGGCTCGCCGACGCAAACTACATCCCATCGGACGCGCTGACAGATCAGCCACCCGACACAGCCCCGGCGGCAACGCCGGATTTGAAAGTCGATTCGAGACCATTTCATTTCAGGAGAAAAATCATGACCAAGTTCACCGCCACCTTCGCTTCCATCGCTGCCACCCTGCTGCTGGCCGGCAATGCCATGGCCCAGATGCCCGCCGCCGGCGAAGGCCCGTTCGTCGAGCATCAGGACTACGCCGCCAAGCGCGTGCAGAAAACCGAAGTGACGCGCGCCCCGGTGTCGATCAAGCAAGTGGCCGTTGGCGAAATGAATGGCATCGCCAAGCAAACCAACGACGTCAACAGCCCCAGCCGCGCCGAAGTGCGCCAGGAAACGCGTGACGCCATCGCCGCCGGCCACGGCCCGGCCACCGGCGCGCTCTGATCGTCGCCTGATCCCCGGTTCCTCATCCCCTAGACAAGAACGGCCAGCATCAGCTGGCCGTTTTTTTGTCTGGCCTGCATCCTGAATGCTTCGAAAAACGTAGCTGCCCGCGCTTGCCAGTCAAGCGCCGGCGGCTTGTTCGATGCATGAAACTCAATACGTCGTCGTCGTGCTGAACACGCTGCCCGGCCGCGCCATCTCGCTTTCCATGAAGGCCAGCAGCGCCGTCAACGCCGCGCTGTTGTGGCGCCGCTGCGTGTACACCGCGTAGATCCACAAGTCCTGCGGAATGAAGGGCTCCAGCGCGCCCACCAGCTCGCCGGCGTCGATCTGGCGCTGCACCAGCGGCCGCGCGACATAGATCACGCCCAGGTCCATCGCCGCCAGCGCAGGCAGCGGCGCCACGTCGTTGACGTCGACATAGGGCTGCAGCGCCAGCTCCAGCGTCTTGCCACGCTCGTTGAACTGCCAGCGCGTCGGCTCGCCGCCGTGGTTGGCGTTGAGGATGCGGTGCGCCGCCAGCTCGCGCGGGTTCTGCGGCACGCCGTGCGTGTGCCAATAGGCGGGCGAGGCGACCACCACGCGCTCCAGCTGCGCCAGCCGCCGCACGATCACGTTCTGGTCCGGAAACGGGCCCACGCGGATCGCCAGGTCGACGCCTTCTTCGACCAGATCAAGCGTGCGGCTGGTGAGCCGCAGGTTGAGCGACACCTCGGGGTACAGCGTCAGGTACTGGCCGAGCAGGGTCGACAGGCCGGTGTGCGCCAGGGCGTGCGGCGCCGTCACCGTCAGGCGCCCGCTGGGGCGGGTGGCGCGCTCCTGCAGTTCGCTGGCGGTCATCTGCACCAGCTCCAGCACCGGGCCGCTGCGGTCGTACAGCAGCTGGCCGGCGTCCGTCAGCGACACCTTGCGCGTGGTGCGGTGGAACAGCCGCACGCCGAAGCGCGCCTCCAGCTGCGCCACGTACTTGCTCACGTTGGCGGGCGACATGTCCAGCGCGCGCGCCGCCGCCGAGAAGCTGTTGCGGCGCGCCACTTCGCGGAAAGTCTGGATGAGATCGAGCGAGTCCATGGGTTGATTATTTCCCGAATGGAAATAGTCCATTCACGCCGGGGTGGTTTTTCAAACGCCGTCCAAACCCGAAACTACATCCCATCGGACGCGCTGCACCGCAGCCACCGACACCAACCCCCGGCGGCCACGCCGGTTTTCAGCAAGTTCAGGGACCCTGCCGTCCCACAGGAGAAACACCATGACAAAGATCGCCGCCACCATCGCTTCCACCGCCGCCGCCCTGCTGTTTGCAGGCAACGCCTTCGCCCAGATGCCCGCTGCGGGCGAGGGCCCGTTCTTCCAGAACGAAGCCCGCATCGCCGCCACCAGCGACAGCCCGAGCCGCGCGAAGGTGTCGATCCAGCAAGTGGCTTCCGGCGAAATGAGCGGCGTGGTCGCTGCCACCAACGACGCCAGCCAGCCGACGCGCGCCGAAGTGCGCCAGCAGACCCGCGACGCATTCGCCAAGGGCCAGCGCCCGGCGATCGGCGAGCGCAGCTGATGGCGCGCGGCGCGAGCGGCGCCGCATCCGCGCAGGAAAAACAAGAAGGCCAGCCATTGCTGGCCTTTTCTGCGTCGATGAACGAGCTTCAGCGCCGCGACCGCGTCAGGTAGCGCCGGCGCCGGAACACGATGAGGATGCCCGCGGCGATGAGCACCAGCAGCGCCAGCGCGGCCCACATGCCTTCGGGGCTGTGGATCAGCGGCAGGTGCTCGAAGTTCATGCCGAAGAAGCCGGTGAACAGGTTCAGCGGCAGGAAGATCGCCGTCACCGCCGTCAGCGTGCGCATGATGTCGTTGGTGCGGTGGCCCTGCGCGGCGAAGTGGATCTGCACCACGGTCTCGGCCGACTGCTCGAGCCGGCGCGCGTGGTGCAGCACGCGGTCGATGTGCTCGGTGACGTCGACCGCGCGGGCGATGAGCTGGTCGCGCCGCTGCTGTGCCACGGCGGGCTCGGCGCTGTAGGCGGCCAGCGGCAGCTCGCGCAGGGTGTCCAGCCATTCCTGCATGGCGTCGAGCTGCTCCTCGCACAGGTCCTGCAGGGCGTGCAGGCGGCGGCGCGCGTGCATCATGGCGTTCCAGGCGCCGTGGTGCGGGTCGGGCTTGAGCAGCTCGTTCTGCGCCTGCTCCAGCGCGCTGGCCAGGTCCTTGCGCAGCTCCAGGTAGCTGTCGACCATGGCGTTGAGCAGGCGCAGCACCAGGTCGGCCGGGCCTTGCGGCACGCGGTTGCGCACGCTGGCGGCGTCGACGCTGAGCTTGGCGTCGGCGGCAAAGCGCTGGATGAAGGTGGTGGCGGTGTGGCAGCCCGCCGGGTGCACGCTGACCAGCAGCCTGTCGAACACGGCGAAGCCGACGGCGCGCGAGTCGATGCGCGAGAAGGCTTCGGGCACGGCGGCCTCGGCCGGCGCCGGGGCGCCGGCGCCCAGGCTGTGGTAGCGGGCGATGGCGCTGGCCTGGTCCTGCTCGTGCTGCACTTCGGCCAGCGAGGCGAGGCGGCGGAAGATGACCATGTCGTACACCGAGGTGCCGTCGTAGTGCGAGGGGTGGCCGTCGCTGGACAGGTCCTGCACGTGCAGATCCAGCAGCGGCGAGCCGCCCAGGCGCTGCGCCGCGGCCTGCAGTTCGGCCTGGCGGCGAACGAACTCGGTGCGGTCGAGGTAGACCCAGACGAAACCGTCGGCCGGCGCGGCGTCGGGCAGGCTGTCGGCGAAGCGCAGGCTGCTGGCGGTGAATTCGACGATCTGCATCAGGTCACCATGGGGCGCCAGGCCGGAGGGGTGGCATCAAAATGAAGAATTATTTTGATAGCTGCTTGCGCCCGTCATCGCTTGATTTCAGATATGAATGCATCTGAAATCGTTGTTTGACAGGCGCAAGAAGCTCTTATTGTTGCAGCATGCGCGCCGCATCGCGGGCGAAGTAGGTCAGCACGCCATCGGCGCCGGCGCGCTTGAAGGCGAGCAGCGCCTCCATCATCACCAGGTCGTGGTCGAGCCAGCCGTTCTGCGCCGCGGCCTTCAGCATGGCGTATTCGCCGCTCACCTGGTAGGCGAAGGTGGGCGCGCGGAACTCGTCCTTCACGCGGCGCACGATGTCCAGGTAGGGCATGCCGGGCTTGACCATCACCATGTCGGCGCCCTCGGCCAGGTCGATCGCCACTTCGCGCAGCGCCTCGTCGCTGTTGCCGGGGTCCATCTGGTAGACCTTCTTGTTGCTCTTGCCCAGGTTGGCGCTGCTGCCCACGGCGTCGCGGAACGGGCCGTAGAAGGCGCTGGCGTACTTGGCGCTGTAGGCCATGATGCGGGTGTGAATGTGGCCCTTCTTCTCCAGCGCGTCGCGGATGGCGCCGATGCGGCCGTCCATCATGTCGCTGGGGGCCACGATGTCGACGCCGGCCGCCGCTTGCGTGAGCGCCTGCTTCACCAGCTGGCCCACGGTTTCGTCGTTCAGGATGTAGCCGGTCTTGTCGAGCCAGCCGTCCTGGCCGTGGCTGGTGTAGGGGTCGAGGGCGACGTCGGTCATGATGCCCAGCTCGGGGAAGCGCTTTTTCAGCTCGCGCACCACGCGCGGGATCAGGCCGCGGGCGTTGGCGGCTTCGCTGCCTTTCTCGTCCTTCAGTTTGGCGTCGATAACGGGAAACAGCGCCATCACCGGAATGCCGAGTTGCACGCACTCCTCGGCCACCGGCAGCAGCAGGTCGAGCGACAGGCGCTCCACGCCGGGCATCGAGGCCACGTCCTGGCGCTGGTTCTTGCCGTCGAGCACGAACACGGGGTAGATCAGGTCGTTGGCCGACAGCGCGTGTTCGCGCACCAGGCGGCGGGTGAAATCGTCGCGGCGCAGGCGGCGCGGGCGGTTGGCGGGGAAGGGGGCAATGGGCATGGTCATGCCGAAAATTGTGCCTGATCGCGGGCGGACGTTCGGCGCGCCTGCGCCGCCGCCCAACGCAAGTGTGTCAGCGTGTCGCAGCGCATTGCCCGGTCTGAGCACTTTTGCTATATTCATCCGCGAGCAGTTCGCTGCTCCCCGCTTTTCCTCCCTGAGCGGGAGCCTTGATGTGTGACAGCAGACAGGCTTTTCGACCCCCGGCCCCGGCCGGGGGTTTTTTCTTGCCCGATCACCGGCAGGTCACGGCGCAGGCCATGCAAGCCGCTCCCCCATGCCCTGCGCCTACCAACGCGCAACCGCTCTTCAGCGGCTGCGCGCAAGCCGCCCCCGAAGGCCGCGGAGCAGGCCACCCCAGAACGCCGTGGCCGGGGTCCCCCCGGCCGCCAGCGTTGTCCCCCTCAGGGGGAAGGCGGCCGCAGGCCGACTCAGGGGGGGATAATTCATCATGCTTTGGATCAAAGCCCTCCACATCGTCTTCATCGCCAGCTGGTTCGCCGGCCTGTTCTACCTGCCGCGCATCTTCGTCAATCTGGCCATGGTGCCACCCGGCTCGGTGGCCGAGCGCGAACGGCTGCTGCTGATGTCGCGCAAGCTCTACCGCTTCATGACCCTGCTGGCCGTGCCGGCGCTGGCGCTGGGCCTGTGGCTGTGGCTGGGCTACGGCATCGGCCTGGGGCCGGGCAGCGGCTGGATGCACGCCAAGCTGCTGATCGTGCTGCTGCTGATGGCGTACCACTGGTATTGCGGCCGGCTGCTGAAGCGCTTTGCGCACGGCGAAGAGCTGCGCGGCCACGTGTGGTTCCGCTGGTTCAACGAGGCGCCGGTGCTGATGATGCTGGCGGCGGTGATTCTCGTCGTGGTCAAGCCCTTCTGACATGAAGGGCTGCGGCATCGAAGCGGCTCGCGGCGGCCTTGCGTTGCCAGCACGGCGCCGGCGATGAACCGCTACAAGTCCGCCGCGATGCCGCTGGCGCTGCTGTATGCGGCGCTCATCGTCTACGCCACGCTGTACCCCTTCACCGGCTGGCGCGACGTGGGCGTGGCGCCCTGGGCCTACCTGCAGGCGCCGCTGCCGCAGTACTGGACGCGCTTCGACGTCGGTGCCAACCTGGTGGGCTACGCGCCGCTGGGCTTTCTGCTGGCCCTGGCGCTGATGCGCATGCGCAGCGGCTGGCCGGCGGTGACGCTGGCCACGCTGGCCGCGGCCTGCCTGTCGCTGGTGCTGGAGGCGCTGCAGACCTACCTGCCGCTGCGCGTGGCCTCCAACGTCGATTTCGGGCTGAACGCGGCCGGCGGCCTGGCCGGCGCGGTGGCGGCCTGGGTGCTGGAGCGCGTGGGCGCCATCGACCGCTGGCGCCGCCTGCGCGCACGCTGGTTCGTGCGCAACTCGCGCGGGGCACTGGTGCTGCTGGCGCTGTGGCCGTTGGGGCTGCTGTTCCCGCCGCCGGTGGCGTTCGGCATGGGGCAGGTGTTTGCGCGGGCCGAGGACTGGCTGGCGGAACTGCTGGCGGATACGCCCTTTCTGACCTGGCTGCCGGCGCGCGACCTGGCGCTGCAGCCGCTGCTGCCCGGCGAGGAGGTGCTGGCCGTGGCGCTGGGCGCGCTGGTGCCCTGTCTGCTGGGCTACACCGTGATCCGCCACCGCGGCCGGCGCGCACTGTTCGCGCTGCTGGCGCTGATGGCGGGCATCGCGGTGTCGGGGCTGTCGGCGGGGCTGTCGTTCGGGCCGGTGCACGCCTGGTCGTGGGTCAACCCGTCGGTGCAGCTCGGCCTGTGGGCGGCGCTGCTGGGCGCGGCGCTGCTGCTGCTGGTGCCGATGCGCGTGTGCGTGCTGCTGCTGATGGTGGTGCTGGCCGCGCAGGTGGTGCTGCTCAACACCGCGCCGCAGAATCCGTATTACGCCGCCACGCTGCAGGCCTGGGAGCAGGGGCGCTTCATCCACTTCCATGGCCTGGCGCAGTGGGTGGGCTGGCTGTGGCCGTTCGTGGCGTTCCTGTACCTGGCGATGCGCCTGGTGGGCTCTGACGGCGGACAGCCGGCGCGCATCACGCAGCCCGCGCCATGGCCTGCGTCCGCCGCCCCGCCGCCAGACGACCTGGCCGCCGCCGGCGTGGTGGTGACGCAGACGGGCGACCCCGCCGCCGAGGTGGGCGCCGCGGCCCAGCCGGCGCCGCAGTCTCAAGGCGGCGCCTAGAATGCCCGCATGTCTGCCCCCGCCGCACCGTCCTATTACCAGCGCCACATCTTCTTCTGCCTGAACCAGCGCGCGGGCGGCGAGGCCTGCTGCGCCGACCACGACGCCCAGGCCGCCTTCGACCACTGCAAGGCGCGCGTCAAGGCCGAGGGCCTGGCCGGCCCGGGCAAGGTGCGCGTGAACAAGTCCGGCTGCCTGGACCGCTGCGCCGCCGGGCCGGTGGCCGTGGTCTACCCCGAGGCGGTCTGGTACAGCTACGTTGACACCGCCGACATCGACGAGATCGTCGAATCGCACCTGAAGAACGGCCAGGTGGTGGAGCGCCTGCTGACGCCGCCGCACCTGGGGCGCTGACCGCCCTGCGGCGTTACAAGCTTTTTCGCCCTCCAGTCGCCGAAGACATTGCGCCGGCAGCTATAATTTGCATAGCTGCATGAACGCCCAGACCCAATCCCTGACGCTGACCGGCCCCGCCGGGCCGATCGAGGCCGTGCTCGATCTGCCCGAGGCCGACCTGTTCGAGGCGCCGCACGGCACCGCCGTCATCGCCCATCCGCACCCGCAGTTCGGCGGCACCATGACCAACAAGGTGGTGCAGACCATCGCCCGCGCCTGCGTGCAGTGCGGCTGGCGCGCGGTGCGCTTCAACTTCCGTGGCGTGGGCGCCAGCGGCGGCCACTACGACGAAGGCCGCGGCGAGGTGGACGACATGCTGGCCGTGGTGGCGCAAACCGCGCCGGCCGATCAGCCGCTGCTGCTGGCGGGGTTTTCGTTCGGCGGCTTCATCGCCGCGCGCGCCATCGACACGCTGCACCCGCAGCGCGCCATTGCCGGCGCGGTGCTGGTGGGCACGGCGGCCTCGCGCTTCGTCGTGCCGCCGGTGCCGGCCGAACTGCACCCGCAGACGCTGGTGGTGCATGGCGAGCAGGACGACACCGTGCCCCTGGCGTCCGTCATGGACTGGGCGCGGCCGCAGTCGCTGCCGGTCACCGTGGTGCCGGGCGGCGAGCACTTCTTCCACGGACAATTGCCGCTGCTCAAGGCCCTGGTGGTGCGCCATGTGTGCGTCTGAGTTTTTTGAATTATTTAGGGCTCCAGCGCTTATCCAGCAAGCGCCGATAGCTCACTTATTTGTAGTAATTATGACCTTCGTCTCCCGCTTTCTCGCCGCTGCCCTGCTGACAGTCGCCTCGTTCGCCAGCCATGCGCAGGCGCCGCAACCGCCCGAGGTGGCCGCCAAGGCCTATCTGCTGATGGACGTGACGGCGGGGCAGATCCTGGCCGCCAAGGACGCCGACGAGCCGGTCGAGCCGGCCTCGCTGACCAAGCTGATGACGGCCTACCTGGTGTTCGACGCGCTCAAGGCCAAGAAACTCACGCTGACGCAGACCCTGCCCGTGTCCGAGCGCGCCTGGAAGATGCCCGGCTCGCGCATGTTCATCGACCCCAAGATGCAGGTGCCGGTCGAGGATCTCATCAAGGGCATGATCGTGCAATCCGGCAACGACGCCACCGTGGCCCTGGCCGAAGGCGTGGGCGGCAGCGTCGAGCGCTTCGTGCAGCTGATGAACGACCAGGCCAAGGCGCTGGGCCTGAAGAACACCGGCTACAAGAACCCCGAGGGCCTGACCGAAGCCGGCCACACCACCACCGCGCGCGACCTGGCCACGCTGGCCACGCGGCTGATGCACGACTTCCCCGAGTACGTGCACTACTACACCATCAAGAAATACCGTTACCCCGGCACGCCCGCCAGCAACGACAGCAACCGCAACCTGCTGCTGTTCCGCGATCCCACGGTCGATGGCCTGAAGACCGGACACACCAAGGCCGCCGGCTACTGCCTGGTGGCCACCGCCAAGCGCGACTTCCCCAACCTGCAGGGCCGCCGCCTGGTGTCGGTGGTGCTGGGCGCCAGCAGCGAGGCGGCGCGTGCCAACGAATCGCAGAAGCTGCTGAACTGGGGCTACACGGCTTACGAGGCGGTCAAGCTGTTCGATGCCGGCAAGCCCGTGGCCACGCCCAAGGTGTGGAAGGGCAAGACCAACGAACTCAAGCTGGGCCGCAACGAGCCCATCGTCGTCGCCGTGCCCAGCGGCACCGCCGCCCAGGTCAAGACCGAGATCGCCCGCCCCGAACCGCTGATCGCCCCCTTCCGCCAAGGCCAGGCCGTGGCCACGCTGAAGGTGAAGCAAGGTGAGCAGCAACTCGCCGAAGTGCCGCTGATGGCGCTGGAGCCGGTGGAGGAGGCGGGTTTCCTGGGCCGCGCGTGGGATGCGATGCGCCTGTGGATCAAGTAACGCGCGGGCACCTGCATTGCGGTTAACCCCGATCCGGGCTATACTTTAAGGCTTTCCCGCGTTTGGGGCGGGAATTTTGCGTGCGCGCTGCCATCGCCATGCCGCCCTGCGCGGCAGGCGCCGATGAATCGGTCGCGCTGATATTTCAAGCGTTTAGGGACGTTTTTCAATGCCAACCATCAGTCAACTGGTGCGTCAGGGGCGGACGGTCGAGAAGATCAAGTCCAAGAGCCCTGCGATGCAGAACTCGCCGCAGCGTCGCGGCGTGTGTACCCGCGTGTACACCACGACGCCGAAGAAGCCGAACTCGGCGCTTCGCAAGGTCGCCAAGGTGCGCCTGACCAACGGTTTCGAGGTCATCTCGTACATCGGCGGTGAAGGCCACAACCTGCAGGAGCACAGCGTGGTGCTGGTGCGCGGCGGTCGTGTCAAGGACTTGCCCGGCGTGCGTTACCACATCGTGCGCGGCTCGCTGGACCTGCAAGGCGTGAAAGACCGCAAGCAGGCGCGCTCCAAGTACGGCGCCAAGCGCCCCAAGAAGGCTTAAGCGCTCTTCTTGTCATTTTTCGGTGCTTGAATCGGGCGAGAAGACGACCCCGGTCGAGCGTAGTGACCTGATCGGCAGGTCGAGTAAGTGCAGGCTCCGGATGGGTCTGCGCGGCAGGTGGAAAACCAGGACGTTCCAACTGCCAACTGAAGCAAACATGAGGTGAAACATGCCACGTCGTCGCGAAGTCCCTAAACGTGAAATCCTGCCGGATCCCAAGTACGGCAATGTCGAGCTTTCCAAGTTCATGAACGTGATCATGGAAGGCGGCAAGAAGGCGGTTGCCGAGCGCATCATCTACGGCGCGCTCGAAACCATGGAGAAGAAGAGCGGCAAGGATCCGCTCGAGCTCTTCGTCACCGCCATCAACAACGTCAAGCCGATGGTCGAGGTCAAGTCCCGTCGCGTCGGTGGCGCCAACTACCAGGTGCCCGTGGAAGTGCGCCCGGTGCGCCGCCTGGCGCTGTCGATGCGCTGGATCAAGGAAGCAGCGCGCAAGCGCGGCGAGAAGTCCATGTCCATGCGTCTGGCCAACGAGCTGCTCGAGGCCACCGAAGGCCGCGGCGGCGCCATGAAGCGCCGCGACGAAGTGCACCGCATGGCCGAAGCCAACAAGGCCTTCAGCCACTTCCGCTTCTGATTTTTTCCGTTTCCTTCCTTTTGGAGTGCGGCCCGCCACGAGCGGGCCTGTCCGTTTAAACGAAAGACCATCATGGCTCGCAAAACCCCCATCGAGCGCTATCGCAACATCGGCATCTCGGCGCACATCGACGCCGGCAAGACCACGACGACCGAGCGCATCCTGTTCTACACCGGCGTGAACCACAAGCTGGGCGAAGTGCACGATGGCGCGGCCACGACCGACTGGATGGAGCAGGAG
>JRYL01002485.1_pt1 | contig 11563 bp, 9 predicted proteins | sample 235391 | NCBI WGS metagenome assembly JRYL01 (sample SAMN03074223, study PRJNA261481) | activated sludge metagenome | biome: Wastewater Treatment Plant; feature: Wastewater; material: Activated sludge; isolation source: activated biomass of a wastewater treatment plant treating wastewater from... ... | reverse complement strand
CGACATCGGCAGCACCGCCGAACAGTATGTGGCTGAAGCCTTCGTGCGCTTCAACGCCGATGCGGTGACGCTCAACCCCTACATGGGCCGCGATTCGGCCGCGCCCTTCCTCGCGCACGCCAAGCGCGGCTGCATCTTCCTGTGCCACACCTCCAACCCGGGCGCGCGCGATTTCCAGGAACTGATGGTGGACGGCCTCCCGCTCTACCAGCGCGTGGCCCGCACCATCGCGTCCGCGTGGAACGGCAGCGGCAACTGCGCGCTGGTGGTCGGNNGTGGTGAGGAATGGCCGGACTGCGGACGGCACCGGGCTGATGATCAACTCCTCGCGCGGCATCCTCTATGCCTCGCGCGGCGAGGACTTCGCCCAAGCCGCCGCGCGCGCGCTGCGCGACGAGATCAACCGCTGCCGAAAGCGCTGAGGCGTGAAACGGCAGGGCGGCGCGCGATGGCGGAATCGCCTGCGGCGGTTCCGCCCTGCGGGAACTCCTGCCGTCATGCCCGCGCAGGCGGGCATCCAGCGACTTCAGGCCGCCGCGCTCACAAAGCGTCGCGCCGCACCCGCCGTGCGGGTGCGGCGGAAAGGGCTTCCCGTCAGCCCAGGCGCTGGCGCAGCAGGCCCAGGAGCCTGGCACCGGCCCCGCTGTTGATCTCGCGCCCGTCCGTGCTCGCGGCGGCGATGCGCGCGCCCTGGCCTTCGGGCGAGATGCGGATGAAGAAGGTCTCGCCTTCGTAGGCCACCGTGTAGACCCCCAGGAGCTGCGAGCGCTCGCTGATCGAGACGCCCTCGATGCGATCGAGCGCGATGCCGACGCGGCCGAACGCGCTGGCCGGCGTGTCGCTCAGGGTGAAGGCCTGCGCCGGCGCGGCCGCTGCCGCGGTCACCGCCGGGGCCGCGGGAATACGCAGGCCATCACCGGTGGCCGGCGCATCGAGATCCGGCGGAATAGACAGCGGACGCGATTCCGGCGGCAGCTCGTAGCCGGTCTTGCCGCGGAACATGCTGCATCCGGAGGTGGCCACCAGCGCGGCCGCGGCCAGGGCCAGGAGCAGGAAACGCGCATGCTTGGGAAGGCTGTTCATTGAAGGGGACACTCCGGGGTTCCGCGAGGATGGTGGGATGGGTTGCCGTCACGCGGCCGTCTTCGGCAGGAAGCGCGCTTCGAGGGCGTGCGCCTGCCGTGCGGCGGCCGCGGCGGCGTCACGATGCGGGGAGGATAGCGGCACGAGCGGCAGCCGCAAGCGATCCGCGCACAGCCCCAGCTGCGAAAGGATAGCCTTGACCGGGATCGGATTGGGCTCCAGCGCCAGCACCGGGAACAGCGCGGCGAGTTCCCCGTTCAGCTCACGCGCGCCGCGCGCATCGCCCGCGCTCGCGCGGGTCGAAAGCGCCGCCAGCGCCGCAGGAGCGACGTTGGACGCCACCGAAACCACGCCGTCGGCACCGCTCAACTGGGCCTCGCAGGCCGAGGCATCGTCGCCGCTGAGCACCGCAAAACCGGGCGAGCGCAGGGCCAGCAGCGCGGCGATGCGCGCCGCGTCGGGCACGGACTCCTTGATGCCGACGATGCGCGGATCGGGCGCAAGCTGCGCCACCGTGTCCGGCAACAGATCCACGCCGGTGCGTGGCGGCACGTTGTAGAGAACGATCGGAGCGTCGAGCGCTTCAGCCACCGTTTCGAAGTGGCGGCGCAGGCCCTCCTGGGTGGGGCGCACGTAGGGCGGCGCGGCCACCAGCAGGCCATCGGCACCGGCATCGTGGGCGCGGCGGCACTGTTCGATGGTGGCCTGCGTGGCCGGAAGCCCCGCGCCGGCGAGCACCGGGATCCGGCCCGCGACGGCATCGACCGCGCTGCGGATCAGCGCGCCGAACTCCGCCGCCGTGAGCATGGCCGCTTCGCCGGTCGAGCCGGCCACGACCAGTCCGTGGATGCCGGCAGCCTGCTGGCCGTCAAGCAGCCGCCGCCAGGCGGCGGGGTCGGTCGCGCCGGATTCGTCGAACGGCGTCACCAGCGCGGTAATGCAGCCGTAAAGTCGCAAGGGCATGGCCATTTCGGGAGGGTCGAGGATGTTACTTGCCGGCGCAAAGCACGGGCAAGTATGCTGGTCCTGCGGTTGCCCGCGCCTTCAGCGTCCACCGCCGGATGCACCCCCTCGCGCTTTTCGCGCCCCTGTCGGAATGTCGCCTTGACCGACCCTCAGCAACGCCCCAACACCAACGAGAACTACCTCCTCATCAACGCATTCGCGACGCACCCGGATTCGCCTCTCCTGGCGATTTCGCGGCGCATCGCCGACAGCGGCTGCAACCTGATCGACGCGCGCCTGTCCACGGTCGGGCGCGACGTGTCGGTGCTGGCGCTGGCGATGGGGTCGTGGGATGCGGTGGCCAAACTCGAATCGGGCCTCGGTCGCCTGGAGCGCGAGGACGGGCTGCGCCTGGTGTGGTATCGCACCGGCCCCAAGCCGGAGCAGAGCAACCTGTTGCCGTACCTGGTCGAAGTGATCGCGGCCGACAAGCCGGGCATCCTGTTCCAGCTGGCCGACTTCTTCGATCGCCAGGGCATTACCATCGAGAGCCTGCACTCCTCGCGCTACCGCGCCATGCAGACCGGTGCCGACATGTTTTCCGCGCAGCTCACCGTGGGCATTCCCGCCTCGATGCACATTGCCGCGCTGCGCGATGATTTCCTGGAGTTCTGCGACCATCTCAACCTGGACGCGATCCTGGACCCGATGAAGTTCTGACCCCGATGATCCAGCCCGGCGACGCGGTTCCCGACCTTGCTTTCACCCTTTCCGACGGCAGCCAGGCGCGGTTTTCCGACTACGCCGGGCGCTGGCTGGTGCTGTACTTCTATCCGAAGGACAACACCCCCGGTTGCACCGTGGAAGCGGGCGATTTCCGCGACCTCGCGCCGCGCTTCGACGCCGAAGGCGCGCGCATCCTCGGGGTGTCGCGCGATTCGGTGAAGTCGCACCAGGGCTTCATCGCGAAACAGTGCCTTCCCTTCCCGCTGGTATCGGACGCCGACGAGACGCTGTGCCGCGCCTTCGACGTGATCCGGGAAAAGAACATGTACGGCCGCAAGGTGATGGGCATCGTGCGCAGCACCTTCCTGATCGACCCCACCCTGCGCGTGGCCGAGGTCTGGCGCGCGGTCAAAGTGCCCGGCCACGCCGCGGCCGCCCTCGATGCGCTGCTCGCGCGGCGCTGAACTTCCCCACCACGGAACACCTATGACATCGAACCGGCGCATCTACGCACTCGACACCAACGTGCTGATGCACGACCCCACCGCACTGTTCAAGTTCGAGGAGCACGACGTGTTCCTGCCGATGACGGTGCTGGAGGAACTGGACGCCAGCAAGAAGGGCATGTCCGAGGCCAGCCGCAACGCGCGCCAGGTCAGCCGCTTCATCAACGAGCTGATCGAGGCGGACGGTGCCGACGGCATCGCCACCGGCCTGCGCCTGCGTCGCCCCGAGGGCCTGCAGCTGCGCGCCGCCGACCACACCGGCGTGCTGCTGTTCCAGACCCAGGTGCCCGATGCCACGCGCAACTTCGGCAAGGTCGCACCGGACAACCAGATCCTCTCGGCCATCCTGGCGCTGCGCGCCGAGCACATGGACCGCGACGTGGTGCTGGTGTCCAAGGACATCAACCTGCGCATCAAGGCCCACATCGCGGGCCTGCCGGCGGAGGACTACGAGAACGACCGCGCGCTCGACGATTTCAACCTGCTCTACACCGGTGCCGCGGCGCTGCCGCAGGATTTCTGGGACCGGCACGAGCGCGAGCTGCGCTCCTGGACCGAGCGCGGCCACAACTTCTACGAGGTCGAACGCCTGCCCGAGGAAGACTGGCATCCCAACCAGTTCCTCTATCTCCCCGGCGAGGAGGAGCTGGAGTTCCGCGTGGCGCAGGCCGATGGCTCGCGCGCCGTGCTGCAGGTGATCGACGACTACGCCAGCCAGGGCCATCAGGTCTGGGGCATCAGCGCACGCAACCGCGAGCAGAACTTCGCCCTCAACGCGCTGATGAACCCGGACATCGACTTCGTCACCCTGCTCGGCACCGCCGGCACCGGCAAGACCCTGCTGGCGCTGGCCGCGGGCCTGGCGCAGACGATGGATCAGCAGCGCTATCGCGAGATCATCATGACCCGCGCCACCGTTTCGGTGGGCGAGGACATCGGCTTTTTGCCGGGCACCGAGGAAGAAAAGATGACGCCGTGGATGGGCGCGCTCACCGACAACCTCGAAGTGCTCACCCACACCCCGCAGGAAGGCGGTGCCTGGGGCCGCGCGGCCACCAACGATCTGCTCTCCAGCCGCATCAAGATCCGCGCCATGAACTTCATGCGCGGACGCACCTTCCTGAGCCGCTTCGTGATCATCGACGAGGCTCAGAATCTCTCGCCCAAGCAGATGAAGACCCTGCTCACCCGCGCCGGGCCGGGCACCAAGATGGTGTGCCTGGGCAACGTCGAACAGATCGATACGCCCTACCTCACCGAAACCACCTCGGGGCTCACCTACGCGGTGGATCGCTTCAAGCACTGGCCGCACAGCGCGCACATCACCCTGCGCCGCGGCGAGCGCTCGCGCCTGGCCGATTTCGCCTCCGAGGCGCTGTAGGCTCCGGAAAGGCGGCGCGAAATCCTTCGCGCCGCCCGCGCCTCACCCACCCGCCAGCGCGCGCAGGGTGATGCCGGTGACGTAGGCCAGATAGGTGCCGGTGGCATAGCCGACGGTGCCCAGCAGCACGCCGACCGGGGCGAGCGAGGGGTGGAAGGCCGCCGCCACCACGGGGGCCGACGCCGCCGCGCCGATGTTGCCCTGCGAGCCGATGGCGAAATAGAACAGCGGCGCGCGGGTGAGCTTGGCGGCAATCCAGAGGCAGGTGATGTGGGTGAGCATCCACACCACGGCCAGACCGAACAGCCAGGGGCGATCGAGCAGCGAGAGCAGGTCCATCTGCATGCCGATGCAGGCGATCAGGAAATACAGCAGCAGCGTGCCCACGCGCGAAGCGCCGGCACCTTCCAGCCGGCGCGCGCGGGTGAAGCTCAGGATCAATCCGAACGTGGTGGACAGCACCACCACCCAGACATAGGACGAGGTCAGGCTGAACTGCGAGGCCCAGGACACGTTGGCGGCGAACCAGTTCGCGATCGGCACCGCGAGCGCATGCGCCAGGCCCACGAAACCAAAGCCAACGCCCACGATCAGCATCAGATCTGTGAGGGTCGGGATGCGCGCGTGCTGGGCCTGATAGGCCTCCACGTGCGCGGTGAGCTCGTCCAGCGCGCGGGTATCGGCACCGCTGCGCGCATCGATTTCCCTGGCCCGCCCGGCGAGGAACAGCAGCACCGCCATCCACAGGCTGGCCACCGCCACATCCACCACGGCGAACTGCCCGAAGGTGGTCGCGTCGACCTGGAACACCTCGCGGATCGCCACCATGTTGGCACCGCCGCCGATCCAGCTGCCGCTGAGCGCGGCCATGCCGGCCCAGGTGTCGCCGGCCACGGTTTCCGGATGGATCCAGGAAAACAGCAGGAAGCTCACCACCGCACCGGCCATGATCCCGAAGGTGCCGGCGCAAAACACGATCAGGAGCTTCGGTCCGAGCTTGAAAATGGCGGGCAAATCGATCGAAAGCGTCAGCAGCACCAGCGCGCCGGGCAGCAGCACATCGCGCGCGATCGGGTTGTAGACCTTGGTGACGGTGCCGTCGAGCACGCCCGCGGTGTTGTAGATCGCAGGGATGAAGTAGCACAGCAGCAGCGCCGGCACGATTTTGAAAAAACGCTGCAGGAAAGGCGTCGGCCCGCTCGCAGCCCAGAAGATCAGGCCCAAGGTGGCCGCGATCAGGCCGAAGACGACGATGTCGTTGGTGATGAGCGGCGTGGTGATGTCTTGCATGGGCATCCTGCTGCGGGCGGAGTCGCCCGAAGCAGCCGGGCCGGAGCGCGACTATACTGACCGGCCCGCTTCTTCGTCATGCGCCCATGCATCCGAACTTCCTCGATTTCGAACAGCCCATCGCCGAACTGGAGGCGCGCATCCAGGAACTGCGCCACGCCGGCCAGGGCAGCGCGTTCGATATCGAAGAGGAAGTGGGCAAGCTGCAGGACAAGCTGCGCGCCCGCACCGCCGAGATCTTCCGTGACCTGACGCCCTGGCAGGTTTCCCAGCTCGCGCGCCATCCGCAGCGCCCGTACACGCTCGACTACGTGAAGCTCATGTGCGAGGAGTTCCACGAGCTGGCGGGCGATCGCGCCTACGCCGACGATGCCGCCATCGTCGGCGGCCCCGCGCGCATCGACGGGCGCGCGGTGATGCTCATCGGCCAGCAGAAGGGCCGCGATACCAAGAGCAAGATCAAGCGCAACTTCGGCATGCCGCGACCCGAGGGCTACCGCAAGGCGCTGCGCCTGATGCAGATGGCCGAGCGTTTCCGCCTGCCCATCCTCACCTTCATCGACACGCCCGGCGCGTATCCGGGCGTCGGCGCGGAAGAGCGCGGCCAAAGCGAGGCGATCGCGCGCAACCTGCTGGAGATGGCGCGCCTGCGGGTGCCCATCGTCTGCACCGTGATCGGCGAAGGCGGATCGGGCGGCGCGCTCGCCATCGGCGTCGGAGACCGCACCCTGATGCTCGAATACGGCACCTACTCGGTCATCTCGCCCGAAGGCTGCGCCTCGATCCTGTGGAAAACCGCCGAGCGCGCCAAGGATGCCGCCGAGGCGCTGGGCATCACCGCCCCGCGCCTGCTCGAACTGGGCCTGATCGATCAGATCGTGAGGGAGCCACTGGGTGGTGCGCACCGCGATCCGCAGGACATGGCCGCGCGCCTGAAGCAGACCCTCCTGGGCCAGCTCGACCGGCTCGAACGCATCGATCCAGCCACCCTCATCGACCAGCGCTACGAGCGCCTGCGCGGCTACGGGCGCTTCCAGGCGGCCTGACACCCGACGCAACCGGGATCCGCGTTCCGGAAGCGAATCGGCCACCCTGGCCGCGCCATGCCCGGCCCAGGCGATCCGCAGCGGCCGCCCGCAATCGCGCGCAGCGGCAAATCCTCCTATGATGCGTGAAGTACCCGACGGACACGCCTCCCGGTGCCAGCCTGGCTTTCCAACCTCCTCCTGCCCCTGCGCTCGCTCCTTGGCAGCCGCCCGGCCGCCGCCAGCATGGGCGAGGTGGACGAGGAGCTTCGCGATGCCTTCCTCGCCGAACTGGGCGAGATGATCACCGCCGCAAATGGAGCGCTGGCCGATCTGCGCGCCAATCCGTCCGACGCGACGCTCGCCAGAACGCTGGGGCGCTGCTTCCACACGCTCAAGGGTTCGGCACCGCTGGTGGGCGCGCCGGCACTGGCCGATCTGGGCCGCGCCGGCGAGAACATGATGCAGCGTGCGGCGGAGAGGCGTATCGTCAGTGCGCACCAGATGCAGGCCATCGAGAGCGCCATCGTGCTGTTGCCGGTCTGGAAGGACGCCCTGCGCAACGGCCGCGCCACGCCCCCGGGCACGAGCCAGGCGATTGCACAGCTTGAGCGGGGAACGGCGTAACGCCGGCACGCGGGGAACCAGGCCGGGCGCGACAGCCACGACCCGGCACGCCCTGTCGCCGCACGACACTGCGCCTGGACCGGTTGCAGGAACACCCGCGTGATTGACCCGGACGAGGAGTCAAGGAAATGAAAGCATGGGCAGCATGGATTCTTGCCGGCGCGCTGGTCGCCTGTCCGGCCTCGGCCGGAAACGGCATCTGGACCTCCGACGGCCCCTGGGGCGGCAGCATCTACGCGCTGCACGTCAATCCAGCCACGCCCAGCATCCTGTACGCCAGCACCCGCGGCGGCATCTTCCGCAGCGACGATGCCGGCGTGACCTGGGTCCGCAAGCAGGCAGGGTTCGGCGGCCGTGGGAACGTATACGCGGCCTTCGCCATGGATGCGCAGGCACCCGCGACGCTTTGGGCAGTGGATTCGTTCGGGCGGGTCAACCGGAGCACCGACGCGGGCGAGAACTGGGCGCAGACCGGTTACACCGTCCCGACCGGCTACGCCGTCGCCGTGGTCGACGCACCGGGCAGCACGGGTCGGCTCTACGTGCTGCCCGCCGGTGCGCCCGGCATCCTCGTCAGCAGCGACAACGGCACCAGTTTTTCCGCCCTTGCCAGCGGCCTTCCGACCACGGCCTCGATCAACCGCCTCGCGATCGATCCTGCCGATCCGCTGCGCATGATCGCAGGCACGGATCAGGGAGAGGCCGATCCGCTGCATCCAGCAACCCTGTTCCTGTCCACGGACGGCGGAGCCACCTGGTCCGGCACCCTGACCCAGGGAATAGCGCCCGATTTCTTCCACGGGTGGGTGCAGTCGATCCGCTTTGGTGCCGGCAACACGGTGTACGCCACGATCGCCAACACCATGTACCGAAGCGATGACAAGGGTCTGACCTGGAACGGACCGATGGCCGTTGGGGAAGCGAGCTGGGTTGAACCAGATCCTGTCATCCCCAACACCGTGATGGCGGGCGGCCGAGCCGGCGTGAAGCTCTCCCTCGATGGCGGCGCAACGACAGCGCCGCGCAATGTCGGCCTCCTGGTTGCGGCAGGCGTCCCGGCCACGGTCACGACCATCCTGATGCACCCGGACTATCCCACCACACCGCACCTGTGGATCGGCACGGAAGACGCCGGCATCTACTTCAGCGCGGACAACGCCGCTACCTGGAACGCGCGCAACGACGGCCTCGCCGGTACCAATATCCGGGCCCTGGCGATGTTCCACAGCGCCAGCACCCATCGCCTGTTCGCCGGCTACGGCGATTCATCCCGCCCATCGCCCGCGCTGTTTCGCGGCAATACCACGGCACCGGGTGCGGCTTTCTCGTGGGCACCGTCCAATACCGGCCTTGCGGCCTACCAGATCCGCGCGCTGGCCATCGATCCGACCACGACGGGCAGCGGCATCGGCAGCACGCGGATTTTCGCGGCCGGTCGAGCAGGCCAGGTCTCCTTGCCTGCGGATGCGCGCAACGGCGGTCTCTACCGCAGTTCGGACGGCGGCAATACCTGGAGCACCATCGATGCCGGGCTGCCGCTGCATCCGGGCTTTGCAACCCCCTTCGTGGGCACCGTGCGTGCCCTGGCGCTTGATCCGCGCTCCTGTGCGTCGCCGCCACCCGCCGGCCCCTGCGTCACGGGACCGCTGCAGACCCTCTATGCCACGGCGAACGGTGTCGTGGACGGATCAACGGGCACCGCCAGCTTCCGCATCCTGAAGAGCACCAACGGCGGGAACTTCTGGACAAGCAGTGACAGCGGCCTGCCCCAGCCGGTACCCACGGGTGCCGGATTCAATGAGAACGTGATTCCGGTGCCGATCGTGGTCAATCCGATCAATCCGCAGGAGCTCTTCGTGGGCACTTTTTCCGGTGGGACGGACGGCGCGCCGCCCACCATCGCCAGCGGCGTGTTCCGCAGTACCGACGGCGGGGCCACCTGGAGCCACCGCAGCAACGGTTTGCCGCGCGTTGCCGGCTCGACCGACACGGCGTTCGATGTCCTGAGCCTGGCCATCAACCCGACCAATCCGGCTGAAATCTGGTGCTCGGTGATCGACCTGGTCGGGGGAACGGGCGAGGGCGGGATCTATCGAACCGTCGACGGCGGGGCCAACTGGGCCAACAGCAGCACCGGGCTGCTGTCCGTCGATATCCGCGCCATCCACGTCGATCCCGCCACGCCGGGCGTGCTCTACGCGTCCGGCGGCGGCACCGATGCCAACCCCGGAAACATCTACAAAAGCACCGACAGCGGTGCCAGCTGGCAGTCCATCAGCGTCGGTCTGCCGGCGGATGCGGCACTCGCGCTGTTGGCGGACCCAGTGGAACCCACGGTGCTCTACGCCGGAACGACGAGCGGCGTCTGGAGCCTGACCCAGGTCGCCGATGCCGATGGCGACGGTGTGCCCGATTCGGTCGAGATGTCGGCCCCCAATGCAGGCGACGGCAACGGCAACGGAATTCCCGATCACCTCGAATCCCACGTCGGATCGCTCACCAGCGCCACGGACGGAAGCGCTGCGCGCCCACTGGCACCGGGCCGGTACTTCACCGTGGCCATCACGTCGCTGGCCGGAAGCTGCACCCAGGCAGTCGACGTGCAATCGGTTTACGCCGCCTATCACGGTGCCGACCGTGCCGCCGACGGCGACCGGTTCGCCTATCCTCACCAGCTCGCGCGCTTCGAGATCAGGGACTGCGACAGCGCCAGCGTGACGCTAAAGTTCCACGGTGCCCGGTTCGGCACCTCCGACAGCCTGCGCTTTTACGGGCCATCCACTCCGGGTGACCCGGAGACGATCGGCTGGCACGACTTCAGCTCGCGCGCCGTTCGCATCGCGCAGGACACCTGGCGGTTGACGCTGGACAACGGCGAGTTCGGCAGCTACCGCCCGGGCACCGCCCATTCGATCCTGTTCGAAGGCGGCCCGGCCTGGAAGGGCGGGCTGTTCCGCGACGACTTCGACTGAGCGCTGCGGCCGTTTGCGTGGGCCGCATCGCTACGTCGATGCGGCTCAGGGCACCGGAAGTCGCGCAGCCCGCACAGGTAGTGGCGCGGTGCCGCGACGCCTGCCGCNNCGCCACCGCCCAGCCAATCGGACGGCGGGTGCCCTCTTCACGGCTCTGCCCGCGCACGGCGGGCGCACGCGCATCCGACCCGCGCGCCGGCTGCGAATCGGCGGCCGGCGCGGCATCACGGCGTGGCGCATCGCCCGGCGGCTGTGCCAGCGCCGGCTGCGCCGCAAGCGCAAACAGCGCCGCCATCGCGCCCGCGGCGCGGCGCGCATCCCTGCGGAACAGGGTCGGCTTGCGCGTCATTCGATGGGTTGTGCTCATCTCGGCCTCCAACGCGGGGCATTGGTCCGCGCGTGGTGCCATGCAAACCCTCCGCGCTGGCCGCAGCGCGGCCGCGGGCGGGCACCGCGGCTACCGGATGTGGCGATTTGCGGGCGCGGCGTTGCCCGCTCCCGGAGCGCCGCCTATCCTCGTTGCACCTGCACTCCCGGGCCTGCCGCATGTCCCGCACCATTGCCATCGTCGAGGACGAACCCGCGATCCGCGCCAACTACGTGGATGCGCTCACGCGCTACGGCCACCGCGTCGTGGCCTTCGCCAACCGGCCCGACGCACAGCAGGCGTTCGCGCTGCAGCTTCCCGATCTGGTGATCATCGACGTGGGGCTCGGCGAGGAGCCGGAGGGCGGTTTCGACCTGTGCCGCGAATTGCGCGCGCGCTCGGCGACGCTGCCGATCCTGTTCCTGACTGCGCGCGACTCGGATTTCGACGTGATCTCCGGCCTGCGCCTGGGCGCGGACGACTACCTCACCAAGGACATTTCCCTGCCCCAGCTCACCGCGCGGGTGCAGGCACTGTTCCGCCGCACCGAGGCGCTGCGCGCACCGCAGGCGCGCGAGACGGTGATTGCCCTGCGCGGCCTGCGCCTGGAGGCCGAGCGTATGCGCGTGACCTGGAACGAC
>JRYL01006406.1_pt1 | contig 11566 bp, 8 predicted proteins | sample 235391 | NCBI WGS metagenome assembly JRYL01 (sample SAMN03074223, study PRJNA261481) | activated sludge metagenome | biome: Wastewater Treatment Plant; feature: Wastewater; material: Activated sludge; isolation source: activated biomass of a wastewater treatment plant treating wastewater from... ... | reverse complement strand
AATCGGATAGTGGACAGACAGGGGCATGCCCTGTCTCTATCAAAAAATCCGGGGCAAAAACGATTCCAAAATATCGGCAAAAACACCATTTCATCTATTGTAGGATCCTACAAATCTGCCGTCACCAAATATGCCAATCGATTGGAATTACCGCATGATTGGCAGGATTTATTTTATGACAATATCATCCGCAGTGATGCGGATTATCAACGAATTTCAAATTATATCGTGAATAATCCCAAAAATTGGAAAGACGATAAATTAAATTCAGACAAATGAAAAAATACGATACATATAAAGATTCCGGGATAGAATGGATTGGAGAAATTCCTGAGCATTGGGAGGTTTCACGATATAGATATTTTTATTTTTCTAATATGGGTATGACTATATTAAAGGAAGACGTTATGGAGAATGGAATATACCCTGTTTATAGTGCTACTGAAAAAGATATATTTTTTGGATTTGTTGATGAAGCAACTGTGATATTAAATGAAGGAGATATTGTAATTCCTGCACGTGGAAATTCAATTGGCCACATTAAGATCGTAACTTCACCATCAACCTCAACACAAACAACTATATACTCAAGAAGGATTAATCAAAATATTAAAACAAATTATGTGAAGTATTTTCTTCAAGGTTTAAGAGAGCATTTATTCCAATTTGATAAAACCGCAATCCCACAAATCACTGTAAATCAAATAAAGGATAATCCGTTAATTATTCCACAGCTTTCTGAACAAGATTCGATAGCAGAATATTTAGACCAAAAAACGACTGAAATAGATGAATTAATTGCCGATAAAGAAGAATTACTTAAACTCTACGAAGAAGAAAAAACAGTTGTAATCAATCGTGCGGTAACCAAAGGCATCAATCCCGATGCAAAAATGAAGGACAGTGGTTTTGAATGGTTGGGAGAAATACCGGAGCATTGGGAAACCAGTAGTCTGAAATGGGTTTCTAAAATTTATTCAGGAGGAACTCCGTCAAAGAATATCGAAGCTTTTTGGCAAAATGGAACTATTCCCTGGTTAAATTCTGGAACAGTAAATCAATTTTTTATTACAGAACCATCTGAATTTATTACCGAAGATGCTCTGAATAATTCAAGTGCAAAATGGATTTCAAAAGGTTCAATTCTTATTGCTTTAGCTGGTCAAGGGAAAACAAAAGGTATGGTTGCTCAAGTTATGCTGAATTGTACTTGCAACCAATCAATGGGGGTAATAGTGCCAAATGAAAAAATTGACAATAGATTCTTACTTTATTATTTAAAAAATAATTACCAAAATATTCGAAATCTTGGAGGAGGAGATAAAAGAGATGGAATAAATCTAGAAATGGTAGGAGGAATATATGTTCCATTAATTCCTTTTAAAGAACAACAATCCATCGTCAAATATATCGAATCAGAAACTTCAAGAATAGGCAAGAAAATTGATGAAACTCAAAAGCTGATTGATTTGCTTAAAGAATATCGGGAAGCTCTTATTAGTGAGGTGGTAACCGGGAAAGTGAAAGTGGTTTAATTATGGCAAAAGAAAGACTTTTTGAATTAATCAGAGAAGAAGATGTTGTTCTTTTTGTAGGAGCAGGATTTTCTCTTTATGCAGATTATCCATCAGGAGCAAAATTGGCGGAAATAATATATAATAAGCTTACAAAAGAAGAACGGGAAGAAATAGATTTCACAAATGACCTTTCGAAGTTGACTGAAGATATTTATCATTTAAAAAGGCAGAATAACAATCTCATTCTCAGCTGTATAAGAGAAGTTTTTTCCGTTCCGCCTAAAAGTATTATTACTCATCAACTCTTGGGAAAAATTCCTCAATTCAGAACAATCATTACGACTAACTATGACAGTTTGATTGAGACCTGTAATAAAGATTTGGAGGTTGTCAGGAAGAGCAAAGATATACCGATGATTAATAGAAACAGACCTGTTCTTTACAAGATTCACGGAGATTTAAATAACCTTGATGAAATAATTTTAAAGACATCTGATTACGAGAATTATTTTATTAAGGATAAAGAGCAGGCAATTTTTTGGAATCAGATCAAGTCTGCTTTGGCAAGGCACCATATTTTATTCATAGGCTATTCTTTGGAAGATTCTAATATTAGAACAATAATCGAAAAAATATACAAAGAGTTAGGAGACTTAAAAAAAGAAGCCTTTTTTATTTCACCTTCTGTCAAAAGAGTAAAAAAGAGTTTTTTAGACAGTAAAGGGATTCAGTATATCGAATCTACCGGTGAGGAGTTCATTAACGAACTGACTGAGGATTTAAGATTAAACTACTTTCCTCATATTCTATCCAAAGGTGGCAGCGCAGATACCGCATTGTTATTTGGAGAAAAGTATGACTTTATTGTTGACATTAGTAAAGAACGAAATAAACCAAATCTAATTCTAAATCGTATTATTCCCTCTGATAAATCCCAAAGTACTCTTGGTAACATAAAACTTTCCATAAATGTTGATGAGAAGACGAGACCTAAGATAGTTGACTTTCAAAGTGGAAAAAGTGAAAGCCTTTTTTTGTCAAGAGATAACATAAAAGATTATTCTGAAAAATTTGGACAGGTACAAATTAGAGATGTCAGTTTAATAAAAAGTGTAATTGTTTTAAGAGTCCCCATTCTTTTTAAAAATGTTTGTTTGGTTTTTGAAAACGGATATGAAACAAAAGAATTAGAGATAAAATTNNAGAATGAACATAATTTAGTAATAGAATTACTAGGGTTTAAGGTTGAATTGAAGATAATTACAAATTCGAAAGGTTTGTTGATTTATTCCAAAGCGCTGCCTGTAACCCTTGTTTCAACGGTAAATAATGGAATTGAATTTTATAAAATACTTGGTTTTATTGCTGAAGGTCAAAAATTTAAAGCTTATAGTAAAACAGAAATACTTTATACACATCCAATTGAAACCCCCACACTAGAATCGTCTGATAGAAGTGATAAAGATTATCTAGCTTATTTTGAGGATTTAAAAGAGATTGAAAAATTCTTTAAAATCCGTTTTTCAGATATTAATTTTAAGGAATTAGATTTTGAAAAAGTTGCAATGATAAAGGCCTTTATGCATAAGTCTTTGACTCCGATTAAGGCCCAGATTCATACTGTAGAATTCATAGGAGTTGAAGAAAAAAGCATTCCTAATAAACTCGTTATAGGAAATCTGGAAGATACGAAAAAGGAAATTTTTATCCATGGACATTCTTTATGTATTGGACGTTTTTTTCTTTTTATTCCAGACGCGTTAGTTATTTCAAAAAGAATAGAAAAACAATTAGAAGGAGAATTTAAAATAAGAAGTGAAAAAGGTTTAGATTATATTGGTTTTTCAGAAAAACAGAAATTCACTAATGATGATCTTCAATATTTATATAAAAAAGTAACAGAATCTATAGAAGGATAACAAATAGTTAGCTTTTAATCTATAATTAGGAGTAAATTAAAAAGAACCACCATGAGCATCAACACAGAACATACCTTTGAATCTGCCATAGAGCTTTCATTAATAGAAAAAGGAGGATACAAAAAAGGAAATGCAGAAGATTACAGCCCCGAGCTGGGATTGTTCAAATATGAAGTGCTTCATTTTCTGCAGGAAACCCAGCCGGACAGATGGGAGCAAATCAGTCAGATTCACGGTGATCGGGTGAACGATCGGATCATTCAGCGGCTGATAAAAGAAATAGATCTGAGAGGCAGTCTGGATGTGTTGAGAAACGGGTTTACGGATTACGGCATTCGTTTTCAGATGGTATATTTCAAACCCGCATCGGGTTTGAATCCTGATGCGCTGAAACTCTACAATCAAAATGAATTAAAGGTTTATCGTCAAATTTATTTCAGTTCAAAAAATAAAAATTCTGTTGATGTGGTTTTGTCCGTCAACGGAATTCCGGTGGCAACCGCAGAATTAAAAAATCAGTTTACCGGACAAAATACAACCCACGCCATCAACCAGTATGAAACCACCAGAGACAATCGGGAATGGCTGTTTGCATTTAAGAAAAGATGTCTGGTTCATTTTGCAATTGATCAGGATGATGTTTATATGTGTACCAAACTGGATGGCAAAAAGACTTATTGGCTGCCGTTTAACAAAGGTTATCATCAGGGGAAAGGGAATCCGCCCAATCCGGACGGATACCGCACATCTTATTTGTGGGAAAAAATACTTGTGAAAGACAGTTGGCTGGATATTATTAAAAATTATGTGCAGCTTGAAAAGAAAGAGATTAAAACAAACGGAAAAATTTATTTTAAAGAAATACTGATTTTTCCGAGGTACCATCAGTTGGATGCAGTTCGTAAAATTACTGCTGATGCACTTGCAAACGGTTCGGGAAAAAATTATCTGATTCAGCATTCAGCAGGGTCGGGAAAAAGCAATTCAATCGCCTGGCTTTCCTATAAATTATCAAGTTTGCATAATCTTGCCGACAAACGGGTGTTTGATTCTGTGATTGTGATTACTGACAGACTGGTACTGGATGAACAGCTGCAAAATACAATCTATCAGATCGAGCACAAAACCGGTTTGGTCAAAAAGATAGACAAGGACAGCAATCAGCTGGCTGAAGCGCTTGTCAAAGGGACAAATATCATCATCACAACCTTACAGAAATTCCCGTTTGTCTTGGAGAAAATTGGCAAGCTGCCCAAAAGGAAATATGCGGTTATTATAGATGAAGCGCACAGTTCTCAGGGTGGTGAGGCAAGCAAAAAAATGAAGGAGGCGCTTGCTTATCCGAATTTGGCGGCTGACGTTGACAGAGATGATATGGATGACGATGATTTGGATGACAGCGATTTGATTCGGATGCATGTCAGAAAATCTGCCGAGACCAGAGGAACACAGGACAATATTTCATTTTTTGCGTTTACCGCAACGCCCAAATACAAAACGCTTGAAGTATTCGGCAGAAAAAATGCGCAGGGAAAACCAGAACCGTTTCATCTTTACTCAATGCGTCAGGCAATCGAAGAAAATTTTATTCTGGATGTTCTTGAAAACTATACGACATACAGTCTGTTTTACAGATTGACAAAATCAATTGAGGATGATCCCAAACTCAATAAGAAAAAAGCAGCCAAAGCAATCGGAAAATTTATTTCGCTGCATCCGCATAATTTGTCTCAGAAAACACAGATAATCATTGAACATTTCAGAAACAGTGTTTCAAAAAAAATTGGCGGAAAGGCAAAAGCAATGCTGGTCTGCGGTTCACGATTGCACGCCAAAAGATATTATGAAGAATTTGGAAAATATATAAAGGAAAAAGGATATCAGAACGAAATGAAAGTTCTGGTTGCTTTTTCGGGAAAAGTAGTTGACGACAATACACCGGATGGAGTTTCTGAACCTCAGATGACCGGATTCAGTGAAAAAGAATTGCCGGGAGTCTTTGAAAAAGACGAATATAAAATACTGATTGTTGCAGATAAATATCAGACCGGATTTGATCAGCCGTTGCTGCATACCATGTATGTCGATAAAAAATTATCGGGTGTAAAAGCTGTTCAGACCTTATCCAGACTGAACCGGATTCATCCGGGTAAGACAGATACTTTTGTTTTGGATTTTGTAAATGACCGTCAGACCATACTTGATTCATTTCAACCCTATTACGAACTGACTACTGTGACCGAGGAAACTGATGTAAACCATTTGTTTGATTTGAAAAATCATTTGGATCAGTTTCAGGTCTATTGGCAGAAAGAGATAAATGATTTGGTTGCTGTATATTTTCATCCGCTGACCAAACTCAACACAGAAAAACAGCAAAGCAAACTGTATGCTTTTACAGATCCAGCGGTTGACCGATACAAAGAATTGGAGAAAGAAAAGCAGGATGAATTCAAAAAGGGATTGCGCACCTGGATAAATCTGTATTCTTTTTTATCTCAGATTATGCCTTTTCCGGCAGATGAATTGGAGGAGTTTTTTGCATATGCCAGACTGCTTCAAAAACGACTTCCAAAAAATGACTATTCAGAGCAAATTGTATTGGATGATGAAATTGCATTGGAATATTACCGATTGCAAAAGATTCAGGAAGGAGCCATACAGCTGCAAAAAGATCAGCAGGGAGAATTGAGCGGAACTTCAGAGGCGGGATTGAAACGGCCAAAAGAGGAAGAAGCAATGCTGTCTGAAATCATCACGGTTATCAATGAACGATTTGGAACTGAATTCGTGGAAGCAGATAAACTTTTCTTTGATCAGATTGAAGAAGAACTGTACAGCGATTCAAATCTGGGAGCTCAGGCACGCGCCAATAAAATGGATACTTTCAAATATGCGTTTGACGATAAATTTATGGACAAACTGATTTCGAGAATGGATCAGAATCAGGAAATGTTCGAACGGATTGTAGGTGATGATTTATTTGGTGCAGTGGTAAGAGAATATTTGATGAAAAGGCTATATCAGAGATTTAACAAATAAGAGTTTATTGTCTAAGATGGATAGAAGGGGAGCAAAAATTACCGAAAAACATATAAGGGCATACAAAAACTATGTTGCCAAAGAATTGGGTTTAATAGAAAAATATTCGGGGAAAGAAGCAGCTTTTAAAAACGCTCCTTATCTTATGAAAATGTATCTTCATATAGCTGAACATCCTGAGGAATATAGGGTTTATGATGACGGACCGGGAGTTACTTACTATGAACTTGAGTTTGTCGAAAGTGTATGGACGATTAGAATAAAGCTGATGGAATTGGCTGAAAAGAATGATATTCCGCAAGAAGTTCTTTTTATCCCAAGAATATCCATTGAAGGGCGATACGGCCAAATCATCAATCTCAGGGTTATAAAAATAATCAGAGAGCTTTTTGACAAGGATGAAGATGATGATTTCAGAAAACTGAGACAGTATAAAGCTTTTCACAGAAGCAGTAAAATTGCAGTTTGGACTGAGCATTCGGATGAAGCAGTCAAACTGTACACAGACTTAAACAAAAAATTTAAAGTCAGTAAAAAAGATCTGATAAAAAAGAGACTCAATCTTTTTGACGAGGAATTTGCACGGCAACAGATGATGTGGATGAGCGAATATATTTGGATTCACAATTGGGTGGTTGAAGCTTATAAAAATCAGAATCAATAAAACATAACCAAGAATGAGTTTATCAATAAAAATACACGCTAATTCGGAAATTAATAGGGATGAATTGATTTCATTTTTGGATTTAAAAATCAATGATCTGAAACTGATTCAGAAAACGGAAGATCTTTTTTATTTTTATGTTGCAGAGAAATCATTAAGGGGAGTAGATTTTGAAAAACAGAAAAACACCTACGAAATCCTAAGACTTTCAATGTTTTCGGAAGCGGATGAATTGATTTGTCGTCAGATTTTCCTTTTTGCCCAGCAGACACAGGAAGACTGTAAATTTTATTTGGATGATGAACCAATCACTTTTGATGATTTGATGAACCTGCCATTGGTTGATTTTAAAGATGATTTGCGCTCAATTCAGCTGCTTGCAAGTCAGTTGGGCAAAACCATCAGTTTTTATGGTCCTTTGGAAATATTTCATTTTGGACCAAAGGTTTTTTCAAAAATTGATACCGAAAAAGAAGGTTGGGAAAATCATTTGGTTGACATTGCATACAGGGTTCTCTACGAATTGAAAGATCCTTCCGGCGATTATGTGCTTTCGGCCGGTGAAGGTGAAAACATGAAACTGGTGAAGATGATAAATTCAGAAACTTCCTATGTCATAAGGAAGTTTGATTATCTAATTTTTCTTACTGAAAATGAAACTGAAGATGAAAGAGAAATTATAGCCGTAACCAATGAAGACCTAAATAATTTTCTTCCTGATTCGTGGGAACTGGCAGACGAATACACGATAGTTGCGCCGGCTCTTTCACCTGTCGAGTATCGCCAACTGGTGAAAAAGCTGATTCCGTTTGACCAATCGAATGAATTGGCTGAAAAGGATTAAATTCGGAAATTCTATAAAATTAATTTGATGGATGCAGAACTCTATGCTCTAAGTTTTCTATCGCGCAATGCCAAAAAGCAGTTTAGGGAAAGCCCACATGAGTTGATTGACAGACTTGGTCAGATTCCTCTTTTTAAGAGGAGAAAATGGAAATTTCGAACAAAAAAGTCTAAGAAGAGCCAATCGGTTCGTTATATTTTTGAGTCAGATTCCAGTCTGAAAATAACACTCTATAAAAGTTGTGTTGTGCTTAAATTCTATTATCTCAATGAGGATATATTTCATAAAGACAAAGCTTCGGAATATGAGGATTTTGGTTCAAATTATGAATACAGGGCAGATATTTTAAGTATAATTCGACTATTTGGCGGAGATGAAATAATTTTTGCGAGCAGGACGCCACACAGCGGATCTGATATACTGATAAAAATGGCAAAAGGAGGTTCTTCCTATCGGGAAGTAAAATCCTTTATAACCGAAAATAATTTTTTGCTGACAAAAAATCTTCATAAAGTATTTCACAATTATTTTAGTCCGGACAAAACCCGGGAGTTTATTTATGACGACTTTGAGGTGGTAAAGAATCCAAAGTTTATCGATCACAAAGAGAACATAAAGAAAACTGAAAGCATTGGGGAATTAATTTATACCGGGAATAAATTGATAAAGTTGAGGAAATATCCGACAGATGCTTTTAAATATATTTATGAGGCTGAAAAAAGACTTTTGCTAAAATGTGCAGACCGGACTTATTTTGATGCTCCCGAAATGCTTAATTGGGAGAGTCTGAACGAGTTCTATTCAGAATATAACAAAAAGAACGGCGCTTTTCATTATTTTGCTTTTACAGAGGCTTATTGGGATGACCTGTTTAACGGAATAGAAAGCGGATTGTACGCACTTACTTATACCGGTGATTGGGAATATTTAAGTCTGTTATTCAGTAATCTTCAATTCAGACAAAAATTCAACAGATTCTATTGGCAGAATAAAGAAAAGTTAGATGCTGATAAAAATTTCAGGAAATAGTTAAACAATTTATACAAAGAATTTTAACTGAATTCGATCAAAAATAAAATGACACCCGGCATCCCACACCCAACATCAGACCCAAGTCTAGTATCTCAAAGTCTCACATCTAAAATCTAAAATCAGAAATCTAATATTTAAAATAGTGGAGCTGGCGGGATTCGAACCCGCGTCCAAACAAGCAGCCTATGTGCTTTCTACATGCTTAGTCGGTCATTGATTTTCGACTGCAGCCCGCGGACAGACACGCTAACTGCAACTTAGTTCCTTAATTTTCGACTGCGGTACGGAACATTCCGCAATCTATCCCCACATTCCTGTGCCTCTTGATCAAACGCCGTAAGGAAAGGCTTTTGAGAGACATTCAGCTTCCCTGCCTTGCAGGGAGATGCCAAGACTTACTGTGATTCGGTCTATTAGGCAGCCAAAGCGTAATTGTTGTTGCCAGTTATAGGTTGAAGTGCCTGATTTACGTGGGTAAACAACGTGCCACGACATGCTTACATCATCTGCTGATCCTGCTGTCAAAACCGGTCAGCCCCATAATTTTAATGAACGTCAAATTCAATTTTTTTTTGAAATTGAGGATTGCAAAGTTACAAACTTTATGCCATTGCAGACATAAAAAATCAGCTTGCAGAAAGGATTAAGAATCGCTTTTTCTTTTGTTCTGAAAAAAATCGGTAACCAGCCGGCTGCATTCCTTTTCCATTACACCAGATCTGACTTCGGTTTTCGGATGAAGCGAAATTCCGGACTGCCGATAACCTCTTTTCGGATCGGATGCACCAAAAACCACTTTTCCGATCTGACTCCAATACAGCGCTCCGGCGCACATGACACAGGGTTCGAGCGTCACATACAGCGTACATGAATTCAGATATTTTCCGCCCAGAAAACCGGCTGCCGAAGTGATCGCCTGCATTTCTGCATGAGCGGTCACATCGTTGAGCGTTTCGGTCAGATTGTATCCTTTTGCAATGATCCTGTCTTTAGAAACGATGACAGCACCGACAGGTACTTCATCTTTTTCAAGCGCAATCAGTGCCTGATCGATTGCCTTTTCCATAAAATATTCGTCCGAAAATAATTCTGCCATAATTTGAATTTGGGTCAAAAAAAATGCGAAACACACCGTGTTTCGCATTTAAATATAGGAATTTTAATTTTATGCTTCTGCATTTCCTTCTTCAGCAGCTTCTGCAGCGGGTGCTTCAGCTCCTTCAGCAGCAGCTTCTTCTTCCTCGTCTTCGTCAGCAACTGCGACTCTCGAAGTTCTGACTGCAGCGATAACTGCGTTGTCCGGATGAAGAATGGTGAATTGGTCGCCTCTGATGTCTCCCACATACTTTTTGTGTCCGATTCTCATTGAAGAGATATCGATCAGAATTTCGTCCGGAAGATTTCCCGGGATGGCTTTCACTTTAAGTTTACGCATGCTTTGTCTCAGCACACCACCTGCAACAACACCTCTTGCACGGCCTGTAAGTCTTACAGGTACTTCGATAGCAACCGCTTTGTCGTCATGCAGCTGAAAGAAATCAGCGTGAATGATTTTGTCGGTAACCGGGTGGAATTGGATATCCTGCAGGATTGCAGAAATTTTTGTTCCGTCTGCCAACTCTAAGTTCACTGTGTGTGCGTCGGGCGTATAAACCAGCGGCTTAAAGCTTTTTTCGTCAGCCGAAAAATGCAATGGCTCGTTTCCACCGTAAACAACACAAGGTACCTGGTCAGCATTACGTAGGGCACGAGTAGCTTTCTTGCCCACGCTTTCTCTTTTAACACCTTGAATTGTGATTGATTTCATAAAAAAAATATTTATTTAAATTAAATTATAAATTTCGAACTTATTGATTTACTGTTGTGTACCTTTTGCATAACATCTGCGAAAAGTGGGGCGCAAGATAACACTTTTATTTTAGATACTGAATTATTTTTTAAAGGAATGCTGTCGGTCACTGCAACCTCTGTCAGCGGCGAGTTTTGAATCCTTTCATATGCATCTCCCGAAAAGATGGCGTGAGAAGCGATTGCACGAACGCTTTTTGCGCCTCTTGACTTAATCAGTTCAGATGCTTTGGTAAGTGTTCCGGCAGTATCGATCATATCGTCGAGCAGGATTACATTTCTGTTTTCAACCTCTCCGATCAGTGTCATGCTGTGTACCTGATTTGCTTTTCTTCTTTCTTTGTAACAGATGACAATGTCGGTATTCAAAAATCGGGCATAGCTGTTTGCTCTTTTTGCGCCGCCCATATCCGGCGATGCGATGGTGATATCATCCAGTCCCAGACCTTTTATATAATCGATAAAAATGGTGGAAGCATACAGATGATCGACCGGAATTTCAAAAAATCCCTGAATCTGATCTGCGTGCAAATCCATTGTCATCACACGGGTTGCACCTGCAGCAGTCAGCATTTTTGCAACCAGTTTTGCGCTGATCGGAACCCGGGGCGCATCTTTTCTGTCCTGACGCGCATATCCGAAATAGGGAATGACCGCAGTGACTTTGTCGGCAGAAGCTCTTTTTGCAGCATCGCACATC
>JRYL01008432.1_pt1 | contig 11585 bp, 2 predicted proteins | sample 235391 | NCBI WGS metagenome assembly JRYL01 (sample SAMN03074223, study PRJNA261481) | activated sludge metagenome | biome: Wastewater Treatment Plant; feature: Wastewater; material: Activated sludge; isolation source: activated biomass of a wastewater treatment plant treating wastewater from... ... | reverse complement strand
CTGCACAGGACCAGGCTGAGAGTGCTGCTGCTGAGGCTGAGTGGAATCGTGCTTCTGGTGTGCTGCTGAAGAATGCCCACGATGCAGGGGCTCGTCCTTATGCGGTTCCAGATCCCTTCAATAGTGACTTGTTCCTAGGCCTGTCCCCGCGAGCACAGGCAATAGGATCTAAACTCATGGGCGAGCAGATTATCGCCGGAAGAGAGTTTGAATCCCAAGATGAGTACAGAAGAGAATCCTCCTCGGTTGCAGGAAGACAAGCTGCTATAGCCGAGGCCGAGGAAAGGCGGAGAGCGGCAGAGGCCGAGAGAGCGTTGGAAGCCTCGAAAGATCCCCTTGCTGATGTTGATGCAACCAGCAGGGAGCGCCTCAGAGGTGCCCAGATGAGGGCAGCAGCAGACCTTGCTAAGTACAGTGGTGTTGATTATGAGGACTATGATATCACCAAAAACAAGAACATTGACCCAGCTACGATGTGGAGCACGTGGTTCAAAGTGCAAGGCAAGCTGGCTGATGAAGGTTATGGTGAGGCCCCTCCTGGTGTGTTGAAAAGGTTTGTGGCTGAGGTGGGCAAAGATAGTGGTAGAAATGTGGAAGAAGCTCTATACAAAATGACGCTGGCTTACCACAGGGCTAATCTATACAACTCCGTCATCACAGATGAGCTGGCTGTTGCTCACGGTAATCCCAAAAACTACCAGATCAGTGCGAAAAGGATTCAGGAACTTCTTAGGGAGTCTCAAGGTATTAAGCCCAAAGAAGAGAGAACTGCTACACCACCGTCGTCGCCATCAAGTCAAAATCCTATAAATTTTCGCGTAAAGGATTGGTAACCGCTAATNNAGCCCGACGTCGAATTACAGTCCTCGGGGTTCTCTCACAAGACCCCCAGAAAAGAATTTCTTGAGGTTCTGATACCCGCTATTTCTTCCAATCTAGCTCGCATCGAGCTATCCTTCAGAGGCAGTGCTGAAAAGTCTGCCTCTCTTTTTTGACCACAATCAAGGTACCGCCCTCATGGCTCAGAAGATGACTCCCCGCGATGTCGCAATTCAACAGATCCTGAGGGCGCAAGATGCCTCAGCAAGAACAGCGAACCGTAGGGAAGAGCTGGGAATCAGCGATGAAACCTACGGATCTGCAGTCACTCCTGACCTGGTTGAGGAAATCAATACTCGAAACCTGGCTCTGCAGGACAGAACTGTAGGAGAGTTTCTCCAAGATTCCGGTGCAGGAATCATGGGCACTTTCGGGGCTATCGGTAACACCGTTGGAACCCTTGGTGCGGTAGGCATTGATGCGTGGGACCACGTGCTTTCTGCTGTGCCCGGGGGTAGAGAGGCTAATTGGAATGCCACCACTGCAATGCTGGAGCAATCTGCAAGTACTGCTGAGTATTGGGACAGTCTCAAGAGTAAGAAGACCCAAGCAGTACAGAGAGTGGGTCAGTATCGCCAGGAGCAGGCAGCCGCGACTCGTGAGGCTGCTGCTAGAGCAGCAGGCCGTGAGGTAGCTTCAAGCGAACAACTGAGGGGAGAATTCTCTACCGCAGTCGGTCACTACATGGATAACCCCGGGCAGATCGCGTCCGAGGCAATCGCACAGCTCCCGTATCTGCTGGGTGGTCCCATTGCTAGAGGACTCACTGCCACCACGGCCACGTCGGCAGGAATCGCCACCACTGTTCCTACCCGAGTGGCTGCACCCCTAGTCAACCGTGTGGTAGCCAGAGGCATGACCCCAGAGGCAGCCCTGAAAGTGGTGCAGGCTGGTGTTGTGGGCGGCGCTATGGCACCCGTGGAAGGTCTTGATGCTGCTGCAGGTGCCTACGCCACATCTCTTGAAGCGGGTGCTGCTGAGGCAGACGCACTGAGGGCTGCCTTTACTGCTGCAGCCATCGCTACTCCTGTAGCTGCTGTAACAGGCGCAGCGGCCTCTAGGTGGGATCTGAGCCCGTTTAAGGGACGTGGTGCCACCATGCTGCAGAAGACGGGCAACAACCTCGTAGATGCCCTCTCGGAGGGTACGCAGGAGATTATCGAATCTGGTATGGGTCAGCTGGCATCCAACGTGGGTGTCCGTGTTCACGCAGATCCGACCCAGGCACTGCTTGAGGGTGTGGGTGAAGCTGCTGGTACTGGCCTGGTTGTGGGTGCGGGTTCTGTCGGTGTTACCAGACCTCTCTCTGTCCCCACTGCTGGATTGGCTGCAGCACAACTCGCAGTTTCCCCAGTCGCCCGTGCTATCAATCGTGCTGGTGATGCACTGGCTGATAGGCAGGACAAGAAGGACAATCAAGTTAAGTCCGCAGTCCAGAAGGCAGAAGCAGCAACCATCAGAAGGGTTGCTGGTGTTCCGGAACCTGCGGCAACCGATACTCCTTCCACGGTGGTGACTAACGAGGACGGTACTGTTCCGTCCCTTATCGAGGTGCCTGACAATTTTGGAGGAACCAGGCTACTAGGTAACTATGAGGTTCCTGCTCAGGTAGATCGTACTGACGCTGTCAGTACTGTTGTTTCTGGTGTCTCATACCTCAAGGACGTTCTTAAAGATCCCAACGAGAACACCGACCTCGATGTAGTTTTCAATGTGGCATCTGACGTCCTTAACGCCCTGCACGATACCAAGGCTGATTTTGATGTTCTGGATCGGAAGTCCAAGGACATGTCTCTTACTGAGGCAGAGAGAGATGAGGCCAGCAAAGCTGCTGCGGCTCTAGGATCTCTTACCAGATCTGAAGAACTCAGGAAGGCAATCGAACTTCTTCCTGCTGAGCAGATCAGGGAATTCCTTTCGGAGAACAGCAGGGACGGGGAAAAGCTGGACAAGATGGTGGCCACACTTGCCGCCCTCAATCCGTTTACTGCTATGGATAGCAATGCAGTACCTGATGCTATCTTGGATGAAGTGGCTCTGCGTAGTGAGAAACTGCCAGAAGGTCAGCGCAAGGCAGTACAGCAGGTAAAGCAAGCCAGAGAAGTTCTACGCCAGGCTCCCAGTACTGGTGACGTTAGAAGAGACATCTTCAAGACAGGATTCACAGGTGCCACTGAAGAGAGACCTTCTGTGGATCACATGGTTTCTGCGGTAATTGCGGCCATTGCAGCCAATCGACCTGAAGAAGCACAGATTGAGTTCAACAGGCTGCTCAGGTTTGGTGCTCACATGACCGACAAGGCAAAGAGATTTGCCGAGGGCATGACGAAACTCGCCAACAACCCGAATGAGAAGGTGGTTGAGATTGAGGGTGTTGGTACTTGGCAGAAAGCCAAGGACGGTAAGCCTGCTTACTACGATCCCGATACGTATTACAAATTGCGGGCAGAACACCCGAAGTCGATGCAGGTAGCTCGGGATGTTCAGGAAGAGTCTCAGATTATTGAGAAGATCATTTCCAACCTGATGACTGAAAATCCCAGTCTTCAGCGCAAGAAAGTCCACAGCGCAATCAACAAGAAGATTAAGAGAAGTAAGGCTGAAAAGAGGAAGGCACAGCGTCAGGCTAAGGCTGAGCGTAGAGCTTCCGAGACTGAAGAGGCTGCGGCAGCAGCCACCAGGATTCTTGAAACTAAGCCAGCAACCCCTGGAGTAGGTAAGCCACGAGTGTCCGCAAAGGACATCCGCAACATGTCTCAGGACAACATCAACAGGATGATGGTTGATCTTCGTCAGATCAGCGCAGCTGATGCTACCCCGGACGATAGAGCTACCATTGCTGTTATCCGTGATGAAATTGCTCGTCGCAGAGCGGTAGCTGACAACCAGAGAAGAATTGCAGAGAGAGAGCAAGAGAGGAAACCCACTCAGACTGCTAAATCTGGAACCAGTGTTAAGAGAATCACCGACACGATCTCCAGCTTGTTCGAGAGGCCCATTTCTCGCCACGTGTCTGTACACGCCACAGAAGCCCAAGCAGTAGAAAGCTCGGGCATTGATCCTGCTTCCTTGGATCAATTCAGAGAGAACGACGGCACCCTCCAATCCTTCATCCATGGCGAGAAGATTTTCTTCATTGCTGAGAATATCCCCGATAAGGGTGTCCGTGGTGCGGTAGTTCGTGGATTGGGAGAACGCCTGGGTAACCTCAAAGACATCCTCGGGAAGGACTTCAACACCCTCTACAACACCATCCTCACGTGGGCGTCTGAGGGCAGGGGGAGTGCCAAGATCATTGGAACCAAGGCCATCCAGAAGGGCGGGGATAACCCTGAGCATGTGGTGGCGTATGCGATTGAGGAAGCTGTAAACGGCGGCGTCAAGCCAGATGCTCAATCTGCTACTGGCAAGTGGCTGAACAAGGTCATTGCCATGTTCAGGGCCTCGCTGGCCAAGCTGACTGGGAAAAGATCTGCTGACTTTACCCCCCGGGATCTTGTAAATCTGGCATACGGGGCAGCAGGCACCTATAAGCGCCGCATTGATCTAAACAGAACAACACCTGACACAAAAACCACCCCAACTGCCAACAAGCCTGTTATTCGTCCTGCGAATACGCCTGCCACTCGCCCGACCGAAACCACCAATCCCGCCAACAAGATCAACACTAAGGGGAATCAGATCTTCTCCCGCAAGGATGATCCCAAGAAGTTCCAAGAGCTTGTTGAATATGCGGAACTTACCCCTGAGATGCTGGAAGCTATCCCCGATGGTGAGGGTGAAGGTCTCCGCACTGATTATGGTGCGTTCTTCTATCGCACTGTTGACGGCGAACGAGTACTCCATGTTGGCCTGGATGCTGAGGCCCGTGCTAATGCCCAGAACAGGCGTAAGGGGGTTACCCCCACTGTTGAATCTTCGACGGAACCAAATAACGCCCCTGAGACCACTACAGAGGAAAGTGCGGAAGCTGAGCCTGTAGCTGCGGCTATCAATATCCGTCCCATGAGCACACCTGCTCAGGCTAAAACTGAGGAACTTGGCGGAGCCTTGGACATTCAGCCTACAGGAAACCAGTCCACTCCCGCCACTGATACCCCTGCAGCAACTGGTTCTGTAAACATCAGTCCAGTGACTGTGGCTAAGGCTGAGACCACTCCTGAGGCTGCTTCTGAGACCACTCCTGAGGCTGATGCTGAGGCGACAGAGGGAGGCATTCCGGACATCTTCCCGGCAGATAAGAACTACCTGAAGGGCAGGCTGATAGATGGCGATGAGAAGAGCAGAAAGAGTGCTACCGACAAGAGAACCAGGGAGAGCCACACCAATCACCTGATGCACAGCTTCACCAGATCCAAGAGACGGGGTCTGATTTCTCAGGGGTGGAAGGCGCTCACTGAACTTGGTGCCTTTATGAAAGCCACCAATGCCGAAGTTATGGGCAAGGAGGGTAAAGATACAGCATTTTGGGTGATGAGGTCTGTGGAGTATTACCATGACATGCTCAACAGAATGTTGAACATCACTCATAAGAATAATCCAGGCATCATCGATAAGTTGCTGGATCTTGACAGTCTGCCCACTGACAGAAAACTGCTGAGTCTTCAGGCTACCATCAACAACTACTCTGAATATGATCCCGTAATTGCTAGAGTGATGGCATTTACTGGAATGCAGTTTCTCATTGGACTGACTTCCCCCATCAAATGGTCGGACGATCGTGTAGGAGCCTTTAAGGAGTCCTTCGGGAACAGAATCGTTCCAATGCTCAATGCTGGATGGGTACCGGCATCTGAGCTGGTCACGCGGATCAGTCAAAATCTTCGAAATAACTTGGAGCTGGTGGAGGATCCCAACGTATCTAAGCAGTACACAGAAGGAACCATGAGGGCGCTGGCTAGAGACATTCTGGCCATGCTGTCTATTCCTTCTGAGCACGGTACCCAGGGTCACCCCCTGCAGATCACGAGAATGGTGGATCAGGAGCTCTCCAGAGGTTCCGACACTGGAAAGGTGGAGGTGACCTTCATCAGGCTGAATGACTCTACCGAAAACCCGATCAGGGAGAGTCTGAAGTCTGCAGATACTCTTCTTGAGGACTTCTTCGCTGACAGGAATCCCAATATCTCCTACACCATTGGCAAGCCCGTTGAAANNAAGTGGTCAAGAATCATGGGTAAGATGCATGACGTCCTTAGTGACAGTCAGCTGGCCAGACTTCTCGGATTCGATGCTGAAATGGAGTTGGCTGTTGCAAATAAAGCCCCCCATGAAATGACCCAGTACGAGCTGGCTGTCCATGGCAAAAATATCACTATCCTCACCGATATTGATGCCATGAACCGTCTCAAGCGGGATCTCACCAAGCAGGCCAATATCGACGGCAACACGATCTATGACCAGGACACCTTCTACGAATACGGCATGGTGGCCAACGGTAGAGCCATGCCTTCAGGAACCAGCCCGCAATCCAGCAAGATCTTCCGAGAGCTGTCCACCACATCTGCTTACACCTACGAGGTAGGCAATCCTGAGCACGAGGCTGCTGTGCGTATGGCTGTGGCCCAGGGATTCGGGGCCAAGATGGACAAGAATTCCATCCCTGTGAACATGGAGAAGTTGGCAGAGTCCTTCAGACACCCAGACACCCAGGAAGCAATTAACGCTGCTGTAGCTGTGCTGGATGCAGAAGGTTCTGTCAGTGATGCTGTTGTGGGCAAGCTCACCAAGGCCGTGTTCGACGGGAAGCGGGTAGACCCGTCCCCGCATTACTTCGCTGCCTTGTTCCATCTGGCTCAAGAGAGGATTGCACAGAGGGANNTTTGAGGCATCCCTCTCTTTCGAGATTGATGGTATGACCGACGGACCCATCAACCTTATGATGCTTATGGGGATGGCGGATTCTTTTGAAGAGATGGAGAAGTGGTTGGCACTCAGCGGGATCATCTTCACAGAAGAGGCTAATGATCCTCAGGTCGTTCAAGATCATGTAGATAGAGTCAAGGCACTGTTCGGCAATGGTATTGCCGACCTGTACGGTGTTATTTCAAGAGAAGGCAGTAAGAGTCTGTCCGAGAGAAGGGACTACCTGCGCCAACTTTTCGGCAAGACTGCGCAGGGCAGGAGAGACATCGAAACCTTCATCAATTCCGTGGACTGGCTGCTGACCAATACTGGAATCCTCTTGGATGACGGTACAGGTGACTATTCCAGAGACGCCTCCAAAAAGCCTACTCAGGCGTCTGGGTATCTGCAGTCCTGGAACAGCATTGTCAACGACATTGTTGCCAAGATGTTCGATAAGCTGGGAGAGATGCACCACAACGGCACTGGCGATGGGAAAGGCCTCAGTGCAGAAGCTAACAGGCATCTGGGAGTTCTTCTCACCACTTACATCAACACCTCTACCGGGAAAATTGAGACACACCCCAAAAAGGCTGCAGCATTCCGCTGGGACGGCTTCCCCCTTGATAAAAAAAGCCTCGAAAATATCAGCTTCAAGCTGGGTGACTACGGAGCCAATGGAATAGCCGATGCGACCATGAAAGTCTTGGATCGTCAGCGCTCCGTGCTTGCCGCGATGTCTGACATGACCAAGTTCCAGGTCTGGTACGCCAATGAGAAGTTTAAGGAAGCGTATCTGGCTAAGCAGGAAGAGGAAGTGGCCAAGGGCAATCTGTGGCCGAACCAGGCTCTCAGCAGGGATGATGAAAATGCAATCCTGAGAGAGATCACTGCAAACTATGCTCTTGGACCTGTTCTGCGTTACACCAATGGACTTTCCTTGGCTCGCACTGCACGCTACGACAAGAACAGAACCAACACTACTTCTGTTGTCTCGTACTTGGATTACAACAACGAGCCGCTCCACGTAGCTATTTCAGCATTCGAGGATCCGGGTCTTAGATTCGGTGCCAACTCAATAATGACTGCCGGTGACGGAGCAATGGTCACTGGACTGTTTGCCAACAACAATTTCAACGTGTTGAACATGTTTGACGGCATTTACATGAACCCGCTGGAGATCAATGCGGTTCAGGAAGCCTTGAACAGAGAGGTCAAGGAAAACTGGCAATTCGACATGATCTCAGCGGTGCTAGATTCGACTCTGAACGAGTCCCCGGATTTCTGGAAATGGGCTGAGAACACAATGGGTAACAGCGATTCGACTGTTGCCGATCTGCTCTTGGAGTACCGCCCGCTTCTTGAGAAACAGAGGGAGAGACAGATTCAAGGGTTTGAGGAGATTGACTCCAGACCCCATGCCGTCAGTCACATGGCAGGAGGTACACAGCCCTTCATGCACGTGCCTGGTGAAACCACCTATTCGTCGTCCAAGCCAAAGGAAAGGCCGAAGAAGAGGCGGGCTAGGGTTATGGACGCTTCGAGGGCACTGCAGGACAGAGGCACCTACGAGGGCGCTATCCAAATTCTGAACAGCGCTGAGATTAAGGAAGCAATCAACAATATCAATTTCAAGGATACGGATCCTGTCCTTGGTGCTATTTGGAAGCAGCTGGCGAAGCTCCTCCCAGCAGATGCCAGAATGGTTGTCAGTAAAGACTCAGCGGAATTGGCCGAGTTCTACAAAAAGGAGACTGGCAAGGAGTATGGGGAAAACACCAGAGGAGTCTCCATCAACGGCACGATGTACGTGTCCGATCTCACCGCTGAAACCCTGGTTCACGAAGTTCTCCATAGCACGCTGAGAGGACTTACTGCGGCGTTTGCTGCAGGCACTGTGCTGCCTAGAGATCAGATGGAAGCTCTGAGAAACATCGACAGATTGATGATGGACTTCCTGAAGATGGAGTTTGATAACCCAGTTACGCAACATGCCCAGCGGGTTATCAAGGACTACTCCGACAGGGGTCTGAAGAATGAAGCTATGCAGGAGTTCCTTGCATACGGGCTTACTGATGCAGAGGTCAGGAACTCCCTTGCCAAGACGAATGTTCGCAGGTCTCTGGGTCAGGCGATTCTTGACCAGGTCATTAAGCTGTTCCGGCTGGGTGAAGGAACCCAGAAGCACTCGATGCTTGCGCTCCTGTTGAGTGACTTCCAGAGAATCACCCAAGAGACTTCCACTATCCCGCAGGACATCAGTCCTGATGTGGCGCTGGAGTCCTTGAACCACGATGAGGCAACCAAGTACAAGCACGTACTCAACCACTTCTACAACAGCATGAACAAGGTGGACAGAATTCGGGCCACCAGGGGTATCACTGAGGCCCGGGATTTTGGTGTTCAGCGGATGAACCAGCTCGGTAATACGGGGTTGTGGAGGCTGTCCCCTGAGCAGCAGGCGGGTGCTGAGTATGTGCAAGCCATGTTTGAGCTTGGAATTCAGCAATCCCCTGACGTCAGCGCCCTGCTGCAGAGAGTTGTAGACGCTGTCAGAGATGCGGGAGATTCTGTGTGGCGTACCAACGATGACCCCACAGACCATAGGGATATTGAGCAGGCTCGTGCCAGAAGAGAGTTCCTGCTGGCTAACACCAACACCAAGGTAAAGGGCACCAAGGGTGCCAAGAGGAGTATGGACGTGAGTACGGCAGCTGACATCCTGGCGCTGTCGGTAGCCGATCCTGTGTTCAACGAGAGACTTGGAAAACTCACCCTCCCCGGCACTAAGGTGGATAAGGGCTCGGTGGATAACATCCTGAGATCCAGTGTGCGTAAACTGTTTGAATTCTCGGATGGCAAGTTCGATGTACGCCCCGGGGTGCCTCTGAACGCTGCCTTGGAGAAGGTAGGCACACGTATGCGGAAGACTGCAATGGACTCCGTGAACAGGTCTATTGCATCTCCTAGTCTCTACAAGCAGTTCACCGGAAAGGTGGCCAGCTACGTACACTTGGTAGGTGAGAAGGCAGGTAATAAGGCTGACAGTCTCCGTGAGCAGGAAGGCAAGCACAACATCATGTCTTCTCTGCTTTCTGTTGTAGCTGCAGCAACCAACGAGACCTATGCTGATGCTGCAGGCAAAGTTGCCAACTCCCTGATGAATCAGCTGAAGCGTGCCAATTTCCTCACTGAAATCGTGCAGCAGGACCTGGTTGGCACCATCAACGATAACGAGAAGCTGGTGCTGCTGAAGGGCAGAGCCACCCGCACCATCTCCGCTATCCGGTCCTCGCTGGTTGAGCAGTTCCCTGTGGCTATCAACAAGTGGTTCAGCAGTCCGCTTACTCCCGCACAGGACGCTGCCTTGCACCGTATTGTGGGGCAGGCTGCAACCTACTCCCTGAGCCAGAACAATAAGGATCGACTGGCTGACATCATCAGAAATCCTGNNACACCCGCCTGATTGCAGGACTGCAGTTCCATGGTGGAGGTGATCGCCTCAGCTCGCAGGAAATGGCGGCACTGGAAGATCTAAGCACACTACACTCCCTCAAGTACCTGAGCCAGGAACAGAAGGATAGTGCCTTGCATCTCTTGGAGAATGAGCGGGAAGGGTGGAACAAGTTCGAAGCCCTGACGGGTGGAATGAACAGGGCAGACCGAATTCGCGGGGGTAAGAAGGCCGAGATCAATGAGATCAAGGGCTACATCCCTAAAGAATCTGATCCCCGCAGGCAGGTCCGTTTGGTCAACAGGCGTGACGTACCCGCTGAAGAGAGGAAGGGCTGGGTGGCCCTGGAACCCTATTCCTACGCAGGGCACGTTGAGCCAGATCTGATCTACATGGCTACCACCGTCGGTAAAATGCCTCCCCTGTCCGGTGGTGCCATCCATTCCGTGGATCACATCTACAATGGCATCCACTACAAATCTGGCATGGCAGTGGACCCTGGTGTGTCCACACACATCAAAGACCCCCAGGAAGTGGAGAGAATCCTTCAGAAGATGCGTAGGGGCGTGGATGTGCCTTACCTGCCTGTATACAACTACGCAGGTACTGTGGTGGCATTCCAGAGGATCATGGATCCAAGGATCGTGGATCAGCATACCCGCACTATCGAAAGTGGTGCCCAGGCTGCGGGCATTTGGGTGGGCCGTATGCACGAGGAAATGGAAGCAGGCAAGATCAACGAAGAGGTGGCTAAGCTGCTGAAGGAAACCTACGACGCAGATGTTGATCGCAGGGACGAGTACGTTGATATCACGAGATCCTCAGATCCCACGTGGAGAGCTGTGTGGGAGCACTTGCCGCACCACACGAAGACCATGCTGGAGGACACATTCAATCCCAATGCAGATCCTCGTGCCTGGAAGCCCGTCTTGGTTAGGAAGGACCAAATCCTGGACGCATTTGGACACCATAAGGCAACCGTAGGCGACATCTTTACCGGAGCCCATGACAGATGGAATCCTGATACCCGCAGAAGGCTGGAAGCCTTTGCCACTACCCTCCTGGGCAAAGATGCATACAAGTACCTCACCATTGCTGAGGACGCACTGTTCAGTGCTGTGGGAATTGCTAAGGACACCATAATCGTCAAATCGTTGAAGGTGGCCTTGGTGAATGGAGTTTCCAACCAGTACCAACTGTGGGCAATTACAGGTAACCCGTTCTGGAATCTCCGAGTGCAGGCACAGAAGCACAAGGAGTCCATTATGTACCTGGATCTGGGAAGAAGAATCTCCCAGCTTCATGCGGAGAGGTTTGCCCAGCCTCACAAGGAAAAGGAATTGGCTGCACAGATCATGCAGCTGGAAGCAGCACAGAAAAAGCTGTCAATCCATAAACTGATTGAAGC
>JRYL01000152.1_pt1 | contig 11589 bp, 10 predicted proteins | sample 235391 | NCBI WGS metagenome assembly JRYL01 (sample SAMN03074223, study PRJNA261481) | activated sludge metagenome | biome: Wastewater Treatment Plant; feature: Wastewater; material: Activated sludge; isolation source: activated biomass of a wastewater treatment plant treating wastewater from... ... | reverse complement strand
GGGGTCTCCTCGTTTTCAGTGCAATAAGTGACGGTACGCAAAGCTAGCACTGGCGCGGGGGTGGTCTGGGTAGACCGTTGATTTCATTGACTTTCCTGTTCGCTTTGTAAACGGGTATGGTGGCCTCCCACTTTTGAGGTTCACGATGCAGGGTTGGCACACAACGTTTTTGGGGATGCGTGGGCTCCCCCGCGATATCAGCGACTTCGAGATGAAGGCATTTTTCACCTTCGATGGTGCCGAGCGCGACGCAATCAATGCACGCCGAGGTGATTCCCACAAGCTTGGTCTGGCGCTCCATATTGGTTTCCTGCGCATGAGTGGGCGTTTGCTCGGTGCCTTTCGGGTAATTCCAGTAGCCTTGTGGCGCCACCTTGGCAACGAGCTTGGCATTGCAGCACCAGAAGTCGCCTCGCTGAGAGCCATGTATGAACGCGGGCGCACGCTATTCGATCACCAACAAGTAGCCTGCACGGTCCTTGGATTCCAGTGGATGAGCGAGCACCAGCGCCGCTCACTGGTACGTGAACTGCGCGACGAAGTGGCGCGCTGCGCCGACCGCGATCAGCTACTCGTGCGGGCGCGTCAATGGCTGTACAAGAACAAGCTGGTGATCGTGCACGAGCGGGCAATTCGGACACTGATTGCGGCGGCACTTGCCCAGCTTGAAGTTGAAACAGGCACCGCCATCGCCGCCAGCGTTGATCCAGCAACACTTGATCGCTGGCGAGCCTCAGTTTCAGAGCTGCGCCCAGATGGACAAACCCAGCAGAGTTGGCTATGGGCTGCACCGGCGAAACACTCAACCCGCCAAATCAGCGAGGTACTGGAGCGCATCGACCTGCTTTACACGCTGGACGTTCATAAGCACCTGGCAGACATCCCCGATCTCATCTTGCGCCGCTACGCGCGCCGACTTGTCTCCAGGCCGCCCTCAGCCGGAGCCAAGATCAAAGAGCCAGCGCGCACCGTGGAGGTCGCATGCTTTCTTCGGTATTGCCTGTTCACCACCACAGACCAGTTGATCCTTATGGTGCAGCGCCGGATCGCCGATCTGTGGCGTCAGGCTGCCGCCGATGTCCCCGCTACCGTCAATTGGGCCGCAATGTACAAAACGCTGCTCGGCGAACTTGTTGCCTTGAGCGCGCAAGGTGCGGTGCCAGATGCTGAGTTGCGTGCCCGTCTTGAAGCCTTGATCACCGAAACCCAGAAACGCAAACCACCGAGCAGGGCCTCCCTGGTCCGCGAGGGATTGATTGATGGAATTCGCCCCGTGCGGTCGTTGCTCGTCGCCATTGCAAAGCTGCCCTGGCAGGCCACCGGCGAGCATCCTGCCATCGAGTACCTTGCCAAGCTGCAAGCTTTATATCTCAAAGGATCCAGAAAGCTGCCAGTTGAAGTGGTGGCACCAAGTCTGGGAATGATCTGGCAGGTTTCGATCTCCAGCCCAGACCGGGAACGGGCGTTTCAGGCGTTGGAGGTGGCCACCCTGTTTGCCCTGCGCCGCGCGGTGCGCAATGGCTCGGTCTGGATTGAGCACAGCCTGAGCTTTCGGGGTCGTGCGCGCTTGTTCTTCACGGACGAGCGTTGGCAGGCAGAGTCCAAGAAACACTATGCCCGTCTATCGTTACCCAGCAAGGCTGCCACTTTCTTGAAGCCTTTGCTGGCCAGAGTAACTGCCGGTGTCGATGCGGTGGCCGCTGCAGCCCGCAGTGGCGTACTGCGCGTGGATGATGAACTCCATTTGTCGCCATTGCCCGCAGAGGACGAAGACCCAGAAGTGACCAAGCTGCGCGCGGCTTTGGATCACCGCATCGGTGAGGTTCAATTGCCGGAAGTGATTCTGGCCGTTGACGCCCAGGTGCGCTTTAGCTGGATCATGCTCGGACGTGAGCCGCGCTCTACCGACGAGCTGCTGATGGTCTATGCCGGCATCATGGCCCACGGCACCAGTCTGACTGCGGTCGAATGCGCGCGCATGATTCCGCAATTGTCTGCCACCAGCATTCGCCAGGCCATGCGCTGGGCGCGGGACGAACGGCGTCTGAGCCAGGCCTGCCAGGCTGTGCTGGAATTCATGCAGCGACACCCGATTGCCGCCACCTGGGGGCGGTCCGATTTGGCATCTTCTGACATGATGAGCATGGAGACCACCAAACGGGTGTGGCAAGCCCGGCTTGATCCTCGGCGCAACACACCTTCCATTGGAATCTACTCCCATGTAAAAGACCGGTGGGGCATCTTCCATGCGCAGCCCTTTGTGCTCAATGAGCGCCAGGCGGGCGTGGCCATTGAAGGTGTCATCCGCCAAGAAAAGCTGGAGACCAGCCAGCTTGCTGTGGATACCCATGGCTACACCGACTTTGCCATGTCACATGCCCGTTTGCTTGGTTTTGATCTTTGCCCGCGGTTGAAGGAACTCAAACAGCGCCACCTCTTTGTGCCACGCGGCACCAAAGTGCCCGCAGAAATCGCTGCGGTGTGCGAAGCCAATGTCGACGTCGCTTTGATCGAAAAGCATTGGGATAGTCTGGTGCACCTGGCAGCCTCGGTCATGAGCGGACATGCCAGTGCGGTGGCAGCTCTTGCGCGGTTCGGTTCTGCCGCCCAGGGCGATCCAATCTATGAGGCTGGCGTGCAATTGGGGCGGTTGCTGCGTACGGCGTTTTTGGCTGACTACTTTGTCAAGGACGCTTTCAGGAACGAGTTGCGCCGGGTGCTCAATCGGGGCGAGGCTGTTAACGCCCTCAAGCGCGCCATTTATACCGGCCGGATCAGCCCGGCGCAGGCCAAACGTGTCGATGAAATGCAGGCTGTGGCCGATGCGTTGAGCCTGATGGCCAACATCGTGATGGCGTGGAATACCTCACAGATGCAGGCGGTCCTGGATCGCTGGTCGAACCGCCGCCAGGTCATTCCACCGGAACTGATCGGGAAGATTGCGCCCACCAGGCTGGAGAGCATCAACTTGCGGGGTGTGTTTCGCTTCCCGGTTGACCGCTATGCTGACCAAATCCTGCCTTCGCGGCCAAATGCATCGATAACTGGCACCAATGGATGAAACCGACCACGGTTTGACGCCACGAATCGCAGATTTGAAAGTGAACAGGAAAGTCAATGAAATCAACGATCTACCAACACCACCTCCGCGCCAGTGCTAGCTTTTCGTACCGTCACTTATTGCACTGAAAACGAGGAGACCCCTACCGGGCTAGCGGCCTCAATCTGGTAACGGCTGCCGTCGTGTTGTGGAACACGGTCTATCTGGAACGGGCTGCGCACGCGCTGCGTGGCAACGGCCATGCCGTTGATGACGCGCTGTTGCAGTACCTGTCGCCGCTCGGTTGGGAGCACATCAACCTCACCGGCGATTACCTCTGGCGCAGCAGCGCCAAGATCGGCGCGGGCAAGTTCAGGCCGCTACGACCGCTGCAACCGGCTTAGCGTGCTTTATTTTCCGTTTTCTGAGGCGACCCCTAACTGGGCGATATCGCTCATGACTCTATACCTCAGTTGGCGCTCAGGCCGCTCAACAACGGATAGTCGGTATAGCCCTGGGGACCCGGCGAATAGAAGGTGTTCTTGTCCGGGGTATTGAGCGGGCTACCTTGGCGGAAACGTTCCGGCAGATCGGGGTTGGCCAGGAAGGCGCCGCCGAATACCGTCGCATCGGCCCGACCATTGGCCAGCGCAGCCTCGGCACTCTGCTGGTCAAGGCCGCTCCCCATCAGGTAGGCACCGTTGAAACGCGGGCGCAATAGCGCGTGGTAGTCCACCTTGGCGCCGAACAGCGCGACGTGCAGATAAGCCAGATTGAAGCCATGCAACTGCTCGACCAGGTAGCTGTAGGTTTCTTGCGGATTCGCATCGACGATGTCGTTGAAGTTCATTTCCGGGGAAATCTTGATCCCGACACGATCCCCGCCGGCCTCGGCAACCATCGCTGCCAGCACCTCCAATACGAAGCGGGCGCGATTCTCCACCGAGCCACCATATTGATCCTGGCGCTGGTTGCTGGCGGAGGACAGGAACTGTTCCGGCAGATAACCCGAGGCGGCGTGCAGTTCCACGCCGTCAAAACCGGCTTCCAGGGCACGGCGGGTAGCCATACGGTAGTCGTCGATCACGCCTGCGATCTCGTCGAGGCTGAGTGCGCGGGGCGTGACGAACGCCTGCATGCCGCTGCCGGTCCACGTCTGCCCGGCCGGCTTGATGGCGGAAGGAGCAACCGGTTGCGCTTCATTCGGCAGCAGCGACGGATGCGAGATGCGACCGCAGTGCATGACCTGCATAAAGATCCGGCCGCCCTTGGCATGGACGGCCTCGGTGACCTTCTTCCAGACGGCAACCTGGGCATCGGTCGCGATCCCCGGCGTGCGCACATAGCCCTTGCCCATCGCCGACGGGAAGACCCCTTCGCTGATGATCAGACCGGCGCCGGCGCGCTGGGCGTAGTAGGTGACAACGAGGTCGCTCGGGACGCCGTCGTCGTCGGAGCGCGAACGGGTCATCGGCGCCATCACCAGGCGATTGGGCAAGGTGTAGCGGCCGATTTGAACGGGCGTGAAGAGTTGGCTCATGGTGCGATCCTCGGTGGTTTGGTGTGCAAGCATCTTCTTCCAACGTGAATTCGAGATAAAGCCGCTAAGATGGAAATTATTGATCCATTGGTGGAGCACTTGGAATGGAACTCTTGAATGACATGGCCTTGTTCGTCGAAGTGGTCAAGGCGCGGGGTTTCCGCCGTGCGGCCGAGGCGGTCGGGATACCCAATTCCACGGTGTCACGCCGCATCAGTTCGCTGGAAAAGGCCATCGGACTGCGTTTGCTGCACCGGACAACGCGCAAGATCGAGCTGACGGAGGCGGGCCAGATCTATTTCCAGCGCTGCAAACGCATCGTCGATGAGGCCAAATTGGCGCATGAGCAACTTGGGGAGTTGCTGGCGCAACCGAGTGGCGTGTTGCGCGCTTCATTGCCGGTGGATTTTGCGAATATCTATCTGGCGCCCCTGATCGCGGAATTCGCGCGTCGCTATCCCGGCATCAGCTTCGATCTTGACCTAACGCCGCGCCTGGTCGATTTGGTGTCTGAGCCCTTCGATGTTGCCATCCGGATGGGTAACCCACCGAATTCGAATTTGATTGCGCGGCAGTTAGCCAATTTGGCGTGCTACCTCTACGCCTCGCCACGCTATCTGGAGCAATTTGGCGAACCCTCCGATCCTGCCGACTTGGCGCAGCACGAATGCCTCGGTTTCCGCACGGCTAAGGGCAATGTGTGGGCCTTGCACAAGGCAGATCAGTCGATGGAGATTGCTGTCGGCGGACGGTTTCAACTCAATAGCGTTGGCTTGATCCGGCGGCTGAGCACGCTTGATCAAGGAGTCGCCCTCCTGCCCGCTGAAATCGTTGCGGAGGACCTGGCTCAGGGGCGGCTACGTCGCGTTCTTCCAGATTGGGAGGGGCCGGCAACCCCGGTCTATGCGATGACCGAAACGCGCCTGATACCGGCAAAGACACAACGCTTCATCGATTTTCTGCGAGAACGCCTGACTGATTCTGACGGGCGGCAGCGTTAGGGTCGGAAAGCCGCCTTCGCACAAGGAAAGGTCATCAGGCAGCTATGGGTCTTTCAGCAACCGCTCGACCAACACCGGACTACTCTCCTGGAGAAGCTCTACGTTCCACACTGGAACTCCCTTCAACCGAGAAGAGGAGTTCATCATGAACACCACGACGAACACACCGCCGGCTGCGACGCGTGAACCCTGGAACCGGGGCAAGCTCGTTGGCCAGAAGGCGCCCTTGAAGCTCAAGGAGATCTGGGCGATCCGCGTCCGCCTGCAACTGTCAGAGAACCTGCGCGACCTCGCGCTCTTCGACCTGGCAATCGACAGCAAGCTGCGCGGCTGCGATCTGGTCAAACTGCGGGTACGTGATGTCGCTCATGGCGAGCAGGTTGCCTCGCGGGCAATGGTTATGCAGCAGAAGACCCAGCGTCCTGTGCAGTTCGAGATCACCGAGCAGACGCGAGGCGCGCTGAAGAACTGGATCGGCGCGGCGAAGCTTCGTTCCGAGAGCTTCCTGTTTCCGAGCCGGCTGCATAAGTCCGAACATCTGTCGACCCGCCAGTACGGAAGAATCGTCAACGGCTGGGTCACGTCAATCGGTCTGGACCCGAGCGCCTACGGGACCCACTCGATGCGGCGGACGAAGGCTTCGTTGATCTACCGTCGCACGGGGAACCTCCGTGCGGTCCAGTTGCTACTTGGTCACACGAAGATTGAGAGTACCGTGCGATACCTCGGGATCGAGGTCGATGACGCGCTGGAAATGGCGGAGCGCACCGAGGTGTGATCCGGTAATGGGTGAGTGACGGCCGCCAAGCCGGCGGTCGCTCACCCGCCAGACGCTACAGACCGAAGTTCGCGAACGACCGACCGGTCAGCTTTGAAACCTGCCGCAGGGCCACCGAGATGACGAACGTCTCTTGTGGGTCGGGTCGAGACGGACGGGGGCCGTCGGCTTGCCGCATCACTGGCGAAGGTCTCAGCCCGGCCACATCCCGTCACTGGCCACCCAATCCGGATAGCGGTCATCCGGGCGAGGCGGTATGCTAGCGGCCTACCGGACGCCCTGCTGGCCATGCCGGCAGGTTCCCTCCGCGCTGCGCGCTCCTGTCGCCGGTCACCTACGACTTAGGGCTCATACCCAACATGTTCGGCCCACCGCCGCACTACACCTTCCGGCATCTTGTCGCGTACACCGCGCTTGGCGTTGCGCTCACTGTGTTTGCGTCGCTTGCGACCTTCAATCGAAACGCCGGTGTTCTTGAAACGAGCCAGCTCACGGCAGCCTCCGGGACTGTCACATGGGTCGCGACTCACAAGTACGGTGTCAAGTTCAGGTTGAGCACGCAGCCGGGCGTGCTTGACTATCCCTCGAAATCCGGGGGTAACGGCGCGGTCTCTTCAGCGCTCGCCAACGCGGGAACTCAGACTGTCTATGCCCTCTACGATCCGACTCCGCGCCGACCTTTGTACTCCGACGAGGACCACTTTAACGTCTGGCAGGTCCGCGTCGGGAATGTTGTGGTTCGCTCTGTCGCTGAGTCACAAGCCGGCTGGCGCTCTGACAACGCCATTGCGCCATGGCTATTCGCGGTATTCTTGCTCGCTACTATCTACTTTGGTTGGTTTGCGTGGCGAGCGCGCCCCCGGAGTGGCCAATGAGGTCTAACCCTCGCTCAACCGGACCCGCTACGGTAGCCGTCGCAAGCCCGGACCGGTTAGCTCAAACGTCACGCGATATGCTCATGAGTTGCACTGCGTGTGATGAATTCGACACCAGTATTGTCATCTCTTCGCCGGGCCAGTTCAGGCGCATCGCGGGGAAAGTTCGTGATGCAGTTGCCTCTGGCGTGCTTCGGTACAACACGTTCGAGTCGGACCGCGAACTTATCGGCCAGCCATCGTTCGTTGAGCTCGACCTTTCTGCCGGGCAGATACCTGATGTCATGCGGTACTACTTTGAGTGTCCTCACTGCCGCGAATCGTACACCTTGTTCATCGAGGCATATCACGGCGGTGGCGGCACATGGTCGCGGTCCAGTGAAGCCGACTAAACGTTGAATGACAACTTCCCTAAAAGCTCAACGGCGGCAACGGGTCGGAAGTGTGAATTCGCCAAATCGGCAAGCTGCCGTTGAACTTTTAGTGGCGCGAACAGCTAGTCAGGACTGATAGCCGTTTTAATAGTCAATCCCATCCTCACCGACGTCGCCAAAGATCCTCTGTTCATCCTCCGCCTCGACTCCCTGCCAGAAGATCACGACATCCATTCGCTGATTGGGCGCTAAGTAGATCCAGTGCTTGCAACGCGAGTCGATCAGCGAGAACAGCTCAGGATAGATGCCTTCCAAGAGGGGCGTTTCTCGCAGCTTCGCCTGAATCCCAACGTAAACGTGCAACGCCCGTTCTCGAAGATCGGGCGAGGCGATGACTTCCGACAGACCTGCCATCAGCACAGCTGCAACTAGCGCATCGAAGCTACCGAGCGCGATGAGTTGTCGAGCACTTTCATCGTCAAAGGGACGCTGACGGGGCACTTGCTCGTGTTCGCGCGGCTCCGCCTCAAACAGTAATGCCGTAACCGGCGGTTCGAGGGTGCGTAGCGCCTCCTCAAACTGCATTGCATCGAGCGGCTCCTTCTTCAGGTAGCGCCACAACGGGCTACGGAACCAGCGCGACGTGCCCGGGAATCGGGCTTGCGCCTGCTCGACAGCGTTGCGCGGTCCGGGCCGGTCATTGGGGACCCGTGTCCCTTTCTCGTAAGCGTCCCACTTCCTGGGGCGAGCGACGTCTGTGTCGCGTTTGCGGACGCGGTCCCCGTCGAGCGCCATCTCAATGGCGTATGCGGACGACAGGCCAGATATGTCCCGCAGCGCGCGAAACCAAAGTCGTGTCCGAAGGCGATCGACAGGCTGGGTGGTCGGGCGACCGCGCCCCTTTGGTCTGATGATTGTGTGCACAAGGCTTATCTGGAGTACAGAAAATCGAATTATCGGTTCGGGTGGAGAAAATGTGGACAGTCACGAACACTGCGTGACAAACGCATTGAGGTATTCGATGAACTCGCTGCCTGAACAGACCGAAGCACTGGCCCACTTGCGCAAGGAATTGCGCGAGACACTCCTGCGCCTTCACGGTCCTCTGCTGGGCGGCGAGCCCCTCGCGGCGGCACTAGGACATCGAAGCGTTGCATCACTTAGACAGGCACGGCGACGTGGTCAAGTAATGGTGCCGCTCTTCACTGTACCCAATCGCCGAGGGTGGTTTGCCTTGACGCTGGATGTCGCGGATTGGCTTTCTGCGACCCGAATGGGCGCATCCGCAGGAGGACGAATCTCTCCCAGTTAACTCGATTCTCCACCTCGTAGACGCGAACGCCCGAGGGGGCTGCCTCGGGCGTCGCGCCAGCATCGCTGCCGGTACAAGTGGGATCTTGTCCGATCAGTATGAGCTGCGCGTTCACGTTCGTCAATCATGCGACGAACTTGCGCGGACGGGGTGATTTTGTCTGGCCCGGTCAGCACCGCCGGTGCCATCCCATGAGGAGTTACCCCCTTGCGTCTGCCTATCCACCTACAGCGCGAGATCGCGCGTTTGCACTTCTACGATACCTCACAGTCCAACCGAGCCATCGCACGGTCAGTTGGTGTTTCCGCAAACACCGTGCGCGAAATGCGCCGAATTCTCAGAAAAAGCGACACCTTTGGTGCCGATCTTCATTCATTGGATGACGACGCCTGGTACGCGGTTCTGGGTACTGGCAACAAGAGCATCGCGCAACGCAAGAGAGCGCCAGATTGGGATTGGGTGCACGCCGAGATGCAGCGCCCCGACGCCACACTCGAGCAGCTGTGGCGGGAGTGGCGCAGTCAGTGCCCGGAGGGAATCGCCTACTCGCAATTCACTGCCGGTTACCGGGCGTGGGCGAAGCGACAACATATCGTGATGCGTCAGGCCCATCGCCCGGGTGAGAAGTTGTTCGTCGATTTCGCCGGCCGTACAGTCGAGATCAGGGATCGAAGCGGCGGTCCCTCGATCTATGCGCAAATCTTCGTTGCCGTGCTTGGCTACTCGAACCTGACCTACCTGCAGGCAGTCGCCTCGCAGAAAACCCCTGATTGGGTGAGATGCCATGTCGATTGCTTTGCGGCAATGGGGGGCGTGCCGGCCTGGGTTGTGCCGGACAACCTGAAGGCGGCTGTCTGGCGGCGTGAGAAGGATCGCGTCGTTATCAACCCGGCCTACCGGGAGTGCCTGCAGCACTACAACACCGCTGCACTACCAGCTCGTGTCAGGAAGGCGAAAGACAAGGCGAAGGCCGAGGTCGGTGTGCAGATCGCACAGCGTTGGGTGTTGTTCGCACTTCGCGACCGAACATTCTTTAGCCTCGATGAACTGAATGACGCCCTCAGGAGGCTCGTGGTAACGCTGAACGCTCATCCCTTCAAGAAGATGTCAGGCTCCCGCATCGAACGATTTGAGAAAACCGAGCGTTCGACTTTGAAGCGCCTGCCGCCCATTCCCTTCGAGTTATGCGATTGGCGATATGGGGTGCGGGCTGGCGACGATTACCATGTCGAACATGCGCGGAGCTTCTACTCCGTGCCGTCGGAGTTGCGCGGACAGCGTGTCGATCTGCGTTACACCGGATCGATGCTCGAGGTCATGCATCGCGGCCAGCGCGTTGCCTTGCACGCATTGGCACAATGCGAAGGCACAGTCCAGACGTTGCCTGAGCATCGTCCGATAGCGCATGTCCGCGTGCTTGAGGGCGAACCGAGGGCACTCATGCTATGGGCCGAGTCGGTAGGGGAAGGCTCGGCGGCAATGATTCGCCATCACCTGGAAAACCGATCCGATGCCGTCAATGGTCTGAAAGCAGCCCGGCGGATGCGCGATCTGGCTCGTATCCACGGCGACCAACGCTTCGAAGAGGCGTGTGCATATGCGCTATCGCTCAACATTACGGCATTGCGCAGCCTCGATTCCATTCTCAAGCAGGCACCCGACAAACGCGCCCACTCTGTCAGCGGCACGGCGCCGAGGCCAGCCCACGACAATGTGCGGGGTGCGAGCTACTTTGGAGAAAACACATGAGCGGCGTCCATCAAACCATCTCCCGCCTACGTGAATTGCGATTGACGTCGATGGCCGAAGCGTATTCGGTCCAGTTGCAGCAGCCGAAGCTTCACCAACTCTCTTTCGATGACCGATTCGGGTTGCTTGTCGAGCATGAAGCCTCTGAACGTGACTCGAAGAAATTGAAGCGGCTCGTGCGGAGTGCAGGATTCCCTGAATCCGCATCGCTCGAAGACGCCGATTACCGAGCTTCGCGAGATATCGACAAAGGGTTCATCGCCTCGCTGGCCAGTTGCGAATGGATTCGACAGCAGCTTAACTTGATCGTCCTTGGCGCAACGGGGGTCGGAAAGACATGGCTTGCATGTGCCTTCGGTTCTCAGGCTTGCCGACAGCGTTTACCCGCTACGTTCTTCCGGGCGAGCGATCTTTATCAAGAGATCGCAGTTGCCAGCCATGACGGTTCGTTGCCTAAGCTCAAGGCCGGTCTGATTAAACCGAGTTTGCTTATCATCGACGACTTCGGTCTGAGCGAGATTTCTTCGCAAGCTGCGCAGGTGTTGCTGGATGTGGTGGATCGGCGGATGCGTACCGGATCCTTGCTGATCACAAGCCAGTTCCCAACAGACCAGTGGCATGGGTTCTTCCCCGATCCGACCTTGGCAGACGCAATCCTTGACCGCGTGGTGCATCAGGCGCACCGGATTACGCTCAAGGGTGAATCCATGCGCAAGCTTCAGGCAAAGCGGAAGATGCCCCCCGCGTGATCATGTCGCTGGAACGATGAGCGTGACGTCAGCTTAGCGGTCACGGTGCCGTCCTGGTGCTCACGAGCACCGGGACGACTGATCAGTACGAATCGGAACTGGTGATCACGTCGAACTGGACTGACCGGTCACGAACGATCGGAATACGCAATCGGTAAAACCTTCTTCAAG
>JRYL01015360.1_pt1 | contig 11590 bp, 8 predicted proteins | sample 235391 | NCBI WGS metagenome assembly JRYL01 (sample SAMN03074223, study PRJNA261481) | activated sludge metagenome | biome: Wastewater Treatment Plant; feature: Wastewater; material: Activated sludge; isolation source: activated biomass of a wastewater treatment plant treating wastewater from... ... | reverse complement strand
CGCGTGGCGCCGGTGAAGTTCATCGGCGTCTCGCCGATGGTCAGGTCGAATTCGGTGCCCGAGAGCACGTTGGGCAGGCCCTCGGCCTTGACGGCCCAGCTGGAACGGGGCCACAGGCCCAAGGTTGCGACGGCCCCGCCAACAGCAAGGCCCTGGACGAAGCGGCGGCGCGACGGGGCAGACAGCCCCTCGGCACGGCCGAAAGAATCGGATGACATGGAAACTCCGGGGAAAGGTCGGGGGCTCGCGGGGCGAGCCTTGCCCTGTCGGTGCGGAACAGCGGACAGGGTCCATCAACGCCTCAAGAGGCGTGCAGCGACACTTAGCCGATCGGAGGTCGGAACAGATTGGTCAGGGCAGCGGACGCGTGCAGCGACAGGAAGGGCTCGGCGGTTTGCCGATACAGGACGGAGACGTTGCCGAGTGTTGAACCGACGAGTGCCGCAAAACAATGGTGCATGCACGCACAGCAACTGTCCGTCTCACAGCAGTCGTCCCACGGCGATACCGCTCCGGCCTCGTCAGTGGCCTGGGGGTGATGGTGATCATCGGCTACCGGAGCAGCCGCCGCGGCCTCGTGGCAGGCAGCCATGGCCTCGGCTGCTGTCGGCGCCGCGGTCACGTAGGTGACGTGACCCGCGAAGTCGCGCAGGTGCTCCATGTGCATGGACGCGCCAGCGATGCCCGGACCGTTCGCCAGCAAGGCAACGATCAGGAACAGACGCATCAGGAGCGCGCGGAAAGTCATGCGCCTTAGTATACGTGCGGATATAAACTCCGGATGAATACAGTGACAACGCACGGGGGATCGAGCCGCGGGTCTTCGTCGCCTGCCTGACCCAACGTCGCCTCCCGCTTTTCGGCTACAGGGCCATGTCTTCGTAGCTGCGGGGATCGGAGACCGGTTCCAGGTGCCCGGTCACGCGCATGGCGGGAAACTCCGCCACGATCTTCTCCACCAGGTCTTCCATGGCGTCATGCCCGCGCAGCACCGTCCAGTCGCCGGGCACCAGCATGTGCATCTCCATGAACTGGCGGGCCCCGGACTCGCGCGTGCGCACGGCGTGGAATTCGATCCGGCCCGGTTCGGCGTGCGCGTCCAGGATGGCCTGGATCCGGGCGTTGTCCTCGGGGGACAGGGTCGCGTCCATCAGGCCGGAGGCGGATTCGGACATCAGCCGGTAGCCGACAACCAGGATGTTCACGCCCACCAGGATCGCGATCACCGGATCCAGCCAGTTCCAGCCTGTCAGCCACGCCAACCCCAGGCCCACCACGACCCCGACCGAGGTGTACACGTCGGCCATCAGGTGCTTGCCGTCGGCGCGCAGGGTGATGGAGCGGTGGCGCGTGCCGACCTTGATCAGGATCCGCCCGACGATGCCGTTGAGGACGGCGGCCATGATCGAAACGGCGAGGCCGATGCCGAGCGATCCCAGCGGCCGGGGGTTGAGCAGGCGATCGATGCCCAGGTAGATGATCGAGGCCGCGGAGACGAAGATCATGATCCCTTCAGCGCGGCGGAGAAATACTCCGCCTTGCTGTGGCCGAAGTGGTGGTCGTCGTCGGCCGGCCGGGCGGCGATGGTCAGCGAGACCAGGGCGACGATGGCGGCCACCAGGTTGACCATCGATTCGGCGGCGTCCGACAGCAGGCCCACCGAGCCGGTGATCGCCCAGGCGCTGCCCTTGAGCAGCACCGTCAGCACCGCGGTCACGATGGCCAGCCAGGCGAATTTCCTCAGGTCCGGCGTGGCTTCGGCCGTTCTGTCGCGGGGTTTCATGGCGACCATTGTCTGCTGTGCGCGCGGGTCCGGCCAGCCGAAGCCTGTCGCCTCACGATCACCAGGGTCGCCCGGAATCTCCACGTGGCCCGTACGTACACGTTGTCATTGCGGCGCGCGCCGGGCGATTTCCTCGCGCGGCGGAGGATGCCCCCGTTGGTCATGGTCTACCACACCCACCGCATCCCGAGCAGTTCGTCGCTGACCTGAAATCGCTCAGCAACAGCTAGCCGTTGGGGCGCCGAGTAAACGATACCGGCGCCGTGATCGTAGGCCGCTTTGGCCGGAAGCGAACATCGATAGGGCAGGGGATTAGGGATGTTTATCCCGTGTCAGCCGCCTGAGGCCTGCACCAGGGGGGGCATTCAGTACGAAACTGGAATGTGCCGCCGCGTGCTAGCGCTCGGTAAGCGCTGCATTTTCCGTTTGTCAGAATCATGGCCGGCAGCGTGCTGACGAGAAGCAAAAGCGGTCAAGGGCGCGCAGGCTCTCTTCATGAGCCCTGCCGCGTCTAGCCAACGTGGGTTCGGTACGCCAACAGCCGCAGCGCATTGAAAACCACGAGCAAGGTGGATCCTTCGTGAATAGCGACTGCTGGTCCGATCCCCAAGCCCAAAATCGTTGCGGGCACGAGGAAGGCGACAATGCTCAGGCTGACGAACACGTTCTGACGGATCACCTTGCGCGTGTGACGGCTCAAGTCCACCGCAAATGGCAGGTGGCGGAGGTCATCGGCCATCAGCGCGACATCCGCGGTCTCCAGTGCGACATCCGAACCCGCGGCGCCCATCGCGATGCCGACCGTGGCGCTGGCCATCGCCGGCGCGTCGTTGACGCCGTCACCCACCATCGCGACCTTGTCCTGCGCGCGCAGCTTGCGTATGGCCTCAACCTTGTCCTCGGGCATCAGGTCGCCCCAGGCTTCATCAAGGCCGACTTCCGAGGCGATCGCCTCGGCGACCCGTTGGTGGTCGCCGGAGATCATGATCATGCGGGTGATGCCGAGTTCACGCAGTGCCTTCAGCGCTTCAGGCGCACCGGCCCGCGCGGTATCGAGCAGGCCGATGGCGCCGAGATCGCGCGCCCCTTGCCTGACGACCATCGAGGTGCGCCCTGCAGCGCGAAGTTGTGCGATGGCGGCAGCCGCCGATTCCCCCAGCGGAGCGACGCCGTCGGCGCCGAACATCTCGGCCTTGCCAATCCAGACCGTCTCGTTGTCGAAGGTGGCAGTGACGCCGCGTCCGATCAGATTCTCGAGCCCGTTTGCGGCCGGGATCTCGCGCCGACCCAGCCGCTCGCGGCCATCCCGGGCGATCGCTGCCGCCAATGGATGGTCGCTGAGCGACTCGACTGCGGTCGCAACGGTGAGCAGTTCCTCTTCCGTTACTCCGTCAACGGGAATGACATCGGTGATGCGTGGACGCCCTTCGGTCAGGGTGCCCGTCTTGTCGAAGGCCATCGCGCTTAGCGAACCGAGTTCTTCCAAAGGCGCGCCGCCCTTGATCAGCACGCCACCGCGGGCCGCGCGGGCAATGCCTGACAGCACCGCGCTGGGCGTGGCGATGGCCAGCGCGCAGGGACTGGCGGCCACCAGCACCGCCATCGCGCGGTAGAAGCTGTCGCGGAAGGGCTCGTCGACGACCACCCAGGCGAACAGCAGCAGGAAGGCCAGTACCAGCACCGCGGGCACGAAGATGCGCTCGAACCGGTCGGTGAAGCGCTGGGTCGGTGACTTGCGCGTCTCGGCCTCGCTGACCAGCTGGACCACGCGCGCCAGCGCCGAATCGCTGGACTTGCGCGTGACCTCGACCTCCATTGCGCCGCTGCCGTTGATGGTGCCGGCGAACACGCGCGAGGCGGCATCGACGCCATCGGGGCGTGCGCGTGCCGTCGCGGGGTCGTCCACGGGCCGCTTGTCGACCGGGATGCTCTCGCCGGTCACCGGCGCCTGGTTCACGCTGGAGGTGCCGAGCACGAGGAAGCCGTCGGCGGGCAGCCGTTCGTTCGGCTTGACCAGCACCACGTCGCCGACGACCAGGTCCTCGACCGCGATCTCCTGCACCCGGCCGTCGCGTCGCACCGTCGCCGAGTCGGGCGCGAGTTCGGCCAAGGCCTCGATGGCGCGCTTCGCCCGGCCCATGGCGTAGTGCTCGAGCGCGTGGCCGAGGCTGAAGAGGAACAGCAGCAGCGCGCCCTCGGCCCACGAGCCGAGCGCCGCGGCGCCCGCAGCCGCCACCAGCATCAAGGTGTCGATCTCGAAGCGCTTCAGGCGCAGGTTGTCGATCGCCTCGCGCAGCGTGTAGAAGCCGCCGAAGAAGTACGCCGCGACGTAGCAGGCCAGCGGCACCCAGGCGGGCGCACCGGCGAGGAGCTTGTCCACCAGAAAACCGGCGAGGAGCAAGGCGCCACAGGTCAGCGAGAAGATCAGTTCGGTGTTCGGACCCAGCAGCCCGCCGTGCGCGTGCGCCTCCCCGCCCTTGCCGTGCGCATGCTCCTCGTCATCCATGGGCTTGACCGGAACGACCTTCATCCGGGCCAGGACCGCCAGGATGCGATCCTCCGAAACCTCGCGGCGGTCGTACTCGACATGGACCATGCCTGCCGCGCTGGCGTCGGCTTCCAGCACGCCCGGAAGCGACCTGAGCCGTTCCGCGACGGTGCGCGCACGGCGCTGGTGGCCGATCCCATCCACCTCCCACAGCGCATGGCCATAGCGCTCGCTGATCGCCGCGCCCGCGCTTTCGACCACCTCGCGGATGCGGGCGAGCGGCACGACGTCCGGGTCGTAGTGGACACACAGCTGCGCCGGCTCGCTCTTCGAGCCCGGGCGGATGTGCACCTGCCCGATGCCGTTGCGACCGTCCAGATCGTCGATCAGCCGCCTGACGCAGGCATCGGCCTCGTCCGGTACCTGCGGCAGCAGGATCTGCAGGTCGATGCGTAGTGTCTCGGTCATTGTCCTTTCCCCTTGATTCGACGGCTTGCGGATCTGTACGTGTGCCGGACCTTATCCATCGGACCGCTTGTCCTCGCGCACGCTCTGCAGGATCTCGATGCCGCCTTTGAACGCGACCGCCGCGATCAATGCACCGGCCACCAGATCCGGCCAGGACGAACCGAGCCAGATCACGAGCACCCCGGCCACGATCACGCCACCGTTGGAAAAGAAGTCGTTGAAGCTGAAGGTCTCGGCCGCCTTCATGTTCACGTCGTCCGAGCGGACCCGGCGCAGCAGCACGAGGCACCACAGATTGATCGAGGCGGCGACGAGCGCCAGTCCGATCATGACGGGGCCGAGCGGCTCGGCCCCATACATCCATCGCCGGACCACGTCCGCCAGCACCATACCCGCGAAGATCAACAGAAGGACCCCCGACACGTTCGCCGCTCCCCGCTTCCAGGTGGGGCGGCGCTCGAGGGCAAGGTAGCTCAGCAGATAGACGGCCGCATCCGAACCGTTGTCGAGGGCATTGGCGAGCAGCGCGCTGGAATCGGCCACCCAGCCTGCCACCCCCAGTCCTGCGAACAGCGCGAGGTTCCATAACAAGACCTGCCGCAGAACACTCCTTTGCCGGGCCAGATTCGGGGTCATGTCGCGTGCCGCTTCGGACGATGCGCGATGGCCCGCGCCGCGAAGGTGGGCAGCACCACCAGCGTCAGCACTGTCGCCGTGATCAACCCGCCGATGACGACGGTGGCCAGCGGCTTCTGCACTTCGGCGCCGGCACCGACCGCGATCGCCATTGGAATGAAGCCGACGATGGCCACCAGCGCCGTCGTGAGCACGGCGCGCAGACGGTTGGCGGCGCCGGTGGTCGCCGCTTCCAATGGCGCATCTCCAGCCTCGAGCCGCTCGCGGATGGCCTGCATCAGGACCAGACCGTTGAGCGTGGCAACACCGGAAACCGCGATGAAGCCCACGGCTGCCGTCACCGAGAACGGCATGCCGCGCACCAGCAGTGCCAGTACGCCTCCGACCAGTGCCAGGGGCACGCAGAGGAACACCAGCGCTGCCTCGCGGATCGACCCGAGTGCCATGTAGAGCAAGCTGCCAATCATCAGGAACACGAACGGGATCACCAGTGCCAGACGCGCTTCGGCACGCTGCAGGTTCTCGAACTGGCCACCCCAGTCCAAGTAGACGCCACTAGGCAAGGAAACGTCTGCAACGGCGGCCTGGGCTTCCTGGACGAAGCCGCCCAGATCCCGGCCACGCACGTTGGCCTGGACCACGATGCGGCGGCTGCCGTTGTTGCGACTGATCTGGTTGGGACCTTCGCTGACAGCGATGCGCGCGACCGATGACAGCGGCACCACGGTGCCGTCGGGAGCGACCACCGGCAAGGCGGCGAGCTGCGCCGGATCGTTGCGTGCGTCCTCTTCGAACCGTACCACCACATCGAAGCGGCGATCGCCCTCGAAGATCTGGCCGGCCGCGGTGCCACCAACGCCGGTCGCCAGCGCCTCGCTGACGTCAGCCGCGCTCAAGCCGTACTGCGCCGCCGCCGCATGATCGATCCGCACGGTGAGCGTCGGCAGGCCCGACACCTGCTCCACCCGTACGTCGGCCGCGCCGTCGATGCCGCGCAGCTTGACCGCGATCTGCTCTGCGATCGGCTGCAGGACGTCGAAGTCGTCGCCGAACACCATCACGGCCAAGTCGGTGCGCACGCCGGAAATCAGCTCGTTGAAGCGAAGTTCGATGGGTTGGCTGAACTCGAACGCATTGCCAATCTGTTTGTCGACAATGGACTCAAGTCGGCCGATCAGCGCTTCCTTGTCCACCGACCTGTCCGGCCACTCGGCTTTCGGCTTGAGCACGATCACGCTATCGGAGATGTTGACCGGCATCGGATCGATCGCGGCCTCCGCGGTGCCTGTCCGCGTGAAAATCGTCTCGACCTCCGGCTCGCCGGTGATGGCTTTCTCCAGCGAAAGTTGCATCGCCAGCGACTGCTCCAGCGAGGCGGAAGGCACCCGCAAGGCCTGCATCGCCAAGTTGCCCTCGTCGAGGGTCGGCATGAATTCCCGGCCCAACGAAGCGAATGCGGCGAAGCCGATGGCGAGCATGGCGACCGCCCCGATCAGCACGCGGCGCGGCCGCATCACCGCAGCGCGGATGACCGGTTCGGCCTTGCCGCGCACATAGCGGATGATCCGCGTTTCATGCTCGCCATCGTGCGCAGCTTCGTGTCCTTGCGCGGGTGCCGACGCGGGCTTGATCTTCGGGTCGCGCACGAACAGCGCCGTCATCGCCGGCACGAGGGTGAAGGAAAAGATGAAAGCGCCAATCAGGGCGAGCATGAACGTGGCCGCCATCGGCTGGAACGTCTTGCCCTCGACCCCTTCGAGGGTGAGGATCGGGGCGAACACCAGCAGGATGATCAACTGGCCGAACGCCGCCGGCCGCACCATCTTGCGTGCTGCCCGGATCGCCACGCCCACTCGCTCGCCTGCGGAAAGTGCGCGTCCCAGTTCGGCCCGTTTCTGGCCGAGCATGAGCAGGGTGGCCTCGATCACGATCACCGCACCGTCGACGAGGATGCCGAAGTCGAGTGCACCCAGGCTCATCAGATTGCCGCTGATCCCGAAGCGGTTCATCCCGATCACCGCGAACAGGAACGACAGCGGGATCACCAGTGCGGTGATCGCCGCCGCCCGTATGTTGCCCAGCAGCAAAAACAGCACCACGATGACGAGCAGTGCCCCTTCGGTTAGGTTCTTGGCTACCGTCCTGACCGTGGAATTGACCAGCACGCTCCGGTCGAGCACCGGCTCGGCGACGATGCCCGGGGGCAGTGAGCGGTTGACTTCGGTCAGGCGCTCCGCGGCCGCGAGTGCCACCGTGCGGCTGTTGCCGCCGGCGATCATCAACGCCGTCCCGAGCACCGCTTCGTGGCCGTCCCGCGTCGCGGCACCCAGCCGTGGCGCCTGTCCGATGCCAACGCTGGCCACGTCCGCGACGCGGATCACAAGGCCGTCGCGATTGGCGACCGGCGCCTGTGCCAGATCACCGACGGTCTGCGCCAGCGCATCTGCCCGAACGATCAGGCCTTCGCCAGCGCGCTGGACGATGCCCGCACCGGCCTGGACGTTGGCGCGTTCCAGCGCCTGAACCAGCTCGCCCAAGCCGATGCCGTAGGCCGCCAGCCGCTCGGCATTCGGGCGAACGGCGTACTCCTTGACGTAACCCCCGATCGTATCGACGCCGGCCAGGCCCGGCGTCGAACGCATCTGCGGCGCGATGATCCAGTCCTGCACCGTGCGCAGGTAGGTGGCGCGCTCTTGTGCCGTCACCAGCCGGTCGCCCTCCGGGGTCAGGTAGACCTCATCGGCCTGCCAGCCCGGTACGTTCGGTTTGCCGACGGTCTTCGGGTCGAACGGCACGTAGTCGACCGTCCACATCAGCACCTCGCCGAGGCCGGTGGTCACCGGTGACATCATCGGCGTCACGCCCTCGGGCAGGTCCTCCTGCACCTCGCGCATGCGCTCGGCCACCTGCTGGCGTGCGAAGTAGACATCGGTCTGGTCGGTGAAGATCGCCGCGACCTGCGAGAACCCGTTGCGCGAGAGCGAGCGCGTGCTGGTCAGCCCCGGGATGCCCGCCAGCGCGGTTTCGAGCGGATAGGTGACCTGGCGCTCGATCTGGCCCGGGGCCAGCGCGGGTGCGATGGTGTTGATCTGCACCTGCCGGTTGGTGATGTCGGGCACCGCGTCCATCGGCAGCTTGCCGAGCTGGAACAAGCCGTAGACGGCAACGACCGCCGCGGCGAAGACCACGGCCCATCGGTAGCGGACCGCTGTTTCGATGATGATCTTGAACATGTCAGGTCCTCAGTGGCCGTGCTCGGCCTCGCCCTTGGCGAGTTCGGCCTTCAGCAGGAATGCGTTGCTGCCGGCGACGCGTTCGTCGCCGGAAAGCCCGTTGAGGATCTCGATGCGTCCGCCCGCGCGCCGGCCGGCCAGCACCGGGGTCGCGCGGAAGCCGTCGTCGCCGGACACGAACACGACCGGCCGGCCTTCCACCGTCTGCACGGCATCGGCAGGCACGGTCAGGGCCTCGCCGTTTGCCGCGGCGACGACGATGCCGGAGACGGGCGAGCCCGCCGGCGGCAGCGGGCCGGACTCGGGACGCGCGCGGATGATGGCCATGCCGCCCTGTTCGCGCACATCGGCGGCCACACCGATCACGACAGCACTGAAGCTTCCATTCATGCCAGTGACTTCGACGCGCGCACCGGGCGCGATCTGCGAGGCGAGCGCGGGCGGAGCGGAAAAGACGAGTTCGGTCTGAGCGGGATCGGCCACATTGGCCACGACGTCGCCCGCGGCGACGAAGCCGCCGGGCGTCACCTGGACCGCGCCGACGACACCGGACACCGGGCTGGTGATGGTCACGCGCCCGCCCGCGTTCGGCGAGCCGGCCGCTGCGACCTGGGCCGCGGCCGCGCGGGCCGCCGCTTCGGCCGCCAGTGAGCGTGCACGCGAGGCTTCGAGTTCCTGCCGTGCAACGACGCCCTGGGTCACCAGCGCCTGGTCGCGCTGGTAGACCAGCCGCGCTGCTTCCGCTTCGGCGCGTGCGGCATCCGCGCCCGCCCGCATCGTCGCCGCTTCGCCACTGACGATCACCGCGAGCGGCTGACCGGCGCGGACCGAAGTGCCGGGCGCGACGATGACGCGCTCCACGCGGCCGCCGATCGTGGCGGCGACGGCGGCGCGTGCGCCGATCGCCGACTCGACGCGACCGCTCAGGCGCGTCTCACTTCCGCCGCCCCGGCCCACGGCAACGACCTGGATGCCCGACGCTTCGATCTGCGGCTGCGTCAGGACGACCAGGCCTTCCTCGCCCTCGGCCTCGCCAACGGCCTCTTCCTCGCCGTGGTCGTCATGCTCGCCCTTCTCGTCATGGCCATCATCGTCGGCGCGACTCGCCGGGGTGGGGCCGGCGTCCTGCCCACCGGTGAGCTTGGCAAGGCCGTAGCCTGCGATGACGGCGATCAGCAGCGCCGCGGCGAACATCACCAGTCGCCTGGTATCGGTCTTCATTTGGATTCTCCGAACGGGGCGCGGCCTTCCAGGCGCGCCAGGTCGATTTCGGCAAGGACGCGCGCGATCCGCGCGTCCACGGCGGCGTTGCGCGAGGCGATCAGCGCCGTGCGTGTGCTGCGAAGTTCAAGTTGCGAGATCCGCCCGGCCTCGAAGCCGATGCGGGAGAGGCGGTAGGCCTCCTCGGCGGCGGCGACGCCACTGTCGGCGGCGCGCGCGCGGGCATTGGAGGCGGCCAGCGTGGCCGTGGCGGCGGACCGTTCCGCCTGCACCGCCTGCTTCTGCGCGATCAGCCGGGCTTCGGCGGCCCGCTGCTCGGCGTAGGCGGCGCGGATGCCGCCCCGATTGCGGTCGAACAGCGGCACGGTCAGTTCGATGCCGACCGTGAACGCCTCATCGTCGGTTTCCCGGTACCGGCGCATGCCGACGGCGGCGGTGACATCCGGGCGTGCGCGGCGCTGTTCGACCGTGACCAGCCGGCTGGCGGTGTCGAGTTCGGCCTCGGCGACCTGCACCGCCAGCGGGTCGTCTTGCCCCGCTGCGGGCTGACCCGGCGCACGGTCGAGCAGGCTCGCGCCGATGGCCTGGACCGGTCGCTCGAGCATGGCGATCGCCGACAACCGTGCGAACGCGCCGTCACGAAGGGCGCTGGCCTCATCACGCGCCGCCTTGGCGGACTCGACCTCGCTCTGGGCCTGGATGCCCCGCAAGGTGGCTTCGCGGCCTTGCTCGACCATGGCGGCGACCCCGCGCGCATCCTGCTCGGTCAGCGAAAGGGCCTCGGCCGCGAGATCATGGCGCCGTGCCGCGGCTTCGGCCTCAGCGTAAGCCAGCGCCAACTGGGCCGCGACCTGCCAGCGAGCCTGTTCGCGGCGCAGGCCTGCCGTGTTGGCGTCAGAGCGTGCCGCCTGGATCCGGGCGCTGCGCTGGCCGAACAGTTCCAGGGGTTGGTTGATCGTCAGGGTCGTTTCGGCGTTGCCGACGCCGTTGTACGGGCCGGTGCCGTAAACGTCCTCCCGGTCGTACGCGATCGAGGGGTTGGGCAGGGCCCGCGCCTGCTCGGCGCGGGCGACGGCCGCGTCGTAACGGGCAACGGCTTCGAGCGACGACGGCAGTGCGTCGAGTCGAGCGATCAGGTCTTCATAGGGCGGCGCGGTGTCGGCGACGGGTTCGATCGCCATCGAGGGCGGCGTGAACGTCAGTGCGGCCACCGCGACCCCGACCGCCATGAGCGGCCGGACAAGGTGCGTGAGCATGGGAACTCCTGGAACAAAGGTTGACGTGGGAGCCCGTCATCACGGGCACGGCACGTCAGCCCTTCGGAGGTCTCATGGGTCCTTCGGACAGCGCAGATGCACGACTGGGGTCATGCTGTGCGTGCTGAACGACGTGCGCGGCGGGGTAAACAACGGCGGCACTGCCAAAGAAATTGGCTGTCGAATGATGGCAATGGTTGTGGACACAACCACCATGCGCGCTGTCCGGAGCGTCGCCCTCACCAGCCTCATCCTGGGGCGCCGGTCCAGCGTGATCGCTTGCTGCGTGAGTGTCGACTTCGAACGAGCAAACGAATGCATCGGCCACAGGCATGATCACCAACACTGCGACAAGCAGCGCGGCGATAAAACCTCTCAGTCGGAGAAGGGGACGGTACATCTTTCGCAAAATATCAGGCTCGCGTATCCGGATACAATTACAACGCCGGTCGAAGACCTCAACCGACTGCAGGCCCGCCACTCTCGGCAGACTCAACTTCCAAGT